>Ga0070751_1000272_pt1 | contig 35303 bp, 36 predicted proteins | sample VirMetDEL_Aug_28_FD_78514 | JGI IMG/M metagenome (GOLD analysis project Ga0070751, IMG submission 78514) | Aqueous microbial communities from the Delaware River and Bay under freshwater to marine salinity gradient to study organic matter... | ecosystem: Environmental > Aquatic > Marine > Coastal...
ACCATTCCCCGTAAGTATTGTTGTATTACTGCCCGCACCATTTTGAATCTCAAGGACTGAGTCTGAGTCTAGTGTAGAACCTCTCTTGAGAGTCAAAGCCCCCCTTGTGGCATCTGTTACTATTTCAGGGTCTGTTGAGTTATCATAAACATTCTGTAACGAGTCGGAAATTGTATTATCCCAATAGAGTTGAGTACCTCCGGTTACCGGCTCAATACTAGCTTTTTCATAATATAAAGCCGCTGTACCAGTGTATGATGTAGCGGGGATATTGTTGATATGGCGTAGGTATATGTTAGTATTACCGTTAAAGGTAGTTCCTTGGCCGCCAGTGAAAGCCCCAATTTTGTTGTAAAACTCTACAGTATCCCCTAGCGTAGAGTTGAAAGTCATCACGCTCGTACCACTAAAGTTTAAACCATAGCCAAAAACTTTCTTAGAGCCTGTTATCTCTACGGTATCGGTAGCGATTGAGTCAATATTATTGAGCACGTGGATGGTAGATACCCCACTATCCTGTAGTGCATTTTTTAGGCCGCCCCATGATGTAACACCTACGGTTTTCTGAAGCCCCCAGTGTTTCCAGAAAAGTTGGCCAGCTCCTGTGCCTGTGACAGAGGTTGTACCAATTTTAGTTTCATAGTACAAAGTTCCTGAGTTCAGCTGTGTAAAAGTATAATCTAGCGGCAGGGACATTTGGGTAATGTAAACCTCTACATCATCGAATTGAATTATATCATTAGGAGCTAAACCTGCGATAAAGCCTGACAGTGTGTTGTGAGCATATACCCTAGCATTTGGAGCCCCTACTTTGGATTCCATCTTCAATGTAGAGCTCGTGTCAAAAGACACAAAGTTCAGGGTGCCGCCATAGATGTTGTTAACACCCCATACAGGTATTGCCACATCACTAGTTGGCTGAGCATTTATACCCGCGGCGTTGACTAAGATATTTTTAATATCGTTTTCTAAAGATAAAGCAGCCAGTAACTCACTAGAGTTGTTAACTATAATCCAGCTAGTTCCTGTTGCTCCGCCTATATTTCGGTTAGTGTTGCTCCAGAAACTTTGCACAGCCGAGCCGGTTACAGTCCCGTCAACAAGAGGCTGGTCATTTAAACCTTCGACAACGTCCTCATAACGAATAGTGCCAATAGTATTAATCGAATTAGCTGACCCACCTGTGGAAAGCCTACCCATGGACACACCCCCGGCTAAGAGCTCTAGAGTATGTACGTTGGCTGTGAAAGTAGTAGCTGTGTAAGGACAAAGTATCTGAAAGTCAACAGTAGAGCTGAACTGCACGGTACTAGAAGCACCAAATAGCCCGAACCCGGTATCTAGTATAATCTTTCTACCAGAGGTTGCCGCCACAGTATAGGCCGCTCCTGATGCTCCAATATCTTCTCCTAGTATTATTACATCAATAGCTGTGTTAGCTAAGGCTGCTCTTAACTCTGGTTCTGTTTTGACTACAGCGTAGTTATCGGAGAAACCAATATCTCCGTTAGTATTTAACCAATAAGCCTTTTGGGTATCCCCCGTTATTGTACCGTCTGCAACGTAGGGTATTGTTAAATCTTGGACTAATTTTTCATACAAAACAGAGTATGTAGAACCGCTGAAATTTAGTGTGTATGTAGCCCCGGATTCGACAGTTCGGAGCATAAGTCTAGGAGCAAAAGTTACGGTTACGTCAGCTCCTGCTGCCACGTTAGCCGCTATTTGTAAGCCTTGTGAATTTCCTGCAACGATGTTCACGGCTGCGCTAATGATTAAAGTGTTATCTCCAGAATATTCGACAACTTTATACTCTGAGGTGCTGGCCATATTTACTGACCAAGTGCCACCACTAGTTATTTCAATATCATTACAGAGGTGAATGTTATCAATGGTGTCGTCACTTAAAGCCGAGCTTAGGCCTGTCTCTGTGCTTACATGAGCTGTAGTTGTACAGCCACCACCACCTGTGCCACCTTCAACAAAAACATCCCAGTCAGCACTGGTATCTGGAGCTGTAGTGCCCCCAGTTACCGTATTCGTGCAAATATAGGTAGACCCGTTATACTCAACTAAATCATAAGGTGCATAATTGCTACCAGAGCTCCACTCTCCACGCCAATTAAACGTCTGAATAGTGTTATTATTCACGGCTGTTCTGAGCTCTTCTAAAGCTGCTTGAACGTTGGTAGCCGAACCACTCCACTGTAAACCGATAAGGAGGGCTGCATTATTCGTCACATCTTGTAAATACTGTTTACTTAAAAAATCGTATAAGCTATTATCTTCAGCGATGAAAAGTAAATTACCTTCATCGTTGTAGAAGCTCATCATACGTTGAGTAAGGGTAGAAGCCGCATCAGTACGGCTACTACTTTCGTTGAATCTAACTAATATTTTAGCCATCTATAGTCCTCCACCTAGTAAGGTATATTCGGGTCCTGGGGGTCAGCCACTGAGCCGTCATTAAAAGTATAATCATTTGGGTCTATGGCACCACTGCCTGCGTCAGAGAAAGTATCCTCAACTACTGGGTCAGCAAAGGGGTAGACTGGTTTAATTCCTGCATTAATTGAGTGCTGATAATCAGTAATCGCATAATTTTCATCAGTTATTCCGCCATCCCATAATGGGTCATAGAACTCAAAATACACATCCGGAGGTACTGGGCAAAATAAAACTACTCTCACTGTACCATTATAAAAGTTAGGCTTGAGTGCTTTAACAAAGCCACGCATTGGGTTATTGTCCGAATGGTGATATGTTCTAACATCAATATAGTCCCCGATACGCAGTCTTCCACTCGTCACCTCGTCAGTGTCTATGATATATTTAATGTGAGTATCAAATTCTACTGTCCAACTATTAAACAAATGAAATTGGATAGTTTTCTCAATCAACTTAAACATCGTATACATGGAATCACTGAGCTGTTCTACAGCTGGGACTGCTCCGTCTTTAAAGTCGGTTAGTTCATCATAACACCAGTCAAAATCTGTCACTAATGAATTACCATAGCCAGCTGTGCTGTAGTACTGAGCACTGCGTTGAAATTTAGGCTCTAGGCTAGTGCGTAAGCTCTGGGCCATCTGAGTACGAGCCTCAGTTGTTCCGGCAGCATCCTGTCCTTCAAAACCACTTATGTTTAAAGTCTGAGTTACATCATCCCACTTAACAGTGACAGTTCTCCATAAATCGCCAGAAGCACTATCTCTGTGGAAGTTAAACGTATAGTCACGAATAATACTCTCCATCTTGCGATATTGCACTGGCATTTTGGTTGTTTTTAGAATATTGGCTTCTGTGAAATACGCATCCGCATCTACTCCATAGTCTTCATAGTCAAGTGACTTAAGTGCTAAGCCATCTGTCTCGTCAATAGCTAAAGTAGCCCACGCATGTTTAGTAACATCTAAAACCAAAGAACCCATAGACTCATTTTCTAAAACCTGTTTACGCAGTCTCCATTTAGGCTCATTTGTAATGTTTTGGCTGGTAATAACTTGTGAAGGCACCACTTGTCTATAGATATCGTTAATCAACTCAACCGGAGTCTCCATTATTTTACTACTGGTAGTCTGGTCAGCTGGGTTATATGTACGGTTATAGCGTCCAGTGGTCTGTACAAATAAGTCGTCATTATTTATCTCAACCTGTTGGCTAGATAATAAATACATCGTTAAGTCACAGCCTTGTGGGGCATTATTGCCAAATATAATATCCATAGCTCCAGCCTTCTGAGCGTCTTTATTTCTGAATATTATTTCAATACCATCATAGTCTTCGAACACGTAGTTGTCAGGGTCAAATAAGCTATCGGGTAGGGTTCCAAATTGGTCCTGCCCAGCAAATACCTGCATAGTGTCAGTGGCTCCTGGATAAAAGTAGCTCTCAATCTCTACACCTGTATCTACCTTAGTGTTTAAATCGGGCCAATTATAGAGTGTATCACTACCACCAGTTACCCCATTAGGTAGATTATTGAATACGAAAGGCATTACGTTTCCATAGCCATCCGACTGCTCGAACCATGCTCTGTTTATTGTAATATTGGCAGTTGGGTTTTCCTTATGCACTAAAATTACAGTCATAGTTAACGGTACGTCTTTACGCTGCCCTCTATTCATTTGAACAAGGAGGGATGTAAGTATTTTAACATCCGTCTGACCTTTAAGCTTTTCGTAAATTTCTTCACTAAATGGATAGTACATGCTGACACCTATACCTTCATCTCGAAGGTTTAGCTGTCCACCAGCCCAGTGTGTAGCTCTGTGGAGTGCAGCAGTAGGGTTTACGATACCATAAGGTCTAGCGTCCCTAAATTGTTGGATATTTACATTTTGACCAGGTGTAGAATTTCCAGAAGTCCCCTGAGCTACAACGATAGGAGTTTGTTGGCTATTCGGAACACGTTGCCATACGGTGACATTGTTTGAGACATGTACACTAGTGTAAAAAGAGCCCGCAAAAGACGGATTTGTTGCTAATTCGTTTGCATACCATGTAGCATAGTCGCTCTCATTAAAAGCAGCTAGTCTTAAATAAGTTATAGGTAAAGGGTTATTCAATAGGGGATAATCAAAGAAACGAGTTAATATAGGGTTAGGAGGCCCTTGCGTGGAATTATAAGCAAAAGTAGGGTCCTCACTCTCATAGGTCTCAAAGGTGGCTGTAGCATAATCATCCCCCGTAGCAGGCACAGCCTCAAAAGACGTAGTCTCGAAGGTCGTAGCGTTTACTAGCGCAAAGTTGGCGAGGTCGTTTATCTTCATCGCATTATGCTCAATAACTCCACTGCCACTGTCAAAGCCGTTTTGCCCACCAAAACGTGCACCAAATACGTCTTTAAACAAAGCTGGTGTAGTATCAACGTAATCATTTAAGTCAGACTCGAATTTGTAGACTATAGGGTTCTGGCTACCGTAGTAGTCATAAAGAAGCTCACTATCGTGGATAGTGCCCCACTCTACTTGCCAAGCACTTATAGGTAGCCCTATAACTTCTTCTGGAGTTGTTGGTAGGTCTGACTCTTTAACTAACCAATAAGCTTCATCTCGTATGGTTGAGAAAGGATTGAATTGAGGTGTCCACCCGTTCCAATTATCGGATTGTAGTGTAAACAGCTCGTCAGAGCCTAATAACTTACCAAATACTTTACCACCATTGGTAAGCCCACGAATCTTAGGCACATTAGGTCCACCGGCATAACCAGCCCCTGTGAAAGCCAAAGCAAAGGTCTTAGCATTGTCAAATGGTCCTAGGAAATTAGTACGGTCTCGGTCGGGAGGTGTCGTACTATTACTAAAAGTATTTAGAGCTAACCAAACTTCATTATCATAGTCATAGACAGTACTTTCGATAACGTTGATTCCCGAAGACCATGCTCCACTTTGGGGATAATCTCCACCTTCTTCAAAGGTATTAATTGTAAATGAGTCGTATGTTTTTCGACCTCTAGGGCCATCATCTACTAAGAAGAAACGCTTAGTATTTTTACGAGCGTAGGGTAAAGTTTTAGCGTATCTCCAGTAGCCATAAATCATTGGAACAGTGGCTCCAGTGAACTCGTTCTCTTGAACATTAGTGGAGCCAATAGTCTCAATTACTGTAGTGCTTGGAAGCTGTTTTTGTAAAAACTCAACCAACTCAGGCTCAACATTGAAAACATAGTTATTGAAATCAAAACTATTTGTTCTGTTGATACCGCTACGTACCAATATGTATTTAATATCCAGTGGGTTAGTTTTGTCAATATAGTATAGCTTAACACGAGCTCCAAAGAAATTGAAGCCTAGAGTTTTCCAATGAAAACGGTCACTATTATCAAGCTTAACTGTATAGCCTTCCAGTTTTTCAATACTGGGTCCTTGCTCCATGGCTGTACTTAAGTTAGGAGCATCTAAACCATTTTTAGCTATCAAGCCACTTTTATAAAACTCAGGAGCTGGGTTAAACTCAGCCACACCAGTAAACGGTCTTGTAGGCTGGTCAGCAAAAGCACTCCACCAAAACTTACCGTTCTTTAAACCTTCTTCGGCTACGTTGGCCACGTATCTTTTATACTGAGGCACGTCCCAGTGAGGGTCTTTGTCTAAAGTTGACCATTGCAAAGGGTTTTGGTAAGCTGGGTTTAGTAGGAACTCGTCATCATAGATTTGATACTCTCTGGTATCTTGTATCCAACGAGTCATCCCTTTCTTCATAAAGGTTGAGTTAACATAAGGCATGTCAGCCTCAGTCTCTAGCCAAAAGTCTACTTCATTTTCATTTAATGGGAATTCTTGAATCCAACCAGCTGGGTTGATACCATCATCTAGCCAAATTAAAATTACATTACGGATATATTCGCCTAAAGCAGGGTCAGCTCCGTTTACATTATGTAGATATACCGTCTCACCCGGCTGAGCTGTTACTGGTAGCTCAGCGCTTGTGTTCGCATAGTAGTCTGTAGAGCCAACACTGAGTTGTACTTCTACCGCATAGTCGTAAATACTGTCGTCTGTGACATTGATGTCACCGTCTTCGTCACCTAAAAGTATTGACTTAATTTCAATAGCAAATTGGTTACGTCCTTGGCTATATCGCTCTTCTCCAATAGGAATAGCTTCAACTACTTCTATATAAAGCTCAGGAGTGTTCCAAGCAGGCCCAAAAGGTAGTTCGTTATTGTCTTGCGTGATAGTAAGCCTATCCGCTAAGTTAGCTTGTAGCCAGTCATTAAGAGCTATAAACTCATCATGGGTTAAATCGACTATTCTGAAGGAAGATGCTACTCTTTTTCTTGAGCCAAAACGTATTTCATCCTTACCCCCATCGAGATAAGTTAAAGTCACATCGCTAGACTCCTGTGTCTGGTCTCCAGCATTTATAGAGTCTAGGAGTACATTAAAACTCTTATCCGCAATATAGTCATTAAAAATCATATCAATTCAACCTCAAGTGTTAGGTCCCAAATTTTTTGGAGCTTACGTTGTGAAAGCTTTAGACCTTTTTTCCGAACTAGTTGGTTTACTCCAGCCGAGTTATTTAGGAAAATATCCATATTATCTAGCTTTAAGTAAAACCTTTCGTTATTAAACATAAACCGTTGTAGCAGTCCAGCGTCAGCTTCACTAGCAGTAATTTTCATCCCAGCTAGGCGAGTCTCTGGGTTTGAAGTGCGGTCAGCAAAAGTACCGACACCATAAGTGCCGTTATCTCTTTGAACGGTGTACCCTGCTGTGTCCAGCTCGTACTCTATAGGAATAGCCACAGCTAAACACTCCGTCAAATTGATAGGAGTGTTAGGTGTAGCCTCAGGAGCTATTGTAAATCTACTCATACTGCATAACCTCTTGAGCGTGTGTCGTTAATAAACTCACTGAACTTTTCTCTATCCTGCTCAAGTGCTGCAAAGATATCCGTGTCTTGTGAGCTGGTGTTGAACGTGTGCGAAGGACTGTAGATAAATGTTGGTGAGCTTGAAGCATTGGTGTCAACTTTACTACCAGTACTAAAGTCTACGCTTCTACCTGCGTTTAAGTCCTCAATAGCTCGTCTACCTAAACGTGAAGTAGCTGAAGCGTTCAAAATTGACTCTTGACCACGTTCATTCATTGTCACGTTGGCGTTAGCACCAGCCGGGAAACCCCCTGTAGCGAATTGTTGGGAATCAATTACACCGACTTGAGCTGCAGTTAGTCCAGCCACAGTAGCTCCAATTACAGCACCGACAGGCCAGCCATAGTCTGCGAAAGCCTTGGTTACAGCTACAGCACCATTAATTAGGGCCTGCATCTTGGCTATGCGTTTTTGGCTTTCAAAAATTTCTTCTTGTCTAGCTCTTGCTTGTTGAGTGGCTTTCTCTTCACGTTGAGCAGCTGTACGAGCACTAATAGTACCTAGTTTTTCTAAGCGTTTGATAGCTCCTTTCTCGTCTTCAAGTCTACGTTCAATACGGCTTCTTTCGGCATCAGCCAATTGGCTTTGTAAAGATAAGGCTTGATTTAGATATCCAGCTACTGTATCACCCCATGTAGCATACTGGTTGACACTAGCCATAAGAGACTCTTGTTCTCGAACAGCTTGAGCTTCCTGTAGTAGTCTTTGACGTTCATCAAGGTCAGCATAGTTCTGCATGATGAACTCGGTGCGATCGTTATAGGACTGTTCAACTAAGTTATTGGCTTTATCCAACTGAGCTTTGAAATTTTTAGGGTCAGCAGCAGATAGCTCTATTTCAAAAGTAGCTTTAGCTCTTTCCCGTGCTCTTTTTAACCTATCCAGTTCTTGGTCTCGAACAGCTTGAGCTTCTTGTAGTAGTTTTTGACGTTCATCAATATCAGTATAATTCTGCATGATAAACTCAGCACGAGCGTTATATGCCTGCTCAAATAAGTTATTGGCTTTATCCAACTGAGCTTTGACATTTGTAGGGTCAGCAGCTTGAAGTTCTACTTCAAAAGTAGTTTTAGCTCTTTCTTGTGCTATGTTTAACCTATCCAGTTCTAGCTGTCTTGCCTGGCGTAATCTTACTAGATATTCGTCCATATTCGAAGTTCTGGCTTTTAGAAGCTCTTCAGAGACTGCTAAAATAGAGAACTCTTCCTCCATGTCTTCTAGTATCTCTTTACCTTTTTTAGCCAATTCTCCTCTTCTAGATACAGCATCAGCTATATGGGCTTCAGTCCTGCGGTATTCTGCAGTACCCTCTTTCTGCACTTCCAAGTTGGCTTTGGATTTTAAAATCACTTCATCAAGACTAGACACAGTTTGGTCGATTATATCTTTTCTAGCCTTTAGTAAAGCTATAGTGGCCTGGCTGTTATTTCTTGCATCTGTAGCTTCATTAACACCCAAAGCATCTGCAGCATCACGGGCCAACTTGCGGTATTCTCGTCCTATAGCGTTAAGTGCTTTTTCATGTTCGGTATAGGAAGAGACGCTGTCCATCAACTCTCCTCTCAAGTCTTGTTCAGCTTCGATAGCCTTCTTACGCTCTTGATGCATTCTAGTAAACATATCCAATTTTATAGATTCAAAAGGGTCTCGCATATCGCCTAGAAAACCTGACATGAAAACTTCCATCTCTTCAAGCTCTTCAACTACCTCCATGAAAGGGTTGGTCATCTTCTTTGCAAATGAGGGGAGATTCTTATCTATGATAGATTGAGCTGAGGACATAAATCCAGACCATGCTGAATCCATTTTCGACCAAAATATTTTAGTTTTACTGTCCAAAACAGTGTACAGTTTATCTAAAGCAGCTTCTAGCTTTTTAGAACCAGCACCTTTCTCCATTGCTTGTCCTATTTGGTCAATTAGTTTATCCGACTCTTTCTTAAAAGTGCTTCTAATCTCTGCGAACTTTTTAGACCATTGATTCGTGGATAATAATCCCTCATCAGGTATCTCTAGGTTGTTAATAGCTTCCTGTAATCGCTTCCAATCAGCTATGGCCTTCTCAACAGCACGCTCTCTGCGTTGTCTACGTTTTTCATCTAGCTCGCCTTGCTTCTTGTGCAGCTCTGTTTGAGCAGTAAGTACACGTCCATTCTGCTCTTGAATAGCTTTAAGCTCTCTAGCTTGTTGAGTTCTAAGAGCCTGTAAAGCACCCGAGTCACCGGCAGCTTCTACTATTCGTAGTCTTTCATCATAATGGTCTGTTAAATCAGCTTCTTGTTGTTTTAAAGCCACCTGTAAATTAGTGCGCTCGGTGAGTTGTTTCTTTTCTAAATCCGTCAGTTCGTCCTCATTCATCTGAGACTGAAAATCGGAAATAAGCTCACCGTTCTTTTTTATAACTTTTAAACTAGCTGCACCAAAATTAATTCTATCGGTGATAGCTTTATCGTAGTACCTTCCATTAGCTTCACTACGTGCTATCAAGCTGTCCTCTTCGGCAATACCCATAGCCTGTTGTACGTTTACGGAAGCTTCATATAGTCTATCCCATACAGCACTCACATCGTCAGCATACTGTTCTATGCTGTCAATGTTTTCAATCTCATTAAAAAATGGTATCTTGTTATAAATTCTAATTGCGTCATCTAGGATTCTACCGAACGTCTGTCTCCACGCATACTGAAGGCTGTTAGTTACTACATCTACAATAGCCGCTACTTCATTTAGAGAAGCAATGATAGTTCTAAAAACACGTATAGCCGTTTCCAATACTATGTCAAAGGCAGTTACCCAGTGCTCACTACGCTCCACTGCACCTTCTATAGCAAAGGCTACATCGTTTACCAGTCTTGATGTGTTCTCTATACCGTTTTGTAAAGTAGGACCAAAGCCTTCAAATAAACTTAGTAGTGCATTATCGGTCACCGATTTTAGTATGGTGAAAGCACCTGCTACGTTATCTAATTGAGTAGCTGCCATTTCTTCAGAAGCCTTTTCGTAGTTACTTATCTTCTTGGCAAGCTCATCATATCTCTGCCCAGCATTGATTAAAACCAAAGACTGCGCTGCAGCTCGTTTGCCAAAAATGTCGGTAGCTACAGTAGCATCTACATAAGAGTCTTTAAGTATTTTTAATTTCTGACCAAGGGACAGTGAAGTTGATTCAACAACTCCTTGTGCTTTGGCTTGTTCGCTTATTAGTTTACTAGCCTTAGAGCCAGCGTCACCTAGCTCTAACATAATAGTTCTAAGACCAGTACCAACTTTAGAAGCTTTGAAACCTGCGTCTGCCAATAGACCAGCAGCCGTGGCTGTTTCTTCTAACGAGTTACCGGTTGAAGCAGCAATAGGTCCAACATAGCCCATTATGGTGCTAAATTTACCAATATCTAGTGCTGAAGACCTAAAAGAGTTCGACATAAAGTCTACAACAACCTGTGTATTTTCAGCCTCTAAGCCAAATTGATTCATTATATTAACAGCAGTGGTCGAGGCTGTAGTAAAGTCAGTACCTACTGCAGCTGCAAAACCAGTTATAGCTGGCAGCATCTTAGATATCTCTTCAGAGCTTTTACCCATCTTAGCCAACTCAGTAGCACCTTTAGCTACTTCTGTGGCTGTGAATTTAGTGGAAGCACCGAGCTCTCGGATTACAACACTTAACTCAGCTATCTTGTCGGTTGATAAACCACCCTGTGCTTGTAAATTACTTATTGTTGATTCAAACTCAGCACCAGTTTTAGTAGCTGCCACCATGGTATCCGTAAGTAGCTTAACTGCCTTAACGGCTACCATCAACCCTAAAGCGGCAGTGCCTGACACCTTAGCTATTGAGCCCATACCCATAGTAAAGCCAGCAATAGACGTACTGGTGCCACCGAAGGCAAAACTTGCCGACTTTAGGCTTTTATTTAATTCTTCGAATACTTTACTATTTTTCTTAGCTTTATCTGATAGAGCATCAAAGTCTTTACCCATGCGTTTTAGGGCAGCTTCACCCACCTGTTTGATTCGTATTGGAATCACTATGCCTTTTGCCATTATCTACCTACTTTGGGGGCTTTCGCTGCCAGTTGTTTCATAGCCTCTGCTTTTTCTTTTTTAACTTTATCAAGCACAGAGAGTACAACTTCAACGATATTTAATCCATTTACTAATAAAATAGACTGATTTAGGGTACCACCTTCTTGGGGCAAAATACCATGCTCTTTAAACAAGGCTATTGCCCTGAATAGTCTTTCACATGTTCGTGTATTCGTAGAGTGGGGGCAGCGGTCTTGGGGTATTGATTTACGTCCTTCACATTCGGTGCAAAGTTGTCCATCAATTATCCCACTACCTAGACATTTATAACAAAGTATAGCCCAGCGAGCTTTTTCTACAGGTTTAAAGCAGCCCCAGTGGTCCACACCATCCTCAACTCCACAGCTGTGAGTGATATGTCCACCGTAAATGCTCGCTAGGATAATTAGTTTTTTACGTCTTCTTCCCCTATCTGAGAGCCTTCCATGATAGCTTTAGCAAGCTCACCACGTACTTCTTTAGGGATAGCAGATAAGGTTTCGTCAGTCAATTGGCGTACAAAGCCATGCATCTTGCGTGTACTTCTCTCGATAGTCACTGGCGTTCCGTCAGCGTAGAAAAAGTTCTCAACTCCTACTAAACCGATATCTAAAGCCAAGCGAGTCTGTGTACCTAAGTTTAGCTTCATCTCGCCATCCATAAGGCTCCATGCGTTATCAAGAAGCTCGTCTTCTTTAGCTGACAGCATTTTAAGTTTCCAAATAATTTGGTCTTGTTTCTTGTCGTCACGTTGGGACTCCAAGACATAGTCGAACTCAGTGTTTGGGTTTAATGCTAGTATTTTCATTGTATTACTCCAGTTTGTTAACAATATGTACCAATAATATAGTTATATCTAGGTAAAAGCCGTTTTTGTGTACCAATTAGCTGAAAAGTGTCCTTTGTCCCTAAAATCTGTCCGTCTTGAATAGAGATGACGGACAGATGTCCGTGGTAGAAACTGTCCTAGAGGACAGCCTTAAGTCCTTATTTTACAAGGACTTACAACGATATTTTACTATTGTGTCCTTGATGTTCTAGATGATTTAGAAGTAGAGTATAAAATAATAAAAGAATAAGAGTAAAGAGTTACATAGAATAATAGAATAGCATAGAGCCAGTAGAAGGTTGACTTTTTATAGATAATGTCTATATTAGTAATCAAGGCTAGGTTCGCCACCGAAAACAAGTCAACTCAACTTGCTGCCTTATTTTTTAATTGAGTATAATAAAGGAGTTTATTATGAAAAACAGCGACTGGGTTGATATCCCTAACTATCCCAATTACAAAATTCGATTCCATAACTACCAGCCAGAGGTTTTATCCGTAAAACGTAACCAACTCCTCAAGCAGTCTAAGGACCCATGCGGCTATCCCAAGTTATTGTTGTCTCACCAAAATAAGTCTAAAATGTTCCGTATCCATAAGTTAATACAACTATGTTTTGACTTGAAAGGTACAGGCAGTTATGTAAAACACATCAATGGTGTTGTAGACGACAATAGATTCGAGAACTTATGTAATAGAGAAGTCGTAAGCCGTCCCCCTAAAAAGACTAAACGTTTAAAACTACCTAAAGGTGTATTCCAATGGGAAGGTAAATTCAGAGCCCATATCTATATAGACGGTAAACGTACCTATATAGCAGGGAGCTACGATACTCCTCAAGAAGCCCACCAAGCCTATAAAAATAAAGTTGAGTCCATAGAGAAAGCTTAAACAGAAAAAGGCAGCTCTTGCGAACTGCCTTCTCTCTCACTGGAGGTTGAGAATATTACCACTAGGTGGCAATGTTGTTTAGGTGAATACTAAAACGAGCTCGTCATCGTCAGTACCAACTAATTTCATCTCAGCTGTCACAGTCGCAACACCATCACGCTCACCGTCTGATAAGCTAGAGTATTGAGCACCTTGTGAGTATAGGTCGATGGTATTACCATCCGATTTACCGATTCTATGTTGGAATGTACCAACTTGACCTTCGAACCAACCACGGTACAAATCAATGTCCGTTGAGTCAATCATCTCAGGGTCTACAGAAGCAGTAGGCATGCGGTTAGTAATGTAACCAGCTACCAAGCCATTACGGCTATTACCGTCTACACGTACAACAGCATCGTTCGCAATATCTACAGACACATTGCCGAAGATAGGTGAAAAGTCACCAATTTTCAAGCGAGCATCTTGCAATACTGGAGGAAGAGTTGAGAAATATGTAGGCTCGGATACGTTACCAGCAGAGTCAGTCGGAGCTAAACGTGTGCCGAAGCCAGCGTTAAACTCGTTAGTCAAAGCAGTAGCGGAACCAGTAGTACCAGTCATTACGTCTGTGGCCACGATAGCGTCACCTGAGATACGTGTATAAAGTACTTCCTGCTCGCCAACTTTAAGCGCACGTAGCAGTTCGATTACTTTACCAGCACCGTCAGTCAGCTGTTCACCTTTAGGTATTTCAGTACCAGCGTATGGAGCCAATGTAAAGCTGTAGTCTTGAGACACAACACCGTTGAACGTAAATTCAATGATAGCTGGGTTAGAAGAGTCAGCTGAATAAGACCAAGTACCTGTAGCACCATAGATAGATTTAGCATAGCCATCCTCAAAAGACATCAACGTAATGTTGTTTGTGCTGTCTGAGTCTGGAGTATATGCAAAACCACCAGCTGTTTGAGCTGTAGCTGTAGTGTCACCTATAGAAATGTCACCTTTGAAGGTTGCAGTCGATACTGCAAAAGTGTCAGCAGTAGATACGAATACCTTAACAGCTGTACCAGCTTTAACGTCTTTATATACGATACCAGTAGCTGTAATAGGTCCCGGAGTTTCTGCCGGCTGGTTGATAACATCGCCATAAGCAAGGTCAACAGTCAGGTCCATTTCAATTACTTGTAGGTCAGTACGAGACATGCCACATGCTTTAAGGTATACGTCATGCTCTGGAGGAACAGTTAAGTCACCTGAGCCAGTTAGCTCACTAGAGAAAGACATAGTACCTACAACGGCACCCGGAACGTCAGGAAGAGGTGTAAGCGTAGAGCGTGCAATATCACGTTCATACATGTCCACTTCTGCGTCAGCAGTTTGTCCAACTGCTACACGGATTCCACCATCTGTATCTAGTAGCTCAACGGGCTCATTACATACAGTCTGGAGTTTTCCATATACCGCTCTTTTGCGGTAAATTTTAGGGGAGCAAAGATTTGCCATAAGTATAACTCCTAGTTATATTTTAAATTTTTCTTAGCAACGAGAAGGGTCATCCCTACGCTGCCTGTAAACGATACCGATAAAAACACTAATTCCACCCGGCATATGCTCAACACCTGTTTCAATAATTTCAAAACCTAGATACTCTTGGTCGATAACTGTATCCTCCAAATCATCAAAGTCTTGTAGCCACTTCTTTATCAGAGTGACCTGTTCGAAAGCCTTTTCTTTTAGATTAGACCAATCGCATTCAGGATATACCTGAATTTCAACTGGAATAGTCTGAGTAAAATATTGGGCAGTACTTCTCGTGTCTGGCAGCTCAGTTCCATACTTAACGAGGGCTACAGGAGCCGGCACATCCCTTAAATCAGAGATATTCTTAAGAGGTGGGTCTACATTGTAACCCAGACTAGTAAGACTCTCTACTATTTTACTATCTATTTTGTTCAACATACCTTAGCTCCTATTAATAACCGCACTATTATGGGAACCAGGAAAGTCGTTCAAAATTCCTTCTCTAGTGATGACTGCGAACCAATTTTCATACTCAGCTTGGTAAACATCCATCATCTTTGAGTAAGGGTCTTCGTCAATAGCACCGTTTTGAGTTTCTCTCAACGATACGCTGACTCTGTCCTTACAAATTACATATGAGGTCCAATTAATTAAATATTCCATAACCTCTGGGGATAAAACATCAACACCTGTATCAGGGTCTACTGGTTTATCGTCTTGGGATATACTCCAATATCTCAATAACCAATTGTACTGTCTATCGCATCTAGAGAGATAAGCATCAGTTACTTTTGGTTTTATATCAGGAGACGTAAAGTCATCCACACTTAACACATGGCTCATAGCCTCATCTCCTTGGTAATATCACTCACGGTAGTGCGCTCAATAAAGTTTATTACTGCGTTTTCCCTAGCCTTCCATGCTCTCTCTATCCAGGGGTCACCCTTATATCCGGGATGATTCACCTTCTTAGCATACACTGTAGACCCACCCACTTTAAACTTTAGAGCCTTAGCGCTCTTAGGTCTAATGACGTGGGGCTTAGTGCCATCGTGCACATACCCAGCATAGGATACTTCGTTGAAAAGCTTGCCTTCAAAACCCGTAGCTTTACCTTGTGTCGAGGTTATAAGCCTACCTGTTCTGGATACGAAACGATTCGTAGTTTTAGAAAACTCAGCCACGGCACCTAGAGCTTGATTAAAACGCTTACCTACTATAGGCTCAATAGCGACACTATTAAGCTTAGCAATAAACGACTTTATATCCTGCTCAGCCATGATTACTTACCTTTACGTTTTTTCTTTGTAGCCATAATAGGCTCTTCAATTATTTCTTCTGCCGGCTCTAAATCTAAAACTAGCTGTTCAGCTTCAACCTTTGTTTTATCTTCACAACCACAGTCATATTCTTTTTCAATCTTCTCAGCCGCTAGGTTTACATCAAAAGACCAACCCTGTGCAATAAGTTTAGTAGCACGGCTTACGCTTACTGAGCGTTTTTGGTCGCCACGTTTAATATTAACCAACATGCTTAGTACTCCCTTAAAGGAGCGTTCAATATCTTAGCCACTATTTCAGCATCTTCCTCACCTTCTACGATAAGTCTGCCTTCAATAACAGTACCAATGTCCCTGCCTTTAACTCGGATAGCGTTACCACAACCAAAGAAGTATTTCTTAGGGGCAGCTGGTTTAGCTTTTGCTTTTGGTTTAGATTCAGCCTTTGGGCTCTTTTCTATATCTTTAATTTCTTTCATCTTTTCCTCCGTGAAGAATAGGGAGAGAGTTACCCCCTCTCCCTTTTAGTTATCCAGTTATGAATTATGGTTGAGTAATAGTCAAAACACCGTGTAATTCAGGTGCAGTGAAAGACCAACCCATTTGACCATAGATTTGATAGTCAGAAGACGCACCAGTTTTGGCAAGCTCTTCAACTAGGATATCATTTGATTTGAATGGTAGGATAACTGGAGCTACATATTTCATGTCAGCAGCAACGATAGTGTTAGCATCGATTGACTGGTCAATAACGATGTTGAATACACCAAAGTCTGTGATAAGACGGTCAACAGAAATACCAGCAACAAAGAAGTTACGTTCAGCGATACCATAAAGGTCTGTAAGAACTATTTTGTTACGTGCATTACAGAATATCGTCATAGACTCAGAGAACTCTGCGCCATTTTCGAACATTGTAGCAAGTAAATTGTCGATGTCACCTTTAACAATAACGCTGTTAGAAGCAGTATCTACCTGAGAGGTTGCGGAAGCAATGATACCACCAGTTTTGTAAGCGACAGTTGAGTCAGTTGATACAACTTTAGTCCCGTTAAGACCAGCCCAACCAAAGTCTCTTGACATTTTAGCCAAAGCACCTTGAATTTGGAAAGCCTCAGGAGAAGCACTTGCACCGTCCGTAGACAGGTTAGTTAAACCAGCTGTGTCAGATTCACGAGCATAAGTAACTGAGACTTTGCGTTGGAATATCTGCGCTACGTTTTTATTCAAGGCACGTGCGATAGAAGTAGCAGAAGGAGCAGTTTTAGCTGCATCTTCAGAAATACTAACATCAGCACCAGCACCTGGGTCAAATGTCTGAGACATATCGTATTCCCAAGCGTTTGCAATTTTAGCACCATTAAGTCCACCTGCAAGTCCAAGGAACGGGTATTTAGCTGAACCTAGTTCAACCAACATTTTTAAGTACGGAGGTAAGTCCGCAACAATAGAACTACCTGCATTAGGTAAGTGTCTAGCATCATGATTATAAAAAGCCATGTTTAAAACTCCTTAAAAGTTTAATTTATTTTCTCTTAATCAAGCTGTCGATTGCTGAAGCGTAATCTCCTTTGGCTATAGCTTGATTTAATTTCTCTTTACCAGTGATACGTGCTGGAGTCTGAGAGCCACTACCGCTTTTAACAGTCGCACTCTTAAACTCTGGGAAACTGTCGGCTACTTTAGCAGCGTATTCAGACACGCTTACCTTAGTATCTCCGTCAAGGGCAAAGAAGTCATCCCCGTCACGCTGTAGTCCATTTTTAATGTACGTAGCGATTAGTTCACGTCCTTTATCATTAACTCCGGCACTTCCCAGCACCTCACTAATTGTGTTATCTAGACCCATTTTGAGATTCTTTTCACGCTCTGCACGGTTCTGTTCCAACAACTCATTCACTTTGGATTGAGTGCTTTCAAGGTCTGCACGGAGCTTCTCAGCCTCTGTCATAGTCTCACGCTGTTTAGATACCTGTTCATTTTTGCGGCTTTCTAGTTGCTGAAATACATCTTTCGATGGGTCGAGCTCTAAGGTGTTGAGCAGTTTCTCAAAGCTCTTCGCTTTTTCAACAATGTCGGCATCTTTTTGACGAGCAGCTATTAGTTCACCTAGTAGTTTCTCGTTATTAGCTTTAACTTTTTCCAGTTGTACCTCTACTGGCTCACTGCTACCCTGTGGGGTAGTCGTAGATTCAGTTGAAGTGGCTGGGTTACTTACGTCACTTGACGATGTTTGATTTTCATTCATGGGTTTCCTCCAGAAAAATGTTAGGTACTTACCTTGCTCACTTGAGCATTTTCTGAAAATTAATATAGTCCGGCTCTAAAGTTTTCCGTAAAACGGACTAATTCGGTTCAATAACTTAAGTTAAAAGCAAAAAAGTGCCCCGATTTGGAGCACTTTAGTTACTTAAGTCAATTAATTGGTTGGTTCTTCGTCCTCGACAGCTACCTGCTCTTCAGCCACTGGCTCAGTGTTAAGTAGCTTATAATAATTATCAATGATTAAGTCCAGAGCTTCCATCTTCTCAGGCGAGTTGCCAGTTAATGAAGCGTTCTTAATACGTTTAACTATTTCAGAAATAACCTCAGTTGGAGCTGTCCCTTGCAATGCACCGAATACTTCAATGTCTTGCTCAAGGTTCTTGATACCAAAGTTATGTGGATATGATACACTGTATTCTAAGTCGACTCCTAAGTACAGACCTAAGGAAGCTATAAGCTTTTTGTCTAGGGTAGCAATTTGCTCTCTAAAGTCAATAAGCACTTCATAAGTACGTTCGTTATCTAAACGTTTAGAGTCGGCTGACTGCTGGAAGGTACGCAAATGATTCATAGAAGCCGTGCTATACATCTCATTAACCATGCCAGTAAAGAGTTTATCATATAAGGTATCAAGCTGTCCAGCGTCTGGAGATATGAATTTAGGCTCATTGCCGTCCTTCCCATATCCAACTAAGGCGTTATTGGTACCTAGTGTCAGCTCAGCAGCCTCTCCCGGAAAACATAGGATAGAGTAGGCTTGGTCTTCAGCAATTTGATTGATAGCTGAGGCAAGGTTAAATAGGTTGTACTGAATACTTGCCAATGAAAACGATAAGCCATAAGGCATAGGGTCAGTTGTGTAGTCTTCATTGTCACATGGGTATAGTGGGAACACTGGTACAAAGCCTAGCTCATTCTCAGCCTGCTCAATTATCTCGCCCTTGACTTCTTTACGCCAATGGGTAGCACTCCAGAAGACATCTACTGGCACTTTGCCAACGTCTTCCACTATCTCATATGTTATCCATTGAATATCCCGAACATTGCCAGCCTCATCCATAGACACTTCAACTATACGGTCAGGTGTTATGTTGACCAGGTATGGTAGATTATTGCGCTCCTGTAGGTCTGCTTCAGTTAAGTATCCAGTGATAGCTTTGTTATCAATTAGTACAAAAGTCGAATCGTATTTACGAGAGCTCCTTGCACACTTCTTCATAAAGTCTTCAAAGCTCGTGCCACTGCCGTCACAGTCTGACAAGAACATTGCCACAGCCTCGGCTTGAGACATAGTTATATCCTCATTACCAAATTCACGAGTAGGTGAGCCACGGAATATTGGAGTTACCATGCCGTCAACTATTGGTTTAAAGTGGTTAATAATACGGCTACGCATTTTTCTTACCTCAAAGTCAACCTGCTTCTCTCGTTTATTGGGAATAAGGTAGGCACCAGTAGCATAGCCACCACTGCCTTGATAGCTATCTTCTAAGAAGGTAAAGCGGCTTGCTGGGTTCTTAGGGTTTATCCAGCCTTGGTTGGTATAATAGGGGTATTCACTGTAATTCATGTTTTATTTTCCTCTTAAAGAAAGTCAGCTCTTGCTGCTGTTAATTTTGGTACTACTTCTACCTGCATACGGAGCATCATTGCATCCGAATAGTCGGGGCTTCTGCCCAAGAGCTGTTTAGTGTCCTCTTTACTTATTATCTGTAAAGGCTGTGTAGGGTCGGTAGGCTTACGTCTCACTACTTCCAGTTCTTCGATAAGTTTTTCACGATACTTCTTGTCTTCAACAAATATCTGTCCCTTGTTAATATAGTCTGCCAGCTTGAAATAACACTGAGTCTTAAGGTTCTTGTAATTTTCACCCTTCTCAGCTCTGCCATTATTATGGAACTCTCTGGCTCCTTTTAAAAAGCCGCTTATAAAATTGCCAACGCCATCGGCATCATAGATAATATTGCTTTGAGGCACTTGGTACTTATTCTTCATTTCAGTCAGTGCATCTATTACTTCCTTGCCATCGCTCTTGGCAATAGATTTTATCTCTAGTACACGTAAGCCAGACCAGGCCATAATAACAAAGGCATCGGCACCCATCATAGCTACGTCAGCCGTCAAGTACATAGTGCCAGTCTCTACAAAATCATTGGTATACATGTCCAATATCTTATCGTAGTCTATCAAGGCATAAGGGTTATCATCGTATTCAAAATTACCTTGAATCAGACGCTCAATAGTAGTCCTATCTCCACTGGCCATAATGTTGGCAATGTATTCGTCAACCTCTGGGCTCGGGTTATCATGAGGCAAAGCCTTAATAAACTTCTTGTCATCCGTCTCTTCGCCATCTCTAAACGGCTTGTAATATCGTTGATAGACGTGTCCCTTGTCAGGGTTAAAAGTCTCAAGCAATTTAGCCTTGATACCATATTTAGCGTTATTTTTACGATTACAGCGAGACCATAATATCTTGATGATATCATAGCTAACCTCAGCCGACTCGTCCACACAAGCCAGAGTCAGCTCATAGCCACCTAGTCTAGTAGCCAGGGGGTCTGAAGGCTTATGAGCAACATCAATAAGAAAGATAACAGAGCCATTATAAAAAGTAATAGTGTTAAGCTGTTGGTTATACGTATAATGCTCTCCTGTGATTCCACTCTCTTGGAATACCTTAAATAGCGTAAGTAAAGTGGTCTTCTTAAGCGTAGTCAGCTCTTTACGACATAAACCATAAGCTGTCTCAGGGTAAGCCAAAGCCATCATGGTAATAAAATAGCACATGAAATAGGACTTGCCTGAGAACGCAGAGCCACCATAGCCAATAAACCTAGTGGTATCGTCTTGTAGTAGCTTCAAGGCTCGGTATTGCTTAGCACTTGGCTTAAACTGTATATTGATTTGACTAGACACTTAAGTTACTTTACTCTTCATCTGGGGCAATAATGTTAATTATAGGAGCCATTGGCTGTCCACCACTTGTCACGTCAGTTTTAACTTCTTTCTTCTCGTGATAATTGAAAGCTCTGGCCAACATAAACTGAGTCATATTTGCCTTGCCGGGATGGTCTGTAGCAGCTTGTTCCGTAGCCAAATCTATCCACCACTGCTCGCATAGCTCCTTGTAGACATCATAAGCGTCAGAAAATTCTGGATAGTCTTCACGCCATTGATGTATAGTAGCTTTAGATACAGCGAACTCTGTAGCCACATGGACGGGTAGTTTACCGTCTTTACCTAGCTCTTGGATACGCTCACAAAAGATAGGGCGATATTTAGTAGGTCTGCCGACCTTATATTCTGGTTTCTTATATGGACGTGCCATGGTTATTCTCCTGTCATCTCTCTAATCTCTAGATGGACGGCTATTTGGTCCAACGACTTCTGAAAGCCTTGGATTCTTAAACTATCGAAGAGGTCGTGGACAAAGGACTGAAAGTCATCCGTATTGCAGTTAAATTTAATAAGCTCAAGGCTCTCTAGATTTACCACAAGGGTATGGACTTTAGATGTATCATAGAACTTAAACTCAAAGCAATATAGCTCTGAAAGCTCACTGTACATTTTAAAACTTAGACCACCTATACAAGAGTCTTCAACGTCTTCCTCAGTTATAATTGGGGAGCGAACGTCTTCCACTTCTATTGGGGATATTACGTCCGTGAGCACCATAGTTTGGTATGTCATTTGGGCGAATATTTCATACAAATCAGTAGTCATATAGCTGTAAACCTCTCTTGTACCAAATAATATAGTCAGCTGAGTAGTTTTGCCGTATTTGGTACCAATTTGGTACTAATAAATGGGTTTTTTAATTAAAAAAAGTCTATTTTATAAACAGGGATAGAGAACTAAATATCCCGAGGAAAAAACATGATAATAGAGTACATAAACAACCACCCATTCCCGAATAACGGAAAGGATTTAAACATTCAATTAGCCGCTGAGTATCCCACAGCTACGGAGTCTAGAAAAGTACAAATACGGGAGAAGCTCTTCGAGCTTAATTGTAGATTATGCTTTGTAGCCCATAGACAATTTAGTTATGGATACGAGGTCGAGGAAATAGCAGGACAGCTTCATTTAACCATCATGCGCTGCCTAGAGATATACGACCCTAGCAAAGGGCTACCATTTTACCATTACGTGCTACAACGCCTTCGTGGAGACCTGCAGTACCTACGGGGTAAAGAGTCAGGGCCGGTTGAGGTACCTGTCAGACAACAAAGAAAAGAAGAGTACCAGTACAACTACCACTACACAGATAGTGAAGACTTCTACACCATAGAAGACGAGAGCCAATCGGCAACGGACGCAAGCTCAGAGCTCACGGATATAATCTCAGACATGGAACGTAGATTCCCAAAATATGCAGTACATTTTTACATCCTTAGAAAAGTAGCTGAAGGTAAAACTCAGAAAGAAATTGGCCGCATGTTCGGACGCTCTGAAGAGTTTATTTACAGACGTAAGAAAGAGATTATGATGTTACTAAAAGAGTATGCTCACGAATACGTATAGACAAAAAAGCCCTGAGCAATAACACTCAGGGCTTTCAATATGAAATATTTTTATTGTGCAGTCAGGCTAAATAGGCTCCGACTGCATTTTTAATTATAGTAAAACTATTTTAAACTTTCAAGGCTTACTTGGAAGTTTTTTCTATTCCATACCAAACATCTCCCCAGACACCATCTTCATCATCCCACTCTTGGTCTCCTGAGTAGTCTACCATTATACCACGAGCTCTCATCTCTGCTAGGACCGTAGCTACCTCACTATCCGGTACAAAGGTTATACCTTCAGTTAAAAGCTCTTCTAGGTATAGGTCTGTGGCTGTGAATGGTGGCTGGGAAAACGCCAAAGACACACTCTCAAAGAATGTGTCTATAGCTAGTTCGAGTATTAGGTGCTTGAGTAGTAGCATTAGGACCTTGAGGCTATTTTGGACCTAATGGCTTTCCACCTGTCTTCCTTGATTTGGACCTTGATGTGGTAGGCATCCTTGGCTTTATTGAAGGTGTCTTTGAACTCCTGCTCAGTGAGCTCAGTCTCCCAGCCAGCGACCTGAGTTCTAAGCTCTACGTACTCGTCCCAGATTTTGGTCGGGAAGTTCATAGGGTATCCCATCAGCCGTCTAAACTCCTTGCGTTCGTCTGCATAACTCATGGTGCTACCTCCTCTAGTGTGCCCTCTAAAGCTTTTATGCCGTAGTCAAGTAGCATACGAGTGGTGGTACTTTTAGAGTATCCCATCATATTGCAAATCTCGTCTATCCTATCCATTTGGTCGCCATTGATTCGTACTTGCAATAGCTCTTTGATTTCATGTCTTGGCTTGTTTTTCATTTTTATGCCCTTGGTTTTGTTCTGGGTGAGAAGTTCTTTCCCCACCTCAATAACTAATATAGATTAATAAAAAACAAAATGTCAAACAAAATGTAACATTTATTATTTTTTGTCAAATTGGCAAAGAAAAAGCCGCAGCCTTATTTAAAGGCCACGGCTTCCCGAACAAAACAAAGACATTAGAGTAGCAACGTCAAGTATTAATATAGTTAAATTTCTGTAAAATCCTGCAGCCTATTTTAAAGTACTCAGCCAGCCTACTGGCTCTATGCTATTATACTATTCTATATTCTATTATTACTTCTATTATTATTATTTATTTATCTACTTCTTAAACATCAAGAACAACAGAGACACAATAGTAAAATATCGCTGTAAGTCTATATTTTATAAGGACTTACGGCTGTCCGTGTTCTTTGGCTCATGACGGACAGATGTCCCTCTTAACACGGACAGAACAGGGACAGGTACAAAAAAAGCTCAATTTCTTGAGCTTTCTTAGGTTGTTGTCTGTTAGCTGTTAGGACCAAGGCGTGGTATCATCAGCATCCGTATCTATTTTAAGTCGCATACCTATATAGCCAGCTCTTCGTTTCTCAGCAGGACCTATTTTCTTCTGCTCGACTTTATGTCTCTGCTCAACGTATCGAGAGAACTCCTTAAAGGTAAACTTAGAGCATCCCGGAATTTTCTTACGTAATAAATCATTAACGTCTTTGTATTCACAGGTAGCACCTTCTTCCAAAACTAAATTTTTATCAAAGAAGCTATCGAACTCAGTACCTTCGTCATGTTCGTTTTCTTCCAACATCAAATTATAGACTTCAGGTGGTATCACTAAGTCATAATTAGTCTGAGAGTGTTTTTCATATTCCTTCTGGCACTTGTACATAATACTATCCATCTCGGCTACGAACCTATCCCCTAAATTAGAGCCAGTATACATAGGAGTACCGTCAGCTTGTCGCATAACCTTACCATCGGCATCAGTCTTAGCAAAGGTAGCTAGAACGTGCTCTGGTGGCTCAATAAAAGGTACGTATAATAGACGAGTGACTTCATTACGCTGCCAAGTCTTAAGCTGTGGCTTACCATTACTGGCTACGAATAACATCGAATTAAACTCGTGCGAAATAGCCTTTTGATTCTTACGGTTAACGGTCATAGGGTCACCACCAGTAATACTGTGGACAACATTGGTGCTCAAAGCATTTTCGTGTTGGCTATCGCCCCATATTAGGATTCGAGCTCCTACGATACTCTCAAGGCCAAAGTCACTAGATAAATTATGTCCACCAAAAGAAGCTGTTAGTTTACCCTGGCTCCATCGGTTTAGAGCTTTAAAGAAAGTTGATTTACCGTCATACCCTTGTGAACGCATCCATACTACTTTCCTATGGCTACATTCAGCTACCAAAGGAGCATAGACTGCAGCCATAAAAATACTACGGCACACTGGGTGAACACACTCGAGCCACGCATCCCACGCTGGCGTAGGTCCGTCTTTCAAAGCTGTTAAGTTGACATAAGAGAAAGCGTCTTCATCTGGAGAGTTGGTAATAGTCACAGGAGCAGGTATGCTTGTAGACATATCCTCCATCAACATCCGAGTACCCCAGGCACTAGGTGAACTTAGGTGAAAAATATTATACAAAGACTCAATGTACGTATAATTAACAGCCATGCCAACGTCATGTGCTTTAGGGGCAGCTTTAGGGTTTAAGTCTCTCGACAACCATAGCATGAATAAGTCTTGACCCTCTTGTGTCGGCTCTCTTCCATGAATACCTTTATACAGCGATACTGCAATAGCCAAAAACTCGTGGTCCTTGAAAACTTTAGGACTAAACTTTTCTTCTTCTTTGTCAAATAGGAGCCAGCCTTTATCCAAATGTTTAGAAGCTAAGGCTGTCCATTTTCTATTAAACTCGTTGAAAATAGACCCACCATTTTGAGTCATAGCTGCTATCGGAGTATCACAAGTATTCCACACACGTCCATCGCTGTCTGTACGGTAGTACCAAATGATAACACCGTTCTTATCCGTACTCCAAGCCAAATAGTCTTTCAATAAAGCCGTGGCATCCTCAGTCAAAGCTCTTGAGCGTGGAGGGCATACCTTATACAGGTTATACATCTCTATAACAGCCAACTCACCGGCATCAACCCCCTCTTCTGAAGAAGAAGCCCGTTGTGCTTGCACTGACGCATTAGCCCACACACCTTGAATAACTTCCGCAACATTACCTAAGTCAGCCAACCTGTCACCTATTAAGTCACTGGCCAGTTGGTTAAAGTCTTTATTATTACGTTGATTTCCTACCTTATAGACAGCTTGTTCAGGACTATCTCCAAGGGTTACTACTCTTATATCTGTTAACTGCATAATCTACTTCCCGCTCTCGTTAGGCTGTTCATCGGCTTCAGCATATATATCTTCTTTAGATAAACCCCAGTCTTCTAATTGGTCGTCTACGAATTTACGAATCATTGCTGAAGCATTTAAGCAACGAGCCTTAGCTTCTTTAGTAAAAGCCTTATGCAATCTAGTGTCCATTGCAAAACTGCAACTCCTGTTTATGTATTTGTGTGACATGTCTGTCCTCCTTGGTTATCAGGTCCATATCCCCTGTACATTTACCAATATAGACAATTTTAATAAAAAAACCTTATTTATTTTTTATTTTAATTTTTTTAACCTTTTTTAATAAAAAATGTCTATATTATTAGAGTCGAGTGATTTAATGCTCGCACAGAGGAGACACATTATGTGCAAAAACAAAAATGATAAACGAGGGTGGGCTATCCACCGCACCCCAACAGCTAAACCGTATATCCTAGCTGAAGACATATTCAACGAAACATATTCTGAAGACGGAACTGGTGTATCACAGGGCGTTAAACGTACCAACCTTTATGCCTTTGCTGAAGGTATGTACGAAATGCTACCAAATGGCGAGAAAGGTGACATGGATAATAAGCCATGGTGCGAGTTATGTGGCTACAACCATAATATACTACAGAGCTACGCTTGCCGACTAAAAGATAACGTGGATAAATCATTACTATATAATGGAGTGAGTTTACCTGAGTACCTACATATTGGTGGAGACTGCTTAGATGAAATATCTATTCAATACACAGACCCTGTGACAGGTGAGTTATTCTATGGTAAAAAAGCTAAGCAAAGACGTGAACGTAAATTTCGTAAACAGACTGACTGGTATACTGCACTTAGGTGGCTAAAGGATAAGGTTAAACCTAGATGGTATGGAGCTTATCGGCAAGCAAATACACAAGCATATGTTAATTTAGAGTCTAGCATAAAAGAGACAAAAGGCTTTTTAGCAAGGTTAGACAGTTTTATATTTAAAGGCTGTAAATATTACATGAGCCCCGAATTCTCAATCTACCTACCTTATGGCATATTAAAAGAACACTACCAGGGTCGTGGACTTAGTAAACTATTGGCACCCTATTTAAAGGACGAAACAAGTAAGGATTTTAAGTGCGCTCAAGCATTACTAGCCCTTGCTGGCTCTAGAGCTAAACGTGCTAATATTGAGCTACGTGGTAAAAATCTTTTCAAAGTTGACGTAGGTACTGCCTTAAGTCTCTACCACTGGGTAGGTCAGGAGCTAGGTTATGACTATGTTTAATCAAAAATTTATGTCACTGGATTTTGAATACAATGAAGCCAACGAGCCCCATATGGGGCTTATGGCAGCATCGTGGTCTTTTGATAAAGGTCCATCAAAGAGCGTATGGCTATACCGTGACGACAAAGCCAAAGCCAGTTTTGCTCAAGCCATGTTAAATAAAAAGGACGAGGTTATCATCCTATCATATAACGCAGTGGCTGAAGCTTCTTGTCTTATAGCTATGGGACTAGACCCTAGAGATTTTAAATGGATAGACCTTTACCTAGAGTATCGCCAAGCAGGTAATCATAATAATGATTTCATGCACGGTGACTATTTTACCAAGGACGCTTTTGGGGTTAGAAAACGTACTAACTATCCGCTATTAACTTCGAGTGAGTTGAAAAAGCTTGAGGATATGGACTGGGACGAACGTCAAAAGTTAATTCAGAAAAGAAAAAACTCTTGTCCGGATAACTCAAAATTAGATTTTACTTTAGAAAACGCATTGATTAATGTACTTAAACTACCAGACTACGAACCTAACACTAAACGAGACGCACGTAGAATCATCCTTGACAAATTAGACGAGTATACTCCTGAACAGAAGGCCCAAATACTTGACTATGCTAATGATGATACTACTTACCTATACGACCTGCTTGAGAAATTTGTAGCAAATATGCGTTCGAGAACAAAGTGGGACGATGATACCATCATGGAAGCTATGCTATGGCGTGGACGCTATGCGGCCAATGTAGCTAAGTACACTATGAAAGGTATCCCTATTAATTTAGAGCGACTAAATAATTTAGAAGCAAATTCCCAAAGTGTATTAGACCAAGCAAAAGCCGCATATAATCAAGAGTGCTACCCTGTTTTTATCTACAAATATCAGTCAGGTAAAGGCTGGTACTTAGGCAAGAGCACTAAAGCAACGAACGCTATGGTAGATATCCTACGTAAAGAGCTGAATATACCCTGGAAGAAAAGTGCTAAGTCAGGAGACTACTCAATGTCGTCTGCTGACGGTGAACCACTGCAAATATACGAAGACCTCCATCCGTGGATAAAAGGGCTTATGCGTATTAAGAAATTAGATTCAGTTTTAAAAGGACACAAGCCACAGGACTTATCGAAAAACCCACTGGATAGAGATAAGGTATTTAGAGACTCGCTAGGTAGCGATGGGCGAGTTAGACCTTGGTATGGACCTTATGGCTCACAGACAGCACGGAACACTCCTGGAGCTAAGGCTTTTGTATTCGCTCAGTCAGCGGTAATGAGAGCTTTAGTTGACCCACCAAAGGGAAGAGTTATCATGGAGATAGATTACGGGTCGCAAGAAGCATTTGTAGCCCCAATTTTATCTGGAGATAAAGTACTACTAAAAGCCTATATTTCTGGCGACCCCTACCTAGCCTTTGCTATTGAGACAGGGGCCGCTCCTATCGGGGCCACTAAGAAGACACACAAAGACGTGCGAGACTTATACAAATCTACAGTACTAGGTCTGCAATACGGCATGGGAGCTAAGAAATTGGCTATTAAGCTTACTGCCGATACGAAAAAGCAAGTGACTGAAGAGATGGCTAAGGAACTAATTAAACAGCATAGAGAAACCTATCCTAGATATTATGAATGGAAGGACGAGGTCTGGGAGCGTTATAGAGAAAAGGATATCCCTATTTTCTTGAAAGATGGCTGGTACTTAGATACTCACCAAGATATGAAGCTCTCAGTATTAAACTTCCCAGTACAAGGGACTGGCTCTTCAATAATGCGAGTATGTATTGATAAACTATACGAGCACAATATTGAGTTAATATGTCCTATTCATGACTCTATGGTTGTTGAGTGCGATGAAGCAGACCAAGACAAAGTGGCGGCTATAGTATCTAAATGTATGCTCGAAGCATCGGCTAAGATACTAAAAGCTGAAGGCATGAGAGTGGGTGAACCAGAGATTTGTGAACACGGAAAACTGTGGATAACTGAGAAAAATGTCTACGACATGCCTAAATTTGAAAAATTCTTCAAAGAAACTGTAACTAAAAACAGCGATTCTGAGCATTTAAAGGCAATTCGTGACCTTTTTTAATAAAAAAAAGTTTTTTTAATAAAAAGTTGTTGTTTTTAAGTTAAAATAGTCTATATTATTAAGTATGAGTGAGTCAGGGTTAGCAACTCACTGGAAGAAAGCAAGCTAACTGAAACCCGAACAGCCCTCAAGGAGAAATAACATGGCATTATGGGATATACAAGACTTAGGTCAAGAGGCGGAGCAATCCATGGCAGCATCATCTGAAAAAAAAGTAGTAATAGAAGGGACATACCACCTCAAGCTATTATCTATGGAAGCAGCTACTTCACAAAAAGGTGAAGGTAAGTGGATTTTCAAATGGCAAATCATAGCAGGAGCCACTGCAGAACAAACCAAAGAGTCAGTAGGACTAAAACGTACCGAACACTTTGTTGTAGAACACAAGAAAAAAGAAGTAGCCGATAACTACAAGCGTGATTTACTATTCCGCTTAAAGTTAATGGGAGTTGACCTAGCTGAGTTAAAATCAGAGGGCGACCTATTCATGAAAGCTAAAGAGCTTACAGCTTCTCAGCCTATCATGTGCTACTACCTAAAACCACAGACTAATGACCCTAAATACCTTAACTGGTACCCTAAAGGCCTAGTCAGTGCGGATGGTGAGTCTATTGTTGATAAAGAAGGTAAAACTCAAGGGAAATTTGGAGACTCTCCAACACCTCAGGCAACTGCACCACAAGCAGAAGCCGGTGCTGAGGCCCCTGCGGATAACTCAGGACTGCCTTTCTAAACCAAATTGACAACATCCCTAAGAGCCCCCAAGCCGGGGCTCTTTTTCTAGGACAAAACATTTTATGAACATAGCAATATTAGACTACTCCATGCTACAACATGTAACTACAGCGAGCGTCAAAAAACATCAAGAACTTAACGCAGTCGAAGGACATATGCGTTGTATTACCCAGCGTATGGCTGAATTTCTTTACAGTCTACAACAGACTGAAAAATGGGACTACCTAGTGATAGCCAAAGACTCAAAACCTTATTGGCGTTCGCAGTACATGAAGGAGTGGTATAAAGGAAATACTCACTGTATTAAACACGATGGCATCGTCTACTGGTCAGCCTACAACGCTCTCTACGTAGAAGACGATGGAAAACTCAACAAGGTGACTAAGAAAGCAGCTACTGTTATTTTAGAAGAAGGCACTAAAACTGAGTTCCCCGAAGGCTTCCCCTTCCTTAAATATAAAGGTAATAGACCTGCCAAAGACTACGAGTGGCTGGACTGTGCTAAGGAAGACTACTTTGACTTAATGGCTAGACTACCTATCGTATTCACTACCTTAATGGGTGGAGCTATGGTAGAAGCTGAGGGAGCTGAGGCAGACGACATAGCTGGTATTCTAGCAGCCCATGCTTTTAAAAATGGCAATAAAGTCACTTTAGTATCCGGAGACTCAGACTGGAAACAGCTCGTATCATTTTATCCGAACGCAACTTATATTAACCCTTTTAAGGACGAACGTGTTGAAGGCGATGAAGACGGTGACGTAAAGAAAAAACTACTGGTTAAAATCATAGGTGGTGACACTGGCGACAATATTCGTGGCTGTGCAAGCACTTCAAAATATGGCCCAGTTGGTGAAGCTGCTGCTAAGAAAGTAGTAGAAGCTGCAGACTGGGGCGCTGTTGATTCAAAGTACATAGCCTTGAATAAAAAGCTTGTTCGCCTACATCCTGACTCAATACCAGAAGACGTAGCTAAACGTATCATGGAGTCTTTAGCCAACCCACCACGCACTAAAGAAATGCCAACGTGGGAAATGCTGGGACTTACCGAGAGACGTAGAGCTGAGTTAGACTTAAACAGTACCGCTTCAAATGTCTGGTCTATGATTTCAGACGTTAAGGAGATAACAGTATAATGAAAGAACCTTACCCACATCAGATAGCGGCAGCAAAGTATCTAAAGGAGGGCGGCTCCTATTTGTTTATGGAGCCACGAAGGCACAGGTAAAACTTTATCCACTATATTGGCTCTTGAAGAACTTGGTATTACGACAAAGGTGTTGATTTTAGCACCTAAGTCTGTACTACCTGTGTGGTATGATGAACTGGCTGAGCGTGGTATAGACTCAGTAATTATTGAAGGTACACCAAAGGCTAAGAAGAAAAAACTCAGCCAAGACTGTGTCCATATAATAACCTACGAGTCATCATGGCGTGGGCTATTGGACCCTAGAGCGTATCAAGTAATTGTATTTGACGAAGCTATTAAACTACAAAATGGACTATCAAAACTAGGTAAATTTTGGGGTGAGGCTCAGTCACTTAAGCTACTTAAGGATACAAGGCTTTGGGGATTATCCGGAGCACCATGTCCTGAGGGAGCTTTACAGTTGGCCAACCAGCAATTGATTTTAGAGGGCGAGTGGTTTAACCAAAAAGACTATGCCCACTATGTAGTCAATTACTGGGACTGGGAGACTGACGACTTTAAGTACTATCCTAAATCATTAGCCCACCCTAAAGAAGCTGTTAACGCTTTTAGAGCTGGTGCCCATATCATAAGCCAAAAGGACTTAAAAATGGGAGCCAAAAGTTTTGAGCTACGTAGGGTAAAGGCCAGTCGAGAAGAGGAGGCTTTATTAGTCAGTAATATGGAAGGTGCAGCCAACATGGGAGTAAGAGCAGCCTATGCTCAAGCAGCCTGTAGTGGTATCAATGCTGAGACTAAAACCATAGTCAAAAAGCCTTCCAAGTTATTGGCTGTAATAGAAAGAGTTAAGGACCTTTTAGAAGAGGACCCGAACACTCAAGTAGTAGTCATTCACCGGTTTACGGTAACTGGTGAATGGTTGAGCAGAGAGCTAAATTGCCCCTGGATATATGGGCAGACTAGCTCTGTGAAAAGAGACGCAATAATTAAGAGCTACCAGTCTGGTAAAAACCGAGTAGTGGTTGGACAGGCTGACGCAATTAAAATGGGCGTAGACTTTTCAGCTGGTGGGCATGGTGTTTTAGTTTACGCTGAACACTCGTGGAGTGGTGACTCCTTTATACAGTCTACACAAAGGGCTGTAAATATTGAGAGAGCTACCCCAGCCTTAATCATAACCTACTGCTTAGATTTTGAAGAGTATACCGTAGATGAAGATATTTATGAAACTGTTAAGTCTAAGAGAGACTTTAACGCAAAAATGTTAAAAACAAAAAAGGACAAATAAAATGAGTCAATGTATTATGATAGCCAACGACAAGCCACTTATGCGCTTTAAGAACGAGAAAGCCCTAGCTGAGTATTTCTCAACCACTGAGAAAACCATCAAAGAGGCTATACTAACCCTAACAGATTTTCGTAAATATAAATTACGTAAGCTTAAGGACGGTGACGTGAACGCCTTATTGAACGTGAAAAAATGGGACCCTTTAGTAGACCCAATTTTTGACGAAGAGATTTCGAATGTAGAGACTAAAGCCTATAAAGAGTACGAGTCAGTTGTTGAGGACGAGGTCGAGGTAGACTTAGAAACAGAAGACACCGTAGAAGATATTGATGACGAAGAAGACGAGGAGACAGAGGAGCACCCTAGCGAAGAAGACTTCGTTGAGGAGAAGATTTTCATCTATGCTCAAATTGAGAAACTCGACTATATTATAGGTATTGACGAGTCTCTGGACTTTGGAATCAATGGACACGACTACAGCATCGAAGGCGAATGGTCTGTAGAAGACGGCATGTTAAAAGTAAATCAATAAGGAGATTTAAGATGAAAATAGATATACAAAAATTATTCGAAGGTAAGTATGTAGGGATAGCTGAGTTTAGTGATACGAGAGGTAGAGCTTTTAGGCTGGAATATCTAAAAGCTAGAGTGGACATGGCAACTGGGAAGCTATTAGATAGTCCTTACACCGAGAACCCTATCGACCCAAAGGACTACGAGGACTTCCACGTTTGGGTCACCCAAGAAACCAGAGCTGATGGTCACTATGACTGCTATCTTTGCCTAATGAAAACAGCCGAAATACTTTACTATTACGAGATGAAACAAGGAGATTGAAATGTTTAAGTTACTTAATCAAATTTTCACAAAAGTACTTCAGCGTATAGACCTGTTTCTAACGCTGGGAATTTAACCTCAAAATGCAACAACGAGGTAAGGGAGCTTAACGGCTCCCTTTTTCGTTATAGTAAAACGTCTACTGAGTTATTACAAGTCTCTACTATAGAGCTTATTGTCCACACACTGGTAGTGTCATTATACGCAACAGTTATTTCAACTGAGCTATACACCGCATCAAGGTATCCAGTAGTTGACCAAGCCGCTACATAAGAGCCCCACAAGTCTGTCGTAATACCGTTATTCGTTAAATCAGTAGCGAGCTGCTCACTAAAGTCTAATAGGGTATTATAAGGGTCTCTCAGTAGTGGGATAGCTCTGTTTATCTCACTTCTATTACTCTCATCTATTACTATTGCTGCCATTTTAGGCCTCCTTTTTTATTTGTCATTCCATACAATTGAGCACTTTTCGTAGTTTTTTTTATCTACTTCATACCAAGCACTCTCCCCGCCCCAGCGTACACCTTTATAGGCACACCAGGATTTCCATGTGCATAATAATTGTATTTTTAGAAAAATATTAACGGGTGACAGATTTTGTCGCCTTTTTTTTATTTGCTATCCCATGTGAGTGATAACTTAGTTTTCTGGAAATCACGTTTATTTAAGTTACTTAAGTATGAACTTTCACCAAACCAATCCACTGCTTTATATACACATGCAGCTTTAAAAGTACTCATAGTTTTTGTTTTTCTATTTTGAGTTGTATTATATGCACCTATTTTAAGTGATTGATACAGAAATGAATCCCATGTATTGCGTGAGAAGCCGTGGTAGACGTACCCAAAGTCATGAATTAAATAGGCAATACCGAATTCCCCAATAGGGTCAATAAAGCTTCTAAATGGCTTAGGAATGCTTCCAAAGTCAAATTCAAATCCTGGCTTAATAAATAATCTGATAACACCAGTATCAAGATACAACTTAATGTTAATCGGTTCATCTACCCTCCACAGCTGGTCTTTTAATTTTGTGACAGTAATCTCTGTGTATTTTATTTTTTTAATTGTTATATTGCTCATTTTTTACCCATAATATCACCTAGATAATAGCCTTCTTCACGTCTTCTTTTAGCTTCTTTTTTGGTACTGATCACGTTCAGCTTCTCTAGTTTGAGCATCTATATCAGCTAATGAGGGATATAATCCCTGTGTGTTAGTTGATTGTGCTGAAAAAAATTGATTATTTTCCATGTTAATCGTCTCTTTTTTTGTTTACTTCATACCTGTATAATTTCTGAATTAATTTTTCAATCTTATCAAATCGTCCACTTACTTCTGCCTTAAAGTGGTCGAAATCATTTTTATGTTCACTGGAGATGTGTCTAAAATCTTCTTTAGTGTTTCGTTTATGTTCATTTACTTCAAGCTGCAAATTCTTATGTTGAGTATTCACCTGACGTAAATCTCCGTACATTTTTATCAGAGCAATGATGGCCGTAGTCACTAAGCCAAGTGCAATTTTCGCTATTAACTCTTCCATTACTCATTTCTCTATTGGCTCTAATCTTTCTGGATTCTCTGGGTTAAAAGAATCGCACAAAGTCTGTAAATATTCCATCACTGTATTAAAGCCTTCTAGGTCTATTTCTTTTAGTCTATCAAAACTAACATTCACACTTCCTATAAACGATACTGCTACATCGTCTTCATATTGCGAATATGAAATTTGTGCCATTTTTTTATCATCTTTTAAGAGTACTTGGTAAGCTCCGACTGATACTGTTTTATTGATTTCTTTGTTAAAAGCCATTTTGTCTCTCCTTAATGAAAGAATGGTAAAAAGTTTGAATTTTGTGTTGCTGGAGGTGGAGTAGATTTTTCTAAAATCTCAACTCCCATAATTACAGAAGTTGCAGTTGAGCCACCTTCTATGGTTTTGCTACCTGAGGTTAAACTTGGAGAAATGCCACCCCACGTA
>Ga0070751_1000273_pt1 | contig 35228 bp, 56 predicted proteins | sample VirMetDEL_Aug_28_FD_78514 | JGI IMG/M metagenome (GOLD analysis project Ga0070751, IMG submission 78514) | Aqueous microbial communities from the Delaware River and Bay under freshwater to marine salinity gradient to study organic matter... | ecosystem: Environmental > Aquatic > Marine > Coastal...
AGCCGCTGTCCAGGTTGCTCCAATGTTGTACCGTTGCTCATCATCAGAATAAGCGTGGAACTCTGGGATGAGATGGCGAATTGCAGAAAGGAATTCCATTGAAATGAATTGAGTAGGTGTGTTGGTAGCCGACCCCGGATTCGAACCGGGACTTGAGCGATTTTAAGTCGCTTGCCTCTGCCGTTGGGCTAGTCGGCCTCACTTGGACTTACCTCTACATCAATAGCTGCAGAGTGCCAAGTGTGATCCTGTGGTAACGGCTCAGTGCCGTACTCCCAGGTGTCGTAGTCTTCCTCGTTGCGAGGATCTTCGTCGATCAGGATGTACTGAGGTGAGTTGTCATGGATGTAGTCACCAATGTTTCCAAGAGCCATAGCTAGGAGTTGGTCATCGGTGTAGTCATAGGCTGCCTCATCAGCCATAGCTCTTACGTTGTTCAGGTACTCTTGATGTTCTTTGGAGTCCATGGTTAAAACCAGCCCTAGTATCGAGGCTAAGGCTGGTAAACCGTGCGGGCTCAGCCAGATTGTAGCTGCTCCTCTTGTTCTTGCAAGACCGCAAGAAAATCTTCTTCTGTTGGTACATGGCCTCCAAGCTGCATCTCGCGTATACGCAATGCCTCATGGAATGCTTCTGTGTAAGCTTCCCGTTGTTCGTCCGTCAGACGCTGGTTGGCTACGCCAGCAATCTGCTTGACAGACATCATGCCCATGTCAACCACCAGTTGGATGGTGAACATTGGCTTACCATCAATCATGCAGAGCACAATGAAATGCTTACGCTTCTTGATGTCTTCTGCGTAGTGAGATGCAGAACCGACGCAGTTGCGTACGGCCTGGCCCCACATCGCTAGCTGGTGTGTGTCAACAGGCTGGAAGAATGACCAGTGCTCATCACCACGGTCAACCCTGATGGGTTCAGGGAATAGATCTTGGCGTAAAGCTTCCTTAGGATTCTGGATCTTCCAGGACTCAGCTTGGACATGATCATGGAACTCTGCAATGCGCCAGCGCTTGGGTGGTACAAGTTCCTTGTCATTGTTAAAGATGCGCAGTGCCATAGAGAATGTGTCGTTAAGTTCATAGAAACTTTGACGCCCATAACCAACGTCACTATCAATCCAACGGTTGATGTCTTGTTGCTCAAGATACTTGCGCATCATGGTGAACATGGATGCAACAGGCATGTGCCGACGCAACCAGTCAACCAATGCAGTTGAGTTGTTGTCATAGCTACGTGTACGGATGTGATTCAGTTTGATGTAGCGCAATTCTCTGTAATAGGTTTGGTAGTAATCGATGGGGCAGTCAGGCCATAGGTTATGGATCCAGTCAATAGAGTTGATGACTTGAACAAAAGTATTAAAGCCTTGCTTGATGGGAGCACGCCTGGTATTAGATGGATCTGTATATGCATGAATGGAACAATCAAGTTCTTGTTGCAATAACTTCTTGATAGCAGGCTTGGTAACGATGTGAGCAATTGATTGCAGTGTGCAGTAAGTGCTAGATGTACTAACTGCCCGAACATTAAATTCTTCTGCAGCAGCTACTAAACCATCGACAGTTAATCCATGCAATGGATCAATAAACTCAGCCATCATCTTAGGTATCTCTGCTGCATCAAAGATATTCTTGCAGCGAATACGATCAAAGATGCCACGGCAGTCATCCCAGGTAGGGATATCTTCTTTCAAGCTTTGCTCAAAGGGATTAACAACATTGTCTCTGATCTGATATCCCTTCTGGCAGTAAAGGTTAGGTGCTTGCCATAGTTGAATTTTGTAGCCGCTATCAGGAGAAGCCTTGATGTCTTGTTCTGTAACAATGTCAGCAAAGGTAAAGGTCTGAACACCACGTCCAATGGTGTGCGCGATGCACTCATCTTTGGTGTTCCAAATCCAGCTAGGTGCCACCTTGGCGGCAGCTGCTGTGTTCTTGAAGGCATAGCCATGTCCATAAACATACTGACCTTTGTCGTGCTTGGGAGGTAGCCATGCTGCGTACCACACCTGTTCGTAGTGGTACAAGATGGCAATGACTTTGAGGCGAGCCTGCGGAGTTGCTACGTCCACAGGCGTAGTAAATACTCTGAAACGATCAGGTGCTTTCTGCTGGTTGATGTGATCAATCGCAGCTTGTTGATCTGACTCACGCACCACGTTGTGTGGGATGAGATGAGGGATGTTGCCGAGAGGATACTTAGCTTTCCTCGTTGCCTTTGGCTTAGCTTGTTGAGCCAACACCTTCAGTGTTGGGTCGTACGCAAGGAGTTCTGTCTGGAGATTGGAAGGTAGTTGGAATTGCATTGAATTGAATTGGTAAAGGGAATGGGCAGTTTAACGTCATGCCCAGGACGATTGATCAGTCTTCGTATCGATGGATATCTAAGAACATTGATGTCTCTTCAATGTACTGTTCCATGTCATACGTACCGGTCGGTATCATGACTGGCATGCGTTTAGCAAAGCCAGTAGCTAGATAGACACGACCTTTGGGACCACGCAGTACAAAGTACCAGCGTTTGAATTCAAGAGAGAATCCAATCATTAGATGTCATCAGGTGAGAGGACTTGCCACTGAGGGTCGAGCTGATCAAGATAGCGACAGAAGCCATCTTCATCAAGAGGAATTGGTTCCTCTGGATCCAGCTCGATAGTTGCTTCACAAAGAGCAGGAGCCCACTCTTCAGGGTCGAAATGAGTTGCTCGGTAAAGCAAACGCATTTCGTCCACAACTGCTGTAACAGTGACATGAGTGTCAGTGAATGAGGTGTCTTCGATTGCGAGTACAGTCATTAGCCTTCATCGATGTAGGAGTACTGAGTTGTGATGACACACCGATACTTAGTCCACATCTTTGCAGTGTTGAACTCACCGGTGAATCTATCGTCATTGATTACATTCATCTCTGCTCTGCGCCGTGCGCAGTCAGCAAGGTTGATGCGATCAAACAACGTAAGTTCGTCAAGGTAAAGAGACATGGTTTGAATTGAATCAGAAGAGTTTGATGTTGCGCTTGGACAAGCCAGTGCCTGGTATCGAGATCGATCCAAGAACACCTGACTTACGGGCATTCAATGTGAGTTGGAATGGCCCAAGCTTGATTGATTTGGTATAAGACTTAACACCATGTTCAGTGATGTTAAATCCACCAATGGTTCGATCAAAGTTCAGTGGTGACTTTGGTTGAGACATGAGGAGTCTACCAGTGTTGTCAAGGAAAGCAAGGGAGTATCAATAAGAGTTCCCTATATATAAATAGGTTTACTCCTGGTACTCCCCTGCGGGGGTCTGGGGGTCAAGCCTTGGTTAACCGATGCATTAAATAATCAGTCTTGTTAACCATGGCTTTGCATCCTCCACATTGCAAAGCAACCCATGCAAAGTGATAAACACGGGCTGTTTCATGGCAATGAGGACAGAGTATCAATCTGCCAAACCTTCCGACTCTTGAACGTCCAGTAATTGGAATGAAGTCAGAGAGATCTTCGTTCATGAGTGCATGGCTTGATGTTCCTTCCATGCGGCGGCATGCATTTCAGCCATCGTGATAGGCGGTTCGCCCACCTCGTCTGGTGCATAGTCCACATCAAGTTCATTCTCAATCATGGGAATGATCTCGTCATCGAGCAGTGCAAGCATGCTCGGAGTGAGGTGCTGATCCATTTCATGACGCTTTGATTCACGTTCGCTGATTGCTTTCAGCAGAGTCAAAGCTTCTTGAACGTAGGTGTATTCGTTCTTGTAGGCCATAGTTTGGTTTGAGGTGAGGTTGAGGTAAAGCCTGGGACTTATATCATCTTATTGAGATGAATGCCCAGTTGTACAATGAATAAAACTAATTGATATCAATGCCTGGTGCTATCCCACTTGCTGGAATGCAAGGATTACTTGCTGGCCCATCGTTAGGTGGCTTTGCGTATACAGATGATTTTGAAAAAGTTTTAAATGAAGGACGTTTAAAGAAAACACCTGTTGATTACAATCAATTTAAACCGTTCACAAAGGAAGCTGCTGGCGAAGCTTTCCAAAATTTGTTGAACACTGTAACTGCAAACCCAGCAAGCTGGACGCCAGACTACAATCCAATGATGGGATCTACTGGTCATAGTCCTGAAGCCGCACAATTGCTTGGTGCTTTTACAGGACAAGGTTTGAGTCTTGCAGATAATACTGGAATGGTATCGTTAACACCTGGTGGATTAGATATTCAATCCAATCAAGGATGGCGTGCAGGCTTTAATCCAACAGGTGGAAGTATTAATGTTGGTCCATTTGGTTTACAAGGTACATGGGCTGGAGATAAAAGTATCCAAGCCACGATCAACTTTGGCGGACGAAACCAAATGATCCCTGGTGTTAAAAGAATGCCAGGTGGTGAAGTCGAGGAAATTTTGCCGCCATATCTCAGTCAGTTCATAACACCAAAACAACGGGAACAAAAGAGTTATCCATATTATGGATTTGGACTTGATCAAAGAATACCGTTGTCTTTATCAGGTCCAACTGTTGATACACCATTGTCTGCAGGCAGAGCCTTGATGGAAGAACAGACTGAGGATTACATTAGGCGCAATCCAGGTTATCGATACCAATAAATTGTTGGAAGTTGAATTGATGCACATTGATATATGTTTGAATAATTAGTACAGACATAGTCTTTACTAAAACCATCCCAGATGAAACGTTGTCCATCTGAAGTAAGTACATAACCTGTACCAAGGTACTGCTGTACACAGACAGCAGTCATACAAATAAAGTTCAACATGGTTAATTTGATTTGATTTGATGTGAGGTTGAGGTAAAGCCTGGGACTTACACACCAGAGGTGATGCCCAGGTATTCGCTATTCGCAAATGACAAACAATATTAAGTACAAATACTCTCCTTAGGTTCTGAGATGATCCATGCTGTGTAGTTAGCAGCGGATCTGTCTACACGGATGAGTCCGTACTCCTCAAGCTTGGCCAAAGCCTGGAGGTATTGGTCGAGCCTTGAGCTTTGAGACGGAAGCCTTGGAACGAAGCATGGACTCCTGCCGTTCTTCCTTCTGTGATTGAGGAAGTAGGTGTAGATGTTGCGCTGGTTGATTGTCAGCGCTGGGAGTTGGTTCTGTAGCTGAGTTGACATCAGATGAGACCGAGGATTGAGAGCCAGCTATCGGGATGGTCGGGTTCGACTTCGTCGCCTGCTGGGGTGCAGCAGATGCTATCGAAGGACCACTCCTCGATGTCTTCGTTGCTCGGGATGTCGTACCATCCTTCGAGGTCTTCCTCGTCTTGGCTGGGCTTCCAGTAGCAACGGAGCGTGCCTTGCTTGTTGCGGTAGACACTGCCGTTCGACGGGAGGCCACTGCCTTCTGGGTCCCAGCTGATGTCTGCTTGGAACTGCTCCTCGGCTTCTTCTTCAGAGAAGGGGACGTAGCCGAAGGATTCTGCGATGGCTTGGGTTGTGGGATGAAGCATGAGATGAACTCAGTGATGATGATGGAGATGATGACGATGATGTGAAGGATGATATCAACATCCTCAGTGAGTACTGATGTACTAGTCGCCGTGGAGTTAGGCTTGGTCATCGTATCCCTCCCAGTCTTCTGGTTCGGTTTCTCTGATAGCTTCTTGCTGCTCTTCATAGATGTCTGACATGGCATCCATCAGATCAGCGTTGTAGTTGTTGTCAAGTTGTTGAAGGTTAGTCATGAGTTGAATTGGGTAAAGGTCAAGGTGAGTGCTAGGACTTACACACCTAGTTGGCGTAGGTGATGCCTAGCTAAAGAAGATGCTTTGTCCTCCTGGTACTCGATGGGGTCTGGGGGTCACCTGATGTATAGGTATCCGCCTGCCCAATCAGCACGCTGTAGGCAGGTCTCGTACGATACATCATCTAGTAAGTTGTACCGCACATGTTTGGCTGGTGCCTTCCATGATGCAGGTTTGTAAACAGCACCAGACTGTCTGTGGATGAATGCATGGACTGATCCACCTCCTCCAAGGCTTGACTGCCTGGTACTACGCTCGATCAGCTTGTAGTACTTGACGCCACGTACCATGTGAAATTCAATACCGCATTCGCCGTATCTCTTCTCATAGTTGGTAACGAGTGCGTCGATCAGCCCTTGGATGCGATCTTCCAGCAGCTTGGTGTGTTCCTTGAGTTCAGTAGTCATGTCAGCGTTGGATAGTAGGTTGAGCATTGGGTTGTGTGATGTCGATACCGACAAGAGCACCTGCTGTCATCGATGCAAGACCAATGACAAACAGTGTGATCAGGAAGTTAGAGACTGGGCTGCTACCACGATCGCCATAGCTATCGAGGTGAATGTAACGATTGCGGCCCAGTGAGATGATGCGTTTCATGAGCTGAATGCAATGGGATGCAGGAGTGAATCCTGCAGAGAGGGGACAAATCCCCTCAGTGCAGAAATCAGAATGGAATCTCTTCCAGCGTAGGCTCTGCTTTGGGTGCCTCGACCTTAGGCTGAGGCTTGGTACCAAAGATGTAACCACCTACGCTCATCTGAATCTCAGGGTTCTTGAGCGGAGTGAGGACATCGTCCTTCATGTAGAAGGTGCGAATGCCTTTGATCCGACCGCTTACCGTAAGTTCTTGGCCAATCACTACCGTACCGTTGTTGTAGGCAGTGAGTAGACCGTTCTTGTTGGTGAAGCGGATCCGTACATCGCATTGTTCGGACATGGTGTGAGCCAGGACAACACTGAGGAAAGTGTCACCCTGGTACTCAACCTTCTCCATGTATGCGATGCGACCATGCACAGTTGCCTGTTGGAAGTCAGGCATCTTGGTGGTGGTGTCGGTCATGATAAGGAAATGAACTGAGTTAGAAGCAGGAGATGAATCCTGCAGAGAAAGCCCGAAGGCTCTCAGTGAAGGAATCAGTCTGCAAGTAGTTCTTCCTCCCACATCTGCTCCATCTCATACTGGAGATGTGCAGTGTAATGTGCGAGGTTGAGATACTTGTAGGCACGCTGACGCTCCAAGGATTCCTTGGCGCATCTGACTCTGAGTGTGGTGTTGTGAGTACCACCGTGCCATGAAGTGTTCTTGAATTGAATCATTGCTTGATACCAAGGTATGCATTGTGGATGCAGTAGTACGTGTCACCGAGGAACCCATTGACCATGATGAGATTATGGTTGGGCTTGTCATGACACGTGGTGAGGTAGTGCTGGTTGAGTCCCTTCTGTGCGAACACAGAAAGCAACAAGCCCATACCTGTGCCCATGGTGATGGCAAGGACTGCGTCAAACATGTAGTGCTTAGTCATGGTTCTCAACGAAGAGTAGTAGTGGACTTAGGCATGATCTTGTTGGCCAGCTTGATGCGACCAACAGAAACCAAAGCTTCAATCTTCTCCTTGCTCTGATCTTCCTTCAAAGCTTTGGCAGCTTTGATGAGTTGATCTGCAAGATAACGTCGAACTCCCATTGGTTTGATAACGTTCAAAGTTGACAAGAACAAATGTTCCATTGATGTTCTTCTCTCTGTTCTATCACGTACTTCTCACGTAGTTTCAATGTAATGATTCCGTAACAGTTCTATACCGCAGCTACAGGGCGGAGGAGCGCTCCCCAAGTTTGGGCGCGATATACAAGGGAATTATGTGGATTTCAACACAATTCTCATGGGAATTCTGTGGTACCATCCCCCCATTCTTTTTTTTCTACCCAGATTCAGCCGCGGGTAAGGTATGTGAGAAGCGTCAGGAAAATCTGATCCCTTTTTGGGGATATAAAGGGCGCCCTTTTGGTATAACAGCGTACCTAAATTTCATTTTTGTAGTTATTTTCCCCAATTAGCCCAAATATTGACACAAAAAAGCCGGGGTTGTTTCCCCGGCGATTTCGTTAGATCAAGAATTAGTCCCGTTTAACCTTTCTTGCGTTTATAAGCGAGGGTTGCACGCGCTGCTTTCGTGAATGCTTCCTCATCCGGAAGCTCATATGCCAGATCTGTCTTCGCTTCGGTTACAAAACTGCGCACGGTATCGGAGTCCGAACCTTGAGCAGCCATCTCCATAGCCTTATTTTTGATCGCTTCTAGCGCTTCGACCCGTTTTTGACGTGTTCCAGCGTCCATATCGGACTAAAACTTGATCAATACCAACTATACAACCACCTATACCCTGGAATTAAATCAGAATAGAATGTGTGAAAGCAAAATAATAGTCAATAACCCCAGATGGCGATCTCTCAGGCCGACTTTTACGCTTTCAGTCAAGCTACTGGGTCGCCAGTACCGGAAGATCCGGAAGGAAGAGCAGCTTTAGCTCCATACGTCATGGAATGGAGGCGGAATCAGCTCAAGCAGCCTCGGCAAGAGGAGCAAGGACCGAATTTACTCCAAACCGTTGGTGGCTTAGCGACCGCAGCAGGGGTGGGCACCCTGGCATTCCTGGGCGCACGCAGATTGGCAGGTAGAAGGGGCGTACAGCCCGTCAACGTGGTGGACCTAGATGACGCCGTCCGCCGTGCAGCGCAGCCCATCCCGCAGCTCCAACGGGGCACTGGTGCAGGTCCCGGAGCCGGTACCGCGCGGCCGCCCATTCCCCGGCAACCCGCCCCAAGTTCTGGTCCATCACCTGCTCCGACTGCTACTCAACAGGTGGTGCAGAGGGTAGCAACAGCCCCAAATCCGTGGGATCTACCTACTGACACTGGTGCAGTCCGAGATATTACTCAAGCAGCGAGAGAAGTTACACCTATTACTCGTGCTCTGCCTCCGGCAGAACCCGAATTCGTGGCGTACCGCCCCGATCCAAGGGAAACGGTGTCGGCGGATGTGGCGGAGGCTAGGAGGAAGGCAGCAACAGCGAGTTTGGTCGAGGCATCCCGTCGTACTGGCGCATATCAGCCCGAAATTCCCGGTGTTGGCGGCACATTGATGGCATTGCGCTCTCCTGCAGGCGCATTGGCGGAAGAAACAGGCGAAAACTTGCCATTAGGCATCACAAAAGACGTAACAACTTCGCTTTCAACATCTCGACCACTGGAAGCGGCTCCTGCACAGCTGAATCTGATGAGTTACGTCAGAGAAGCAGCTGAACCGCAAGGTGATGCGGTAGATCGCCTTCTTACCGAGTACAACCAGCTTGTTGAAAGCCAAGCACGCGCTGATCGCCGGGCACAGGCCTCTGTTCGTCAGTACCGGATGGAGCAACAAGGCAAGGCAATGCGTGTGATTGACGATCTGCGTCGTGAATCACTAACTGAGAACCAACAAGCTAAACAAGCGTTCAATGTTGACCAGGCAATTAACGCTCTTGACTCTGGTGAAGACCAGATGACGGGTCGCGTTCGCCAACAGCTGCAGCGAAACGAAGATACCAACCTGGCACTGATCGATCAGGCCGAAGATCGCACCAACAACATTGATGTTGCTGCATCGATGACGCCAGATGGTGTTCCCGTGGACCAAGCAGAAACAGCTGGTCGAATTGATAAGCCTTTACGAGAAACATCTGCTGCTCGCTTCATGGAAGCAGAACGGCAAAAAATTGCAAGCGAACTAGAGCGGCAAGAGTTGTCTGCAGCGCCAGGCCGTGTCGAGAGAGAGCTGGCTCGTCGCCTGGGACCAGAGGCATCTTCTTATGGTCCTAAGTATTCTGCACGGCGTCAAGCGTTAGAGTTGTTCTCAAAGACTGGAGATATTGAGGCGGCTGAACGTACCAAGCGCTTTGGACTATCCCCCGTAGAGTTTGAAACCTTCGAGAATATGCCTGCTGAAAAGCGCAGGTTGTTTGAAACACGTCCCCCAATGTCCCTGGAGGGCTACCCAAGTGAAGAGTTGAGAGCTGTTGTACCTAAGTCAGGTATTCAAGTTAATGTTCCAGGTCAAGGTCTTGTTGATATTTCCGAGTTACGTCGTCCTGTTATTACAGAAGACACTGCTCTTTCCGCAGAAGATTACGTTCAAGGTCGGCTGGGCCAAGACCGCGAGTTCGTGGAAAATCTGAAGGCTGAGCTTCAGCCAGAAATGAATGAAATCTTTAGCGAGCGCCGTGCCATCATCGAACGTCAAGCTGCGCTGATCAAACCACAACTTGAGCAAGCGCAAATGACCGGCAATCGCGGTAAAGCGCAAGAGCTGGAAGGCCAACTTAATGCTCTTCGCTACCAGTTCCGTAATCCAGAAAGCCACCCGCATCGTCGCGAAGAATCGAACCGCATCCAAGCTCGTATTGGTGGAGCACAGCGCAAGATTGCCTCTAACGCACTGGAATACGAGCGGAAGTATCCAACCACGCTTTCTGACTGGTCTGGTGAAGCTAATCGCGTTTTTGGTGAGCTTGACGTTGACACCGGTGAGTTCATTCCTGAAACCATGGAGTTACGGGCTGAGCGTCGTGCATTAGATATTGGTGAGAAAGGCGGCGGCGGTCGCAATATTGCTGAGTTTACTGCTGGCGAAAGGCTTGATGAAGAAATCCGTGCAATCCAAGGTGGTGGTCGGATTCGTGACTATGATCCTGAAACTGGAGCCGCAGTTGCTCCATGGACTGGCGATCGTACCCAAACAGGACGGGAGATTGACGAGTATGGAGTTCGCTTAACTAGCCAAAAAGGTGCGGATCCAGAAATTCGCCCTTCTGTTCCTCGTTATACACAGGACGAGATCGAAGCCGAAGCAATGCGTCTTGCTCAAGCTGATCCCTATGGGGACGTTCCGATGGCTCCGGAATACTCTCAGGTCATTGAAAGTCTTGGTACACAAGAGCGTAAACCACAAGGACGCCAGTATGCTGGAATTTCGGAAAACATTCTTAGAATACAAAGAACAGCACCTCCGGACAAGGCTCAGTCTCTTGTCAATCAATACTTAAAATCTCTCCGTCGCCTCTGATCTAATGGCTGAAGAAAAGAAGAAAAAGAAAAAGTGGATCCAAGGCATGGACATGAAGGAAGGCGCCTTCACTGCTAAAGCCAAAAAGAAAGGGATCACGACTGCTCAGCTGCAAGAGAACGTGCTTGCCAACCCCGACAAGTACGATGAGAAAACAGTGAAGCAGGCAAACCTCCGTAAGACGCTGGTAGGATTGCACAAGAAGAAAAAAGAAAAGAAGGCTGACTGATGGCAAAAGACCATAGGCTAGATCTTGGTCGGTACGTCACCAACCCTTTTAACCGTCGAGGTCAGATTGGAAAAAATCTGAACTTCGAGGAGTTGTTTCGGGCTAAGCCAGACTCTGGCCAATACCCCTGGAACCCCTCAAGATTTACTGAACGGGATTTGACCAATCGGATGATGACCCGTAAGCGGGAACTCAATCCAGAACTCAACTTTGTTCAGAACTCTCCTTTCTTTGACAACAATCAAGAAGTCAATTCTCAATACGAACTCTTTGAGGGACTTGGTCGCTTCAATCGACCAGAGAGCTATGACTTCAATGAAGGCCGTGCTTTAACTTCTCAACGTCCTGAGGATCAACCGGATTTCAACCCTGTGTGGGTTCAAGCGTATCGCCTTAGCCCAACCATTAAACCTGGCAAATCAGCCAAGAATCCAATGCCTCGCATGAAGAATCCAGATCCGAATGGATATCTGATGGCGATGGCTGAAACCCGTGTTGATAATGAAGCAGAAGGCAAGATGTCTATTTCTCAACTTCTGGATCGTAAAGGCGTCATGAAAAACCTTCCTTCTAAAGGCACAGAGCAATACGAAGGAACGAAGACGGCCGATGAAGCTCCAGAAGAAGCTTAACGATAGGTCTTATACAATAGATAAAGGTAGGTAATAGAAATGCAGTTAGCTGGTGCCGGGAGATTAATACAAGGGCTGCTCGGCACTCGCGTCGGCAAAGCGATGCTTGCTCCTGCAACTAAGGAGGCAGCTAAAGCGGCTATCCCTGGAGCCGTACTCAACACTGGCTTTACAGGTTTGACGGGTGGTGGTGTTGCTGCAACTCTTGCTACGGGTCCTCTTGACTTAGCTCTTTCGACCGTTGGTGCTCGTTTAGCAGGTAAGGTCACGCCCCAGACAATTACCAACATAGTTGGTGAAGGTGCCAAAAGGAGTAAGGTTGCTAACTTCCTTGCCGGTGCTAAACCAGGAGAGATGTCAACTCTCCAGGCGATTGGCATGGGTGTTGGAAGTGTTGGCACACACATGGGAATTGCTCCCTTGTATCCATCCCAGCAACTGGTTGGAATGAATCCAGCTCAAATCCAACAGCTGATCGCAGAACCAGTCGTCATGGATCAGACGGCAACAACAGAGCAGCAACTGTTGCAACGTGATTTGATTAATCGTCTGCAAGGAGAAGCCCTATCCCCTGGAACCATGTTCCAACTTCAGGGTGTGGAATCAACTCTTGGCCGTGGGATGAGCGTTGATCCACGTATCGATCCCTATGGCATCTCCAGGGGGCAAATGGGATGAACTTTCAAATCAAAAATATCCTTCAAGACATCAAGACCGGCGCTAAAAAAGCGGACATTGCTCAACAACGCAGCGCAACTGGTGGCCTTGGTTATGGGCAGAGCATCTTAGATCCACGGTTCCGACAACAAATTGGAATGTTGGGAGTCTCTGCCAAAGAAACACCAGCTCAATTTGTTGGTGCTTATGCTTCCCGTCTTTTGGTTGATGCCGCAAACGACGGTTCGCGTACCTACTGGTGGCGCTACAACCACCCCCTTGCTGTAGCCCAGAAAGGCGTTGAGTATGGCGTTCGTGGAATCAGCTCTCCAACTGCGCGTGCTGCTGCGGCACTTGGTATTGCAGCCCCAGCTATCTCTGCTGCTGGTACCTATGACCTGTTGAATCCTGGGGAGATGTTCCGTCCCAAGGGTTACGCACAAAGTTACGCAGAGACAGGATCAGAGGATCGACGCGAAACTGCTCAGCCTGCTCAGGAATTGATTGAACGTTTCTTTATGGGCCGCACTGGATCGCCCTTAAAGTATGAGACGGCTAAACAAGATATCCCCAGCTTGACACCACAGCGTTACGCCAATTATCAAAACTTCCTTTACAACGAACGTGGTCTGTTGGATCTTGGTATTGTTAAAGGCACAATGGAAAATCTCCAGGGCGTTCCTGAAGTGCGTGCTCTTGGTTTTCCTGTTACCCTTCCTATGGCTGGTGGGTTTATTGCTGGTTCTATTGCGGCGCGGGAAGCGATGGTTCAAAGCCGGGGTAAAACGCCAGCCGGTAAACCTGTCGTCAAGATGTATGAACCACGTCAACGTGCAATCCGTGGAGGTATCTCTGGAACCCTAGGCTCTGTTGCTGGTGTTACCGTGGGCAACGTTGTGAATGCAGCGATTGCAGCTGCTAATCGTCCACAACTTCCTACTACGTCTGAATATCAGCAAAGTATGTAGGCTGATAAAATTAAATCATCTAGAAACATAGGTTCGTTTTAGATATGGCTTACGTCGGTTACCCTGCTGGGTCCATGCAAGCGCCTCAGTCGGGTCTGCCCGGCGGCGCCATTGTTCCTGTAACTGGTCTTGGTGCTCCAGGTACTTCCGCTGGTGCAGGCCCTGGTTACTTTGAAGAGTTGATGAATCGCCTTAAGGGCGCTGGCGCTGGCGTTAAAGAAGCTGGTCGCCAAGTTGCAGAAGCTGCTGGTACCCGCACTGGTCAAATTGCGGCAGGCGTTGCTGCTCCCACTGCCTATGGTTTAAGTAGCCTTGCTCAAGGTGATATTGCTCGTGGCGTTGGTGAAATTGGCGGTGGTATTGCTGGTGCCGGTCTAGTTGGTGGCCTGGCCAACGCAGCACAAGCTGCTCTCCCTGGCGCCAAGGGCAAACTTGCTTCTGCTGGTATCCGCGCTGTTGGCGGTTTAGTTGGCGGCGGCGTTGGTGGCGGCATTGCAGGGGGTGTTGCCAATGCAGCCCAAAGCGCAGTTGGCGCTATCACTGGTCAACAACGGGAAGCAGGTAAGACCCCTGGCATTACAGGTGGCACAGGCGTTGGTCTGGATGCAGCTTCTCAAGCTGAGCTGGCCAAGATTCGTGAGCTGATGAACTACGGCGTTCAGTCGAACGTGGCTGGCGCACAAGCCATGCTTCCAGTGGCCAACCAGTACCTGGATCGTCAGATGCAACGTCAAATGCAACTGAACCAACAACTAGGTCAACTGACCGGTGCTCTTAACCGTCAGCAGTACGCCTTCCAGCTGGCCGGTGGCGCACAAGAACAAGCAGGTGCCAACCTCCGCACCATGATGACCAGCAACCCCTACGCAGGTTCCGTCTTCCGGTATTGATCAATGGCTATTACTTTCAACCAGGCATCTGTGCCAGGTCTAGCTGGCCAAATGCAATTCGGTAACACCGGGCCTGAAGTTTTTCAACAAGGTCTTAATACCTGGCGACAGTTAACAAAAGACATGACGGAAGAGGAAAAGAAAGACCTGGGCGCTCAACTGCGTCAAAGTCTTTTCCCTTCTGGTGATGAAAGGCTTGTTTCTGGTTTTGTTGACATTGCCAAAGAGCAAATGTCTATTCCTTACCAGGAACAGCTGATGGAAATGGCGGATAAATACCAAACCCGTAAAGGTATTCGTCAAACCGCCTTCAACATGTTTGGTAGCGGCATGGATAACCTGATGAAGGGTATTGGCATGTCGATGAATCCTTATGGCACCCCCGAAGGACTTCAGAATTACCTTGCTCTGACTGTTGCTGCACCGCAGGCCATGTCGGAAGGTTATCGTAACCTGCGTACACCAATGGCAATCCCCGCTGTCCAAGGTGGGAGTGCCCCTACATATTTCTGATCTACAATAAATAGAAAGGAGGAAAGATGGCTTTCGGTATTTCATCAGCCGCTGATTATCTTTCTTCTAATAGCGAAGCACTCGCACAAGGAGCAACCAAAGCAGGAGGAGGCATGGTAATCGATCCATTTTCAGCAGCGATGTTTGGGGTCGGTGCCATCTCCAACGTTGTTGGTGGTATCTTCCAGGGTAATGCTCAGCGTCGTGCCGCTCAGATCCAAGCCAATGCAGCCAACGTAGCCGCACTTGGCAACCTCTATGGCCAGCAAATGGCCATGAGTCAAAACCGTTTGGATCGCGGTTATCGCTCCATTGCCGACCTGCAAAATATCAAGGCAGCCGCTGATGCTCGTGCTGATAACTATCGGTACGGTATGAATGCCCACCTGATGAAATCACAGAGTGATATCAATCAGGCTTTTGTGGCTGGTGGTGTCAACATGATGGGTAACCTGGCTGGTAAGTCCATGGATGCCCTGAATTCCATCATCGGCACTAACAACGCCATGCGCCAGGCGGATAATGCTTTTGCTTTAGAACGCCTAGGCCAAAGAGATGAATTTGAATTAGGAAAAGAAGCCGCAAAATTCCGTACGTTATTTACGGATCCCATGGAAACAGCTGAAATGGGTCGTCGTAGCCGTCAAGATATTTCGATTGCTCTCTCCCCAGAAGCTCGTGAGTTGCGTCGCCGCGAGCGCAAGGGACGCGTTGAGGAAGCTGTCGCTATCCAGCGTGGTCTCATGGACAAGATGTTTGGCAATTACACCCCTACTTTCTACGGTTAATTAGCCAAGTTAGAATACCTTAAGTATTAGAGATCGTTAAACATGGGCGGCGGAGGAGGTAGTGACAACTCAGGTGAAGTCGCAAGGGCTCAAGAGCGTGTTGCTCAGCGCCAGTTAGAGTTTGACAGAAAGGAAGCTCGTCGTCAACGCGAAAGGGAATCTGAGCTTCTTGCGTACCAGCGCACTGTTGACGAACGCCGTCATCAGTTAGATCTTAAAGCTGATTCGCGTGCTGACCAGGCACTCGCTTTTGAGCAATCGATGGGTCAGCAACAGCTGGCTTATCAGCAATCCAGGGATGCTCAGCTGTTCGGTCTGCAACAACAAGAACTACAATACGCAGAATCCGATAGAGAGTTTTACCGTCAGCGGTCAACTCGAGAAGAAGATCGCATCATTGCCAAAGAGCAAGCTGCTGCTCAGAAAGAAGCTGCCCGTCTTGCAGCTGGTTCTGCTGGTTACGATCCTTATAAACAAAATCTAGAGCAACAGCTTCGCAGTGGCATCATTGGCTTCGGTGAGGCTCAGCAATACCTGCGTGATTACACTACGCAATATGAGCTGTATGGCAAGGAGGGAGAAGCTTCCCAGTTTGCAAAACTCTATAGCGAAGAGATTGCCCCCGGCCGCTTCCAGACTGGACTTGGTGCTGCCTATGAAGAAATCCTGGGCCGCAAAGCAACCGAAGAAGAACAGACCGCAGGCCTGGAACGCTTTAAAGGTGGCTACTACCAGTCAGTCTCTGATCTCAAAGAGTCTCTTTACGAAGGTCAGGAATACCAGAAGAAGTTCAACAAGAGCTATCTGGATTCCTACTACGACACCATGTTTGGTGAAGAGCTTAAGGATGCAGAGGGTGTTGGTACTGGCAAGCGCACCTTTTCTTTTGATAAGAATCTTCTCCCGACTTACGCAGGAGATCTCAAAGGTGGCACCAAGGTTGAACTTCCTGCATTCGGTGAGGGCTTCACTGGCACTCCTGCTGAGATTGAGCAGCAGCTTCAGAACATTCGCGATTCCCGTCAATTCCTCTATAGCGCTGGTTTGACCAACCTGCAAGGTGAGATTGACAAGGAAACCCAGAAACTGAAGAACGAAGGTGCCAAGGAAGTCCAGAAGATTGCCGCACAGGGTGACATCTACAAGTCCCTTGTTGGCGCTTTCAGCTTCTAAGGATCTATCTCTTATAATTACTTCAGTAGTCATTTAGAGAATCATGACTGTCGCAGGTAACACCACCGACGATTATTTTGATATCACGAAGTTCGAAGAGCTTCTGAATCGCCTCGAATCCTCCAAGCAGCGTCAGCAGCGCCAAAAGAGCGTTGAAGGCCGCCGTGACATCTTTGCTACCGGTCTTGCCGGTATGATGGGCAACTTCTGATCTGAGTTAGTAGAATGACTGCAACTCCAACCAGTATCACTGATACTTACAACACGGATGACTGGTTTGACCTGGATAAATACCGCCAGGCAGCTGGAGTAGCTTACGAATTCTCAAAGAAGAAGATGGAGGACACCGGTGCTCAAGAACGAGAAACCATCGGTAAAGGCGCAGAAGAGCAGCGAACTTCCGCAGAGCAAAGTCAACGATTCCGCCAGGAAGACGAGGCCCGCGATTACGGACAGGCGCAACGAGCTTATCGATATTGAGGTCTTCGACCAATGGGTCGATAATCTTGATTCCTCCACTCAAGAATCGTTTTGCTCCTTCGCAGCTGATAACAATTCAGTGATCGAGTGCTTCTTGTATGCCCGTTTCCTTGGGTATACAGGGAGCATTGTTGCGTGCGATCTTTGGGTCAACAGTAAATATAAAAAGCCTGATCACCGCAAGACTCTTCTTTTTGAAATTGAAGAGATGCAAGAAGACATCCGCAAACTACGGGAAGCCGTGGAGATGGGTGTTGTTAAACGCGATGCAGGTGTTGCGCGTGTTGCATCAATGCAAAAAGAATTGCGCGGTGCTATTGCACAGATTGAACAGTTCACAACATCTCGTGACCGTAAAGGCCTGCTGATGGCTGGTGCTGACCGAGCAATTCGTGAACTGTTGTTTGTATTCAAGGATGATCCAATTGAGATCCCTTTGAACGAAGCCTCAATGAGTGTGTGGGCTAGAATGCAACTAGAGGAATAGGCTTAAGTCCTTTAAAATAGTTTTAACGCAAAAAGAAAAATGGGCGCTGAAACGCAAAATCAACAATTAGCGGGTAGATCCGGCGCCCGTGCAAGGATGGCAGAAAGCCTCAAAGCTGGCCGCCGTGGCGACAATACTGCGATGCAACGTGCCGCAGAAGGTCGCGCTCGTCGTCGTAGTGCTTTATCGGGTAGTGAAGGTGGCGCACCTGAAACTCCGGGTGTTGCAGAAGCACTGGCCGAAAGGTTCCAAGAGCAGAGCGGTCCTCAGGTCGGCGCAGCTTCTATGTTCCCGGGTGAGCGCCCTGGTGCTGCAGACGCACCGAAACCCCCTGGTTTTGAAGAAGCGCTTTATCGCCGTGGTGAAGTGACCCGCGAACGTGATCGCACTGGTCGCCGTGAGGAAATCTTCCGTAATTTCCAGCGGGCCGCAGGTGAAGGTGGCGGTGCTGAGGTTGCTCCCGGTGGCGCTGTTGAGCGTGGTGTTGGGATCTTTGGTACTCCTTTTGGTGGAGCAGGTCAGCCTCGCTCTGGTATTGCCTTTGGTCCTGGCCGCGCCAATCGGATGCCTGATCAAGGCACGCCTGAGTACCAGCAGCTTGTCGCCCGTATGCGTGGTTTAGGTCGCTGATATGGCAAAAGGTAAGATGCCGCCCCAGCTCCTGGAGCACTTCAAAAAGAAAGAAGCCAAAAAAGAAGATGGCTCCGAAATGAATGACAAAGAGAAGCGTAAGGCGGCTCTTGATAAAGCTCGTAAATATCAAGAACAAAAGAAAGCAAGTAAAGGAGAAAAGTAATGGGCGGTTCATCTAAGGCTCCAATGGCGGGCAAGATGATGAATGACGAGTTTGCCTCTCGTATGGCACAACAACGCCAGGAACGCTTAGCGCGTATGCGTGCTCCTGCTGATGAGATGTTTGCCACTCTTCAGAAATCTGGCCAACGTCCCTACGATCCTTACAAGTCTCCTTATGAAGTCGACATGCCCAGCTATCGCGACTTCTTCGGTTAGATAAATGGCTGTTAACGAAGGCCTATACAACTGGATGCTCAAGACCTACGGCATGCCCGCTGCCGAATGGTATCGTAGCAACCCAGGCCGTAAACCCGGAGCTAACCCATTTCTCCCTAGTGGTGCTTATGTACCCCTGGCAGATGCTGGCAGTGATAATACATATGCGTCTGTAAGCCCAGAGTTTGAAGAAGTATCTATTATTGAACCGGCTTCCTCCTCTAGTTCTGACTATTTTCAACAATTCCTCAATTCTTTAGATTCAGCTCAGCGTGCCGACATCGAGGGCATGTCTGATCTCAGCGCCGAAGACAAGGCAAGCATTGGATATGACTATGCAGCCCGTCAGCAATTAGGCTTTGGTGATCCTCTTGCGGCAGGTGAATACGCAGCTGCAGGCGGCCTTTACTACACTCCAAACTATGGAGAGTATGGCGGTTATCTAACAAAAGAAAACCCAGACGCAGCACAAGTTGCGCGTGTCAGGGAAATGATAGCCATGCAATCTGCTGGCACTGCTGACCCCTCCTGGGCTAATCAAAATCTATCCGGTCTAATTCGTAATACCGGAGCGGGCGGTTGGCATGTACGTGGTGCAACTGCCGATGATCCTGAAGTACAAAAATATGGCATTTATAACGTTGGTCGATCTGATTACATGCAAGCAAGGCGCAATGAAGCCCTGCAAAAAAACATTGAAATTTTAAAACAACAAGCAGATCAAGGTGTTCAAGATTCTCAACAGTTTTTAGATCAGTATGTTGCTCAAGGCAAGGAAGGATCTGAAGCTATTGTTCCACCACAACAATCTCAAAAAGGTCCCAGAGGCGAAGATTTTGGTGAGGTTGCTTGGAATACTCCTGCTATCCCTCAAGGGCCTTACACACCTGTTAGGAATTTTGGCAGCAAAGATAGACCGTCCTACGGGCCTTCTACTATTGACACAATCAACAACCCAGGACGCCAACGAGTTGAACCGATTCGATTTGTTCAGGAGAATCAACCAGTTGACGTACGAGTTGCAAGGGCAGCTCAACAGAGCGATGAGCAGCGTGAAAAACTAACACAGCAATCAGAGTTTGATATATCTAAGGAGAAGCAGCTTGCTTCGGCTAAGGCAGCAGAGGCTTATCGTAAATCTGCTGCAGCAGAAGATCCATTCAGAGCTGCTGCCCGCATGGGTTAGTATTTAATAACAGTCTGAATCAAATAACGTGCCCTCTTACGTTCATCTTGCGTATCGCCGTAACGCTAAGGCTGCTGCACGTAATTTCCAGGTTAAAGAAAATAAAAACGAACACCTCCTGGAAAAAGCAAGGGAGGACTTTGGTTACTTCTGTGAGTACGTTGCTGATAAACCCCCTGCTCAACACCATAAGGACTGGCATCGTCACTTCATCACCGACGAAGACAGCAACTGCCTGATCAAGATTGCTGGCCCCAATATCGATCTACTTGCCCCACGGGGTTCAGCCAAGTCCACAGTGCTGGGCCTACTGACCGCCTGGGCCATTGGCATCCACACTGCAGCCAAGAAGCCACTGCAGATTCTGTATCTGTCCTACACGGTGGATATTGCACGCTCCAAGTCTGCAACTATCAAACGCATCATCGAAAGCAAACGGTACCAGGAGGTGTTCCCAACAGTTCGCTTGCTCAAAAACGTCACCAGTAATGAGTACTGGTCGGTTGACCACAAGTTTGCAGGCATCGATACCACGGGTGAAGAACAATTCACACTCTGTGCTGCTGGTCTTAAGGGTTCGGTGACCTCAAAGCGTTCTCACCTGGTGATGATTGATGACGCCATCAAGTCAGCAGCAGATATCTCCAACCCTGACATCCGAAAGCAGATGCAGGACAACTGGAACGCTGTGATCGCACCAACCATGTTCGAAGGAGCCAGGGCCATCTGCCTTGGAACCCGCTTCCGACATGATGACATTCATTCCACAACCTTCAACGAGCAGAACAATTGGACACAGATTGTTCTCTCCGCAATTCACAATGATCCCAAAACGGGAGATGAAGAATCCTACTGGCCCGAAATGTGGTCACTTGACTATCTAAAGGAAAAGAAACGGCAGGCACCAATCGCCTTTTCGTTCCAGTACATGAACCAGATCGTCAGGCAGAATGAACTGTCCCTGGCGCCAGAGCTGATTGTGAAAGCAGAGATTGCAACAGAGTTTGACGCTCTTGGGATCGGAGTCGACTTGTCTGCTGGTGTCAAGGAAAAGAACGATTACACCGTTATGGTTCTAGGCGGACGGATTGGAGATCGAATTCACATCATTGATTACCGCCGCATCAGGGTGATGGGTAACCTTGAAAAGCTTGATGCGATGAAAGAGCTTCTCAATGACTGGTCCATCCTGGGACGTGACGAGAGTGGTAACTATTTCCCGACTTACAACACTTGTGATATCTGGTCAGAAGCAGTGCAGTACCAGGCTTCTCTCGAAGCTGACTTCAAACGGGTCTGCCTCAATAACGAAAGTCTCTACAACCTGATCTGGCACCCAGTGAAAGGCTTCCGTGCAGATAAGTTGGCACGGTTCCGTGGCATCATCGGGATGTTTGAAGATCGCAAAATCATCTTCAACAGATACCGGAACTTCACAAATCTCTTCGAGGAACTCACGAACTTCGGTGTCAGTAGCCATGATGACTGTGTTGACGCGTTGGTCTGGTTGGTGACTGGACTAGGAAGAAAGGGTCAGTTGCAACTTGATTTCTAAACTTAGAATTGTTAAAAGGCGCAACGTGACAGTGGGTCCCGAATACATAGCAATAGGCTTGACAGCTGCTGTTTCTGCATTAACAGGTGGTTCTTGGGTAGCCAATCGAATCCTTGATAGGCAGAAAGAGAAAATAGATCAAGCTTTCAGTTATATTAGTTCACAGAAAAGGCGGATTGATTGCTTGGAAGACGAAGTAAAGCAGCTGCCCATGGACTATGTGCTCAAGGTTGATTTCTTACGAGAAATCCAGGAGATGCACGAAAACTTTAGACAAATAAATAATAAGCTTGATAAGCTTATGGAAAAGCTTCTGTCAAAATGAGCTACATCCTTGAGGTCCAAGAGGACGAAAACGGAGATCAGTATATTGTTCTCCCCGACGAAGTAATCGAAGACCTTGGATGGCTGGAAGGTGATGTCCTCAACTGGGATGTCCGTGGTGAAGGAATCGTGATCAGCAAGGTAAACGATTCTGCTGGCTACGAAGTTTTAGAAGAGTAAAATAGGAAGATTGAGACGATAAGTAGATGTTACGAACTGACGGCGGATACGGTGTTCCAGGGATGCCCGGTAACGGTGGCGTCTACATGGCAGGTAACCCCAGTTTTGACATTGGTCCTCGTAGTCCTTTTAAAGGAATGACGAGAGAGCAGCTGGAAGAGCTGAAGCAATTTGATGATCGTCCCCAAGATCTTCAGCAGTATTACGACCGGATGAATGCTCCTGGTCCGCGACTCCCCTTTGCAGCTGTTCCGGGCAGCAGCAATCTGTTCGGTGCTATTGGGAATATGGGTGGCATGCAAATGGCCCAGCTCCCTGGTGGTGAACAAGGCCCCGCTCAAGGACCTAACACTCCCGTGAAGTTCTATCCAGGACTCGGTTATGCACCCTATGGTCCGGGTGGTGGTGGCTTACCGCCAACCCCCGTCCGTGGTGCTTGAATATACTGCTAGTATCAATTAAAAGGGGCAATAGTTAATGGCGACGGACGCTAAAGCCAGGCTTCAAGAAATCATCAATGCTTACATTGATAAAGATGCTGCGACCGTCGTTGATACCAGCATCGTTTCGTCGCATCTGGCGCAGATGAAGCTGTTCGGTATCCGTCAGGGTATCGAGTTCTTCCCCAGTCAAGACAACTTTGGAAACCAACGTAAAGACTTTATTGACCGCGTAATCAAGTACAACCAGCTTGATACGCGACTTGATTCCATCTGGGATTATTTCCTTTGCGATGGCAAGGGTCTTTTCTACATCCGTCCCACCAAACAAAACTATCGTCTCTACTATTTCCGAGAGCACGAGTATCGCAGTTTTTACAACGTAGACGGCGAGCTGGAAGAGGTGGTGATCATCTACAGCTACAAGGTCCGTCGTGGCTTTGGTTTTGGTGACAACATTAACGTCACCAACATGACTGGTAACCCCACCACGGCCGATCAGGGTGCCAAGCGCTATATCAAGCTCTCGATCAAAGCAGACGTTATCGAAGAAACTCACTCAGAAGGTGAGATGTCGTTTGATCTTCCCTCCTATACCACCCCTGGCACAACCAAGAAATTTAAAAATTCCCTCGGTTTTATTCCCTGCGTAGAAATCTTTAACAACCCGAAAGGGTTTTCTATGGAGGGTTACGGAGAGTTTGATGCTCTCGCCAATCAGATTGTTACGCATGACGATCTGGTCCGCACCATGCGGAAGAACATTACGTTCTTTGGCAACCCAACCCTGCTGTCTTCTCGTCCGAAGACTGACCTGATTGATGCCGGGGGAGACAGCGTTATCCAACGCCCCTCGATTGCAGCAAACTCTGGCTTTGGCAGTCCCAGTGCCCTTAGTCGTTCGGCGTTTAAGCAAGACCCTGTCTCCCGTGGTCTCGATGGTCAGATCAGAGTTCCACGCATCATTGCAAACCTGGAACCAAACGACCGAGTTGGTTACATTGTCCCCGACGCCATCACTGGTGACCAGAATGCTTTTGCCCGGCAGTTTAGAGAAGAAGTACGTACGGCGCTGGGTGGTGTTGACGAGCTTTCTATTTCTGCTGGTGTTACTGCGACTGAATACAAGTCTCTCTTCGGGCGGGTCTCAGCAACTTCTAAGAAGAAAGCAACTGCCATCTATACGCACGGAATTTGTCGTTGTCTTGAACTGATTATTTTCCAGGAAGAAAAACTGTTCCGAGAGTCAATTGCAGCTGCAGCCGGTATCGAGAAACCGGTACCTCCATCCGAAAATGCATCTCAAGATGAATTAGATTTGTATGAAGCTGCGTTGGATGGTTTCAACCAACAAATTAAACAGCTAATGATGGCATCTGTTCAAACACAACAGATTCCACCAGGCGTTACAGGTCTCATCCCAGATGGTGATGTGACAATGCTGTGGCGCTGGACGGGTCCCGTTTACGAGGACTCAACCCAGGACATCCTCAACAACTCAATTGTTGTAAGAAACTTACAAGAGTTAGGTGTTGATAGCATTGAAGCACTGAAGTACCTCTTCCCGTCTAAGACGGATGAGGAACGGGCCGAGATGTTATCTGGGTTCCCGTTCAGGATGGTGAACGAACTACAGGGTGCATACTCTCAGTTCGCTCGCTTAGTGGGAGGGATGATGCAGACCCCCCACCCGCAATCACCGGATCTTCCGATGGCTGCGGATCCAAGATTGGATTTAACTCCATATCTGTATCGAACTTTAGAAGCTCTACAAAAGGAGATGAGTTATGCAGGACGCTACCGTCCAATCGATCCCACAGACGAGCCAACCGTCGCCCGCAGCGGTAGCTCCAAGCAGCTACGTGGTGGCAGCACCGCAGGCAGCACCGGCTCCAGTGGCTTATCAGGTGGGTACCAGCTACCCGCAAGCGGTTCCTCAGGCGGCCCCCAGCTACCAATCCGCCCCTACTCAGTACGCCCCCCAGTCCCCATCGGTCCAGACGGCGGAATCGACCTCCAATCCGTGGGAATCGGCGTTCAACAAGGTGGTGAACCTTCTGAGCAGTCCAGTTCCATCCCCGTTCCAGGGTCAACAGTCGGCTCCGACGACCTATACCCCGGCCAACTACGGGTTGACCAGCCCCCAACCTACGCAACCCTCGGCAGCGCCGACCTCATATCCCAGCCAGGCATCCTCGCCCAGCTCTTCCCAAACCTCCTCGAGTCCATCCTTGGAGGAAATCGCGGATTACGTGGGGATGAGCCAGGAGTCCCGCCAGGTAATGGACGCGTTCGGGATGGAAGCTCCGGCAATCCTGAACAACTACGCTCTTCAGCTGGAAACAATGCTGGACAGCGCCGTCGCGTGGGGAAACCGCGCAAGTGAAACCATCAAAGGTTACGCTGAGTTCGCTGTAAACGAGCACCAAGAGAACCTCGCTTACAACGAAATCCTTACCAACCCCGATGTCCTGAGCGATTACACGCTTAAGTTCTTCGGCCCTGAAGGTCCTTATCCCGTGTACGAAAACGAAGCTCAGCTGGAGACTCCCGGCTACCGCACCGAGCAAGTGGCCCAGCCTCAACTCGGTCAACTGCCCGCTCCCCCTGCCGCCGCAGCTCCTCAGCAGCCCGGCAACTTCTGGGGCGATTTCAACGAGATCATGGCTCGTGATCCCCAGAACGCCTGGCGCATTCTGAACCAGGCTCAACCCAACACCGTTGCAAACAAACTGTTTGTAATGGAGTGATAGCGTGTCGGTGATTGAATAAATTACCGACTGCTAAAATTTGTGTTAGATAAGACATATAAATGTCTGAATCTTTCACCCGATAAAAACACTTCCTGCGACACTGGAGGATAAAACAAAGTGTTCATTGATAACGACTTTCCAAAGATTCTCGGTGCGGAACTCTATCGTCCCCACCCTGCTTACATCGCGGAAATGGCGGTTGAGCCCGTGGTTGTCCACGACTTCACCCGTCAGCCCGGTCAAACCGTTCAGCTGGACCGCTACAAGTTCTGGGGAACCCCCGGCACTAAGGACAGCCGTGAGCGTATTGCCGATCAAACCATCGGTACCGCTAACAGCCGTAACATCACCAAGGAGAAAGTCCTGGTGGTGCTTAAGGAGTACACCGGTCCTGCAGACCCGGGTGATCCCACTCAGCCCAGCACCTTCAAGATTGCTCGGGAAACCCTGATTACCGCCCAGCGTCTGCTGCTGGACACCGGTAACCTGAACATGTTCCACCAGTCGATCGGCAGCCTGACCCTGCTCGACGACTATCGCCGCTGGCGCGACCGCGTGTTCCTTGACGAACTCTCCAAAGCCGAAGCCAACGGTGCCGCTTCTACCACCCAGGGTGGTTACTACTTCGCTGGCGGCAAGACCAAGGACTCCTCCGGTCGCGTGTCTTACACCACCGCTGAGTACGCCGCTGAAGTGCAGCAGTTTCAGGTTCGCACCGACCTGCTGAACATTGTTAAGGACCTGCGTAAGCGTAACGTCCCCACCTTCTCGGATGGTCTGTATCGCTGCATCTGCGATCCCACCTTCATGATGCACCTGCGTCGTGACACCGACTTCCGTGAGATTGCTCGCTACGCTGGCAACCCTGGTCAGGGCATGTATCTGGGTAACCCCATGATGCCCAACAACGCCAGCTTCTACATGGGTCCCCAAGCTGGTCAGGGTTACTTCCTGGCTGGTGAGCCCGTGATGCCTACTGGCGTTCAGTTTGAAGGCGTTAAGTTCTTCGAGTCGACCAACTTCCCGACCAAGAACGTTACTGCTTCCTTCGACGCTGGTTCTAGCTACGCTTCCAAGGAAGTGGCCCAGGGTTACTTCTTCGGTCCTCAGTCCGTTGGCGTGGGTATCGGCGGTCCTAACGCTCAGGTGCTCATCAACAACAACGACGACTTCAGCCGCTTCATCATCCTGATCTGGCAACTGTACGCTGGCTTCGAGATCCTCAACAAGGACTTCGTGACCACCGCCTTCAGCTTTGTCCAGGACGACGGCACTGTCTGATATTCATAAATAGTCAACCTTAAGGAAAAGATAAATGACCTATCTTTCGTCCAAAAAGATCTTCCCGGGTAACTGGGCAGAGCCTCTGAACGGTTGGTACAAGAACATTGATACCAACGACAGCGGTAGCACCGATGCTTCCAAGGGCGGCCCCACCGCCGTCCTGGCCATCCCTGGCTGGAAGTATTTCCAACAGCGCGGTTACGTGGCTGTGTCCAACACCTCTGGTGGTGGCGCAGTTGCTACCGGCAATGTGATCGTTCCTTCCCCTTATCGGAATGACGACACCCGCCCCGACATCACCGGCATGGTGGTTTCCGGCGACAGCACCCTGCCTGTGTACGTCTACCGTGCCACCATCTCCGTGGCTTCCGGTTGGGACGGCACCGTAGCTTCTGGTGTGTACGCCGCCACCGGTACCGTGGTCACCTTCGGTCGCGACTCCAGCGGCCCTGTGTCCGTGACTGGCGCTGGTGAGGCTGTGGCTCAGGCCAACCTGACCTCCACCGTGTCTGGTGCTCAAGCTGGTGAAATCTTCCTCGCTGGTACCTCCGCTGCTTATAGCGAACTGCCGATCCTGACCGCTACCGGCGCCGCTGGTGTGGACGCTTCCGGCGTGTACAAGGAGCTGACCGCTGCTACCACCTTCAAGGTGTACGCCCGTGGCACCACCACCGGCACCTCCACCTCTGGTGGCTGGTACATCTCTGATGCTGACTCTGCCGCTAACCGTAAGGGTTACTTCGTGGTTGAAGTCTGCTATCTGCAGCCTGATACCGCCCCTGGCTACGAGGACATCGACGGTTACCTGCTCGGTCGCACTGTTAGCTGATTGATGTAAACTAGGACCAGATAAACAATGGTCCTATGTCTACAACTGCTTCGCCCCTGTATCAACACAAGAAAACAGGGGCACGAGTCAAAGTAGTAAGTGAATGGGATAACGGCGACTGGTTCATGGTTGAAGACCAAGACGGTCGCCTTTTCACCGCTTACAAAACTGAACTGACTCCTGACGAGGCAGCAACCAAGAAAGTTCAAACGCTTCAAGTAAAGGACAAGGCAGCCCAAGAGGAGCCTCGTTCTTTCCCACCCGATACTCGTTTGAACATCAATTCGGCCACCGCCCAGATGATCGCAGATCATATTAAAGGCATTGGTCTGAAAACCGCTCGCGAGATTAAAGACCTGCAAATGTCCTTATCGGGTGAAAGGTTCAATAATCTCGAGCAACTTAAACAAATCAAACGGGTTGATTGGGACGCCGTTCTTGCAGCTGACCTAATCAGAGTTTGATTCATCTCCTCTGGAAGGCCCCTGGGAAACCGGGGGTTTTCTTGTCTTAAAATCAAAAATAAAAGGATATGGCTGGCCCCGCACTTTATTTAGGTAGACAAGGCGCCACTGGTGATGTAACCGGTGAACATTTCCATTTCAAACTAACGAAAGACGGTAAAGAGATTCCGTTCTCTACTGCACGTACAGATGTCGGCCAGTACCTGCAGTATCGGGTTCCAGGATCCGAGCAGTGGGTCAACATGTATACCAAAGGGCAAGACGGGAATTTCGTCTCTGCTCCTTATATGCAACCACCTACAGGTGGAAGCGCTTTTGGAATGCGAGAAGTTCATCCTGTCCATGGTGATCGCAGGATGCACTCCGGAGAAGACTATGCTTTGCCCTCTGGAACTCAACTACGCTTTCTTGGCCAAGGGTCTGTAAGCACGCATGCCGGTCTAGGAGGTGCTGGTAATGTTTCTGCGCTACGTCTACCAAGTGGCTACGAACTTGAGACATTCCACCTGAGTGAGCTACCTGGTGCTGCTACGACACGCAAGAGCACACCAGACCAACCCAGCACGGATTCATCCCTTGGGGCACTTGCGACTGCTTTTGTGCAGCAGCAAGACAATACAGGTCGACTTGTTGATGCTCTTCTTGAAGCAGTCGAAGGACGCAAAGAAAAGCCCAAGAGTCTTTCAAAACAGTTATCAGAAGCCCTTATCGGCAACGCTATTAGCCAAGCTTTAACTCCTCAAAACTTCCTTGGCAAGTTCATGAGTGAAGACCCGTATATCCAAGGTGGATCCCTGGCAACCGGTCAGTTCCTGGGTGGAAATCTCTTTTGATTAGCTGCAACTATAATGAGTTGATGCTGGAAGGTAGAAGTGCAGTTATCTGACTTTGACAAAAGTAGGGTCAGGTATCACCTGGGCTACTTCACTGTTTCTGTGCCAGCGGGTGACTATGCCCGTCTGGAAGAAGCAATGAATACGGTTCCCGACTCGTACTTCTACGATAAAATTATTATTCAGATCGGCCGTTGTGATACGGCTGAGAAGAAGACCGAGGTTGCCAGCTCTCCTTCCACCCGGTTGGAAACTATCCTGGGTGACGTGGATCGTACGATTCGCTCCAGCAATGCCAAAGAGGCACTGAAGGTTTGGGACGAGATTTATCTCTATGAAACCAACCGACTTGCTGGCATCCTCTACGTTCCTAACTATAAAGATCCGTTCCAGGCTCGTTATCGTTACGAACGCTCCGGCGCTGAATTTATTCAGGCTTTACCTGGACCCGCTGACACTGCTGTTGGCTCTCGTATTTACCTAATGGAGAACTGGCGATAATGTGGAAATTTCTTAGGCAATTTGCTCAATCAAATCCTCAAGTACTAAAGGCAGTGCAGGGCTTTGGCGCCAAAGCAGCACCTGCTTTAAAGTCTGTTACTGATCAGGTAACTAATCCTCAGACTTACCGCGCATTAGCAGGTCAGGCTGAACGCGTGCTTCAGAAGCCATTGCCACAGGCCTTCTCTGGCCCTAATTTTGGAAACATCCCTACTCGCTTCACGGGGATGATCTCTGATATTACCAATGCACCAGCTGGTTTAGCTCGTAACGTTCAAACTGGCATGGTTAATCGTGCCATTCAAGAAGCGGCGGGTATTGCTCCACAGCTTTCTCGTACAGTTACTCAGACAGCTGAAGGCGCCTTGCGTGCCCCTGTCATTGGTGACGCTCTGCGTGCTGGTCAGTCTGTTCTGACTAATCCATTGCAAACCGCAATCCAAACAGGTGGTCAATTTGCTCGTGATCCAGCAGCTCGTCGCGAATTCATCAAACAGTTTGGTGGGACTACTGAAAAAGCAGCTCGCGCTTTAAGTGGCCAATCTGGTTTTGGTCAAGTTGGCAGCATGTTTAGGAGTCTTGGTACTGCTGCAGCACCTTATTTACAACCATCTTCTGCGTTTGCTCGCGTTCCTGTTTTAGGTTCAATGCCCGGCTGGGCGCAATCACTTGTTGCTCCCACATCAGTTGCTGGAACGATTGTTGGATTAACTCAATTAGAAGGCTCTACTCCTCAGTCGGAAAATCCTTACGATAATTGGCAGCGCTTAGGTTACTCGTCAAAAGATGACATGCTTCGGCGCGTAAGCCGTCAAGCGCAGATTGAGAACAGTGATCGAGCACACGGTTCCGAACAATATGGTCCTCCAATTCCTGCTGGTGGCACTCCGCCGCCAGCTCCCGTTCTTCCCCCTCCTCCAGGGGTGATTGACGGGCGTGCCGGACGACAGATTCCTCCCGCTGCTCCTGTAGCACCTGGGACGAGATCTAACGGGGCCGGTGTTCCCGCATTACGTGAAAATGTTCAACAACGCGCACTCTCTCAAGAAGTACTTAATGCTGCTCAGCAGTACGCTGCTCCTACAAGTGTCCCCCTTTCTTCCTTCTATGAGGGCCAGCAGCAATTGGGTAGGAGCTTACTGAAGGGTGGAGTACTGCAGCAACAGCTGCAAGATCTTGGAGGTGCGAAAGGGATGACGACCGAAGCCTTGAATCAATGGGCTCAGGCGAATCCTGGACTTGCGTACAGCCTTCTCGAAAAGATGAAAAGGAGGGTCCAGTAATGGCACCTAAAAGAGTCGGAATTCTTCCCCCAGAAGAACGTATGGCAATCTTGCAAGGTGCCAAGCGCCTTGGTTTAGATCCTTACGAATTCGGCGCCTTCCTTTCCTTGGAAGCCGGTCCGAACATGGACCCCAACATTGTGGGTGGTGCTGGCAATCGCCATAAAGGTCTGATCCAATTTGGACAGAATGAGCAGCAGCTATACGGAATCTCTGGCCCTCAAACCAGAGCCGGTCAAATGCCAGCAGTTCTTCAGTACTTTCAAGATCGTGGCTACAAGCCGGGCATGGGTATCGCTCGTGCCTATGCAACCGTATTAGGTGGGAATCCCAATGTTTCGTTGACGGCGGAAGATTCGTTTGGAACATCAGTCCAATCGATGCTGCCCCGTTTCAAAAAAGGCGGGGATTACTACGCCAACGCACAGCGGGTCCTGGGCGACGTTCCAGCAGAGTTTGGTGGCCAAGCCCCAGTTGCTCCCGTTGCCAAGAATCCGACGACGACTGCACAGCGTAAGCAACGTGCTGAATCGTTACTCGGCAGCGTAAAGGAGAACATCGTGGAGCAATTGCTTCGCAGTGCTCTTCAGGTCCCCACAGTCCCTGGTGTTTTCGGCACCACGGTAGGTTTCCAAAATCCCGGCAAGCTCTTCTGATGGCTTATATCGAATACGCCGATAAGTATCTACCAGGTGAGGTGTATCGCAGCACTTATGGCGCTGCGAGCACCAACCCTTTTTACAAGGTATTAGCGCAAGCAAAAAAGAACGTCAAGTTCTACCCGGATGAACAAGATACCATGTCTGGAGAATCCTTCCAGCGGTTCCTTAATCTCCAACGAAATCCTTCTTCTTTGTACTCAGAAGCAGTTAAATATCCAAAAGGTTTTAATCAATACATGAGTCTTGTACAAGAGTTCGGATTGAATCCGGGCTCGGTATAATAGACAAACAAGGGACCTAAAGACGTGGCAAGTACTAGCACAAACAAGCAGCCGCTTTTAGTTGACCGCCCGCTGTTTGATTCGGTGCGTGTCACGACTCAGACAGTTGGCAGCCAAGCAGGCAACACCGTTTTCGTTCAGGGTGGTCAAGCTCCTTCCATCCTGGTGGACATGGATGCTGCCCTGGAAGAAGACAATAACAATGGTGGTGTGGTAGAAGCCATCACCATTATCCGTAACGACTATTACCGGGATGCTGATTACAGCGTTACGAGCGGTACCTCTGGCACGGTGATCTCTCTCACCAGTGGTCAGATTGTTTTGATTTTTGATACCGGTGTTCTGACCAACGGTGTCGCTAGTGGCTTTGGTTACTACACCTATACCGGTTCCAGCACCCTCACCGGTGTGAATACCGCCATTAATTACTCCGGTGGCATCGCCTCTGGCTTTGTTTATAACGGCGTGAACTACGGTTACCAGCCGGAAGTCACCTTCGTTTTCTACCACACCCGTGGCACCACCACTCCGATTCCTGCATCCGGTGACTACCAGGTTCTGTTCACCAAACAGGTTCCGGCTAACACCCAGCGTGTTGATTGCACGGACGTGATGCCTGAGCTTGCTGTGCCCGTGGTTGCCGCTGGTAACACCACTGGCCTTGGCAACGGCGCTCCTTTGCGTAACCGTGGCGTCTACCTGGAGCGTGGTGACCGCATTTATGTCGGTGTGTTCCCGGACGGACCGAATGCTTCCGGTTATATTCCCGGCGCTCACGTTGCTGCACAGGGCGGCTTCTTCTAACGATGGCCCGGAGACGCGGAAGCTCCTTTGGAGTAGCCCGTAACTCCAAAGGCAACTCATTTGGGGACTTCATTCGTTCAGAAGCAACGACCCCCAGAAACGTCACACCCATAAGGACTGAGTTCTCAAGGGGCTCGGTTCCTGATTCGATCTATTCGTCAAACCGAGAAGCTGCTTGGTCAAGGTGGCGGCGTGGATACGAAATCTACGCCCACAGCATTGCGACGGAAACCTACAGCTACCCGTTTGACTACCTAATTCCTTTGCCTCCAGGGACGGTGATTCCCCCTGGGGCTAACCCACCCAAGATTCCAGGTGCGTTCCAGGGATTCCCAACCACCAACAAAGAACTTGGGATGCATTGGGCCGGTGTTCGCATCGCCGGTAGCCTGCGTTTCGACAACGTTCGAGACAAAGACGGAGATCCTTCTCCGATTCTGTCCGTCACAGAAGATGCGGACTACTGGTACGTCACCTTAAGTGGAGACTGGAGCGCAGCAAACCCGTTACCAGCACCTCTTTTTATTGCCCCCGTGGGACCGATTCCAAAACAATATCCGATTAACGGAGAGATTTTGGAAGATCGGATTATTTCTGTTGGCGGCACACCAATCAATAGTCAAACAATCGACCCAACAACTCAAAAACGATACGGTTATGTTCAAGCCGTTTTGGTATCTACTGATGAAGTTAACGGGATCTTAAAACTGCAGAAACAAGGTTCTGTTGAATCAACACCAGACGGTGTCTTGCAAACCCCTGCAACCAGACCACCAAACGTCGGCCGGTTTCTGATGACCGGTACACGTTACTGTTGTTCGTGCCAAGACTTTACCCGTAGAGACTACGCTTATCTCATGGGTTTAGGCAATGGAAACCAAAAGATCTTCCCTAGGACCAAGGTTTCCACTGTGAAGCCCGGTCGCCGTGAGATCATGCGCCTGCGTGGCGTGGTTGATAACAGCGCCATGACCAGTGCGACAGTCAACCGTCAAATGGAGATCATCTCTCCTTCATCTGAATACAACATCCCACCAACCGTCACACCAAACAGCCAAACAATCCCTGGAACCATTCGAGACAACCCTGGTGTGTTTCGAGATTTTGGTAAGACCTACACAAGGAACAACCCACTGCCATCTCTTGAAGGCGCAAGGGCAGAAGGACCGCCCAACTACAACGATTACACCAGTTCTCCCAACGGGGATGGTTCCTTCACCATTACGTCTCTAACGGACAACTGGACACCATTGCTTGATGAGCTGCGTTACTGCAAACACATTTACGCCATGAAGTTTGCAGAGAAAGTCTTTCCGCCTGAGCCATCAGACTTGCCTGTAGAAATCGGCAGCATTGTTGAATGGGAACAACGGTTAGTGGAAGAAGTTGACAAGGAGAACGAGAAGGCAGGCTATGAGCTTGCCAGGCGTGGCCTTTCGTTGATGGATGTCCCTCCTTACAACTGTCAGGCACCCATGATGATGCCTATGATGCAAAAACTATTTAACGTCCCATCTACCTTTGTATTGATGAGCGGATTCAGAATGTACGATAAAAATGGAACTGAATACAATCCTTCTCAAGGCGGGAGGCCAGGAGTGTAATGGCAGATTTTGGCGACATCGTAGACGGTACATTTGTCCTATCTCCGGAGCAAGTGGAGATCCGTAAGTACGGTTTTAGTCCGATTAAGTCCGAAGGTGTCCCTACCGTGTACCACCCAGGAGACGTGGTGAACTTGCCGTTTTCTTCTGGAGAGCTTTCCACCATGGAGGCCATTGGCCTTGCATGGGGCTCCTTCTCAAGCGGTGTAGTGCCTGAGTAGCATAAGAAATCTTAATATTGTATACTTATATTAAGTCTCACGAGACTTATTAAGGAATCCTTTACCCCTTGCGAGCTGTACCGACCATTCGATATGGTTCGGGCAATCACAGTTCACTTCAGCCATGACTAACGCACCGCCACTTGACCAGCGGATCGTGGATGAATTCTTCAAGCTGGAAGGCCGCCGAGGCTTTAAGGGAATCGCCTGGCTTTATGGCATGGTCGCCACCTACGGCATCAATCCAGAAGAGCTAGAAAGCGGTTACCACTGGGACGGGACCTCTCTTGTTATCACAAGTAAAAAGCGTCCAGTCCGCCCGCTGCATCCACAGTGGGTTGTTTTGTTTCAGCTCAAAGAAAAGCAGCCTCACAAACTGCAAGGCTGCTGGGAGTCCCTCTCGTCATCCTTGTACAGAGCGATGGCGCATCAGCAGGTAAGCTTCAACATCACCGATCTGCTCTTAGCGCACCGTCTGCGCAAAGGCTATTATCGCAACCTCAAGCAGCAACAGGCATCAGTCCCTGCTTATGCAGTTGCTTCCTGACGGCTTCCACGTTCCAGCGATAGCTGTCGCGTGACATGCAACCAGGGAAAGCTGCGAAGTGAGGACCTAGCTTCAGGGTACCGTTATCGCGGTACTGAAACAGAGTTTTGCGGTCAATGCCCAGGAGTTCTTCTGCCCGCTGGGCAGAGACCCATCCCCGTGCTTTGGTCATGGTGCTGCGTTGAAGCGCGTACTGACATACCGTACCAAGAGTCAATAGCCTGTCAACAGGCTTAAGGAAACTTTTATCTGTTTAATTTGGATGGCCTTATGTGTGGGGAAATTAGAATAAATTAACGGCAACTAAAGAGTATGTTCAACTGTGAACAGGATCCCCTCGCCCTGCTCATTGAATTAACTCCGAAGTTAGCAAAACGACGTTTCAGACAATCTATCTACGACGCTTGGGATTGCAAGTGTGGCTATTGCGACGAACCTGCCACCTCTCTTGATCACATCGTACCAAGATTTAAATCAGGCTCCAGCAACCGTAATAACCTGGTACCCGCCTGTCGTAGGTGCAATGCAAATAAAGGCAGCAGCCTCATGGAAGAATGGTATCGACAACAAGATTTCTTTAATGAGATCCGACTGCAGCGTCTAAAAGCCTGGACCGAACAAGAGGTGATTGATCTTCACGCTTATACCTCTCCTGGCGCCCAGCCTAGATTTGCGGTCTAAGCTTGATAAGATAATAAGATCGGATAAACACATAGATAATGGGTATCGCGTATAACCCCTCAACATTATCCTGGAGCGTTACCAACGAGAGGACTGACTATAGAACT
>Ga0070751_1000276_pt1 | contig 35138 bp, 36 predicted proteins | sample VirMetDEL_Aug_28_FD_78514 | JGI IMG/M metagenome (GOLD analysis project Ga0070751, IMG submission 78514) | Aqueous microbial communities from the Delaware River and Bay under freshwater to marine salinity gradient to study organic matter... | ecosystem: Environmental > Aquatic > Marine > Coastal...
ACCGTCAGCACCGTCAGCACCATCAGTACCATCAGCACCGTCAGCACCGTCAGCACCGTCAGCACCTGCTGGACCCGTTGCACCTGCTGGACCCGCAGGACCAGCGAGAGTGCCAATGCTGTCCCAAGCAGCACCATCCCAAGAATAAAGCAGTTTTGTAACCGTATCTAAATACTGATCACCCGCTTTTAGCGTTGTGCCACTGGGTCTAAGACCTGAATTAAACGGTGCTACGGCTGTTGGTAATCCGGCTCCAGTGAAGCTGTGTGTATCCACTCCAAACGGAATCCATTCCGACCCGTTGTAGTAATATCCTTCTTGTGTTAGAGAATCAATGTAGATATCACCTGTAACAAGAGGGGATCCGTCCGGTCGAAGTGTTTGAGAGTTAGTACCGACAGAAGGAGCAGCAATGTAAGGAGTTCCAGCTCCAACAAAAGAGTGAGTGTCGCCAGAGATTACTACCCAATCCACGCCATTATAGGCGTATAGGATGCTAGTATCGTTGTCTAGGTACTGATCGCCCTGCACCAAAGCAGTTCCGTTAGGGCGTGTGCCTTGGGGATTTGCGCCAATGAACGGTGTTGCAATGTACGGTGTTCCTGATCCTAGGAAGGAGTGTGTGTCAGAACCAAACAGATTCCAGGTAGCTCCGTTATAAACAGTTAAGACGCTTAAAGTAGTGTTATAGTAAAGATCACCTGCGATTGCATTAGTGGGCTCACTGCCTGTGGCCCCATAAGCATTGATACCACTATTTAGTCTTTCCCACGTTACTCCATTCCAAACATTACCAAGGACCGGAGTAGTAGAGGTATTAACCCAAATGTCTCCAATGGTGGCACTTGTAGGAGCGGCATTACTTACGATGAACTGACCAGTGCTAGTACTGGAAATCGATGGGCTAAACACCCACTTTGTTCCATCATACTCATACACATAGCCGTTTGTTGTGTTTGTGAAAATCTGACCCGGTGTCGGGGTCGCTGGAAAATCAATAGCCATTAGACCAACCTCACTCTAACATCGTTGAAGGTTGTTCCTCCAGAAATCAAATACATTTGACCGACTGCTACGCCAGCCGCTGAAGCAGCAGTGTCATCAGCTGCCTGAGTCAATGTTTGGACCAAGTTAGTGGCTGCTAGTGCTGTGTTAAACGGGGGCTCTGTTGAAGCATCGACCCATTGCTGAGTGTTGCCATCATCGTACCAAATATAGGTGCGTCCTCCAACTGAATCGTACCAAAGATCGCCATTTTGGATTGGGTTGCCGTTAGAGTCTGTTGTTGGTAAGGTGTCTGATACGATAGCAGGGACATGTCTATCAACGTATGCTTTTGTAGCAGCGTCCTGGTTTAGAGCAGGGTCGGCCAGGTTAGTGGCAATCAAAGCATTGAAGTTGATTTGACCTGACATCGTCCCACCAGCCAAAGGCAAGTAATCGGTCGTGCTTAGGTCGCTACTCCCTCCTACCTGTACCCACTGGTTCGAGTCAAAGTCACAATAGTAAACAAAAAGTTTGCCTGTGTCCGCTTCAAACCAAACGTCACCCGTGAGAGGGTTCGGAGGAGGTGTGTCGGAAATATAAACAGGGCCATAAACATCAGGGGCCGACACGACTATCCAAGCATAACCTGTCCAGCGATAGTTTTTACCCGCTTCTGAGTGAATGTCCCCCACAGCAGGTGAATTTGGAAAATTGAATGCCATTATTTTTTCATTTTACAGTTGTCACCGTGCCATCGGGTGTAGTTTCCTGCCTTCATTGTTTTTCCACAGTGGGGACAGGTGTGGTCCTGACTTTCTAAATGCCGCCTCTTTAGTTTCAGTTTGGTTTCATCAGAACGGGTTTTTCCACCACAAACCTCTCTAAGATTACTTATCCTCTTTAATTCCACCTCTGGATTTCTCCTCGTCTGTTTTAGTCGTTCCCCTGCATCTTCTCTAGACCTAGTTCCGTCTTCCCAGTTTTGCACGAGTTTTTTCGTTATCTTGTTTCTAGTCGCTTGTGTAATTTCCCGCCCAAACATGGGGTTGTTTTCGCCTCTCATAGATGCGGAGAAGAGTTTTTTAGCCGAGTCATAAAGAGAAGAGGATTTATAGCGTCTTTGGACTGGATTTTCTTGATTGCTCATAGCCCAAAATGCCTTTGACATCTTTTGGAACCTCCAATCTTTTTCCCCAAATCTCTTTCGCAAAGCAAAGCATAAAAGGGCGTGGGCGACGTAGTGTTCCCTGGCGGTCAAATAAACCTTCCTAGGGTTTTCCCCAAAAATTCCCTTAGGGAAAACATGGTGTCTTTCTACGTAAACTGGGGCAGTTTCTTTAGTCCATCCACGTTCTTCTGCTTTCCTTATGAGACCAATGTAACGCTTCAAATGATTCATCGCTTATGGAGGTGCTCCGGTGGTGGGTTTTCAAACTCGTGCTTTCTAAGTTGAGCGGCAGTTAGTGGGTTACTAAAGTTTCTTCTCAACTTTATCCTTTCGGCTATGAGTTCTGCTTTTCTTATTATAGCGGGATCTGTCATAAGAAAACTCATGGGTTAGGTTGGGACGCTGTTGTGCTTCCACCACCATCTGCAGGTTGTTCGGGGTTTCTTACAACACCACCACCACCTCTGGTGTAATTAGACTCGTCGTTGTTTCTCTCATCGCCCCCATTACTGTCAGTTCTCCAGTCGTCTTCTTCGTCAGCAGCAGAGTCTGTCCACCACGACGACAACCCTTTCCCGCTGACACCATTGTAGTATTGTGGGATTCTCCAGGAGCGTAAGATTCCTCCGTTGAGACGAGCGGGTAGGTCACCTGGATTATTGCAAGAAGGTTCGGGAGCAACGTAGGGAGCTTGCATAGCAGTGTCAAGCTCTTTGATTGCCCTCGTGTAGTCGTCCGTGACATCTTGCCTTCTCCTCACGGAGTCGAGGTAGTAACGAGCGAAGATAAGAGCAACGCGCCTTCTCGAAGATGAAACAATCAGTTTGTTTGCTCTTGGCATCTGTGCGATGTAAGAGTCAATTAGAGCGCAAGCATCTTGAATAGCGACCCAAACCCGATCAGTGTTAACTGAAGTGGCAGAAGGGTTGTCGAGATTGCTGAGCTGAACAGCTTCTTTGAAGCCGTAAGCGAGGATGAAGTCGTCAGGAGTAGGAGTTTTTCCGTTTGTGTTTGTGCCGTTAGCGGCTCCACCTGAAGATCCGGTAGATGGCTCACATGAAGCTCCTGGGCCATAGGTGTTAGAAAGTCCAGTGTCCCCTGTCCATCCAACTCCGGCTTCATTTACTTCAATAAGGTTCTCTACTCTATACTGAGAAAAAGACCTAACGGCGCATCTCTTGATTTTCGAGTCACTAACAGGTGGTCTGATCGTGCCTCTCAACGCCTCGCTCAATGTTAGAGGAGGGTCGTAAGTCACGGTCAAACGGTCAAACGAATTGAATGTATCGTCTACGGTCAATGTGATGATTGCCGAGGATGAGTAAACCGCCGAAGTGATGGTGGACTGCCCATAATTGATTGCGAACGATGTAGTCGGGATCTTCACACTTTCGTCAAGTGGCTGGTCGAACATGAGTGCGATCCCATTGTTCCCGACAGTTTTTGCTTCTATTAACTTTGGTACTGCCATATTCTATCAAGTGCAAAGGGTCGCTGCTCTTTCAAGCATCAAACATTTATCAACCATTTTCCACCCTAAAAGTTCCCAAACACGGTCACCACAAGATCTCTCAACAAATATCTTTCCTATACCATTCTTTTTGCAGTAGTTTGTGATGAAGTAATTCACTGCAAATCGAAGTGCCCTAGCATCGTATTGTTGAACGTTCCATGAAAAGATCGTGACGTTGCTTTCGATTACTTCAAATGAAAAGTAACCCATCCAGGTAGCACAAGAACAGTCGTTGGTCTCGCATTCGTCAGTTAGGTGGTAGAAGTTTACTTCACAGTAGGTTTCATCGATTTCAACAGAGAATTTCATAGTTACTCAAGACTGACAGCGGTGTTTGCTCTAGCCGCCGTACCATCAAAGAAAGGAGCTGTTACTGTTCCTCCAACTGTCAAAGTTCCTTCGATTATAACGTTACCTTCGACAACTAAGTTACCTTTGATAGTTACGTCATTACAAAAGATTTGTGGTCTTGTTGATTCTTTTATAGAAAAGGCTCCTTCTCTAGTTTGGCATCCCCGGATCTCGTCGTTTAGACCCCACTGAGGTGTGTTTCCTTTTGTTCCGTTTACGCTCATTTATGCTCCTCCAAACCAGTCTGAATCTTTGGGATCGTAACTTTGATAGCTATATGCTTCGTCGGTGGTTGGTGCGACTTTATCCCAGATTGGACCCTCATCAACCGGTGCTTCACCATCACCACTAGAGTCAGGTGGCTGTCTACCATCATCCTGGTCTTGATGGATGTGGTTGAGGTCGATGTGGCGAATCCAAAGGTACTTCCCCCTTCTTCGCAAACATGTGCAGAGCCAGTCACTACTGCAAGGACCGTCTAATTCCACCACTGTGCAACCAAGGTTGTCCTGACCAGGAGGGGGAAGATTGCCACTTGGATACATTGGCATCCTCACCATCGTAGAGGATTGAGCAGGCTCGTCCTTATCCATTTTGTCACGAATGACGTCCTGGATGAAGAGTTGACCCTCATCATTATTCCCCGTATGGAGAACTACTCTTTGACCTTTCAGCGTAGACGGAAGCTTTCCGACAAAAGCCGGAATAGTGTTTACCCAATATGTCTGTGAAGACTGGTTGGACTCTATTCCTGCTCCTATGTAGTTTTTGTTTTCTGTATCCATCAAGACCAAAGCTCTGCCTCGATCCTCAGGATCATCAATGGAAAGCACAGTACCTGTACGAACTCCTTTGGTAGATCGTTCTTGGTAGTCCAACCTTGTTTGTGTTTGTAGTAGTTTTTGAGCTAGAGAGTCTAAATTCCCAGCCATAGTGATTTACTCAAAGAGGTCGTGCGGCGCCTTTAGGCGTTCTTCTAGCAATTTTACCCTCTCTAAGGACTGAAGGACGGTCAATTCTGGGCTTCATAGCCTCAGCTTGAGCTTCAGCCGGAGTTACTTTCTTGACTTCCTCTTCTTTCTTTACTTCTTTGTTGGGTTTTGGTTGCTCCAAGTCTTTGAACCCCGATTTAGTTTTTCTTTTTGCTCGGGTGTCAACATAACCTTCCAGTTCATCCGCCCTCTTTTGAGGTGGCTCTGGTGGCATCTTCATTTCTTCAGACTCGCCAATTCTAATGTTTTCCATATTAAATCAAATACCCTAAAGTTTCAGCTCTATAGTTGGGGTCGAAGACTGGGTCTCCCGCAACCGCCATATCAGCGGCGAAGTAAGCGTAAGCAACTCTGTAGTTTGAACCAAATTGCTCTTCTTTCCTCACCTTCCTAACAATACCCAGATCTGGTCTATTATCCCAAACTCTTTTGTTCACCCCATCAGCAAACTCCTCTATAGGTTTGCCATCGAAAACCTTGACCAAACGACCATTGCTTTCATCTACTGGGATGTTCCCAGTTAGAGGTATAGAGGAACCGCGAACGTAGTAGTCCCCATCCCAATCGATCAAAGATCTAGGGTCATATGACAAAGTATCAGCAGAGGCAAACTCTTGACTTTGGACTTGTCTATCTACTTCACCTTGTGTAAAAGACCCACTTTCTTCCTCTGTCACAACAGAAGATTCAATGTAGTCCTCTTGGTATATTAACCCCGACCAAGGGAGAACTGGAGATGGCGCCCTGTAGTCAATTGGGTTCCCTGCGGAAAACCTCGTAAGGTTTGGGTAAAGAACCTCTTCATCCATTAATGACGGGGTGTACTGATCGTTCTCACTTTGTATGTACTGCGTTGGAAGTCTGGGGCGACCAAAGTACCCAAGAACGTTGGCAACCATTTCTGCCCTTGCCCATTCTAAAGAGTCTCGTTTGTACTCAGGAGGGAGACGAAGGAAGTAAAGGTGCCTTTCTGTTGTTCCAGGCCCAATGTTAGAATCCGCAATCAGTGGGTTTTGGTAGTTATATGTTTGAGAATCCGAGCAATGCATGTCCGGTGAGCGCCAAACGCGAAGAGGCGTTAGGTAGTTTTCCATGGAAGCATTGAAACGGAAGTGCAGAGAACTCCAGAAGCTTTGCGACCAATCAGAGTAGTTATAGGGATAGAATTGCAGGTACTGAGACCATACACCTGATCCTACTCTTGGACTGACTATTCCTGACGAAATCCACTGTTCTGGATTACGCAAAACTGCAAAAGTCCCTTCATCAAGGTTACATTCCACCTCTTGGCCGAACTCGCCGTTGTCAAATGAAACGGAGTTAAAATCGAACTGGACATTGGGGAAAGGCCCATGGAAGTTGTCGAGTTCGTAGTTTATTAGACTGTCAGACTTGAAAAAGTAACCCTCAGACAAGTTAGATATAGCGGCGACTATGTTAGGGTACGGCCCTTCGTTGTAGGATTCTTCAATAGTGTAGTCTACGTCCAAAACCCCTCGATTGTATCCTAGTTCATCAAGTTGAAGAACAGTCAAAGGACTTAAGGGAATTATCCTCTTAGCGTTTAGTTCGTCGCAAGTAATACTTCTCCTAGCAGTCAAACGATAATAGTCCCAGTTTGTTGCTATGTTTTCTATCCTATGCCATACGAACACCCAACCGTCTATCAAAGTTGGAGTGTCTATGATTAGTTCGTTCCCTTCAACAAATGCTTTTGTGGGATCTGAAGTTGAGCAACGAGGATAGGCGAAAGAAATCTGGGAGTAGGGGGTTGACACTCCACATTGGGAGTATCCATGAAGGCGTAGTGCATCTGCAACAAAGTTGAAAGGGAGATAACTTCCCTTTTGATTCCAAGTCCCCTTGAACAAATCCTTGTAAGTTTGCCAGTTTAGGTTATCTTTCCACTTTAGAATCTTACAAGAAACACTTTCTCTTTTAAAGTTAGCAACTGGATTAGCAACAGTAGATGTCTCTAATGCAAATCCGTCATAACTAATTAGATAGAATTCCTGAGTTGTACCTTCCGCATTTGGGGTTACAAACCAACGACCGTTATCCCCTTCTTTGAAAGTGAAATCACCGCCGCTTGCTCCGGAAAAGATTGGCTTTTTGTTGAAATCGTAAGTAATCCCAGAAACAAGAGCGAATTCCGAGAATGTCTCCATTGGAACGTCATCATGAAGTATAGTCAGAGTACCATCTGAGTACTTCAGGAAGTTTAGTGGGACAATAAACTCAGGGACAACACTCTCATTAAAAGGTGAAGGCCACTCAGTGTAATCCTTGTCTTTGGAATGAACCCCAAAGGTTCCAAGGAGAATTCTTCTTTTTTCTTCCGGCAGCATGTTGAAACCACGCCAAGCCTCATCTCCGTTCCAGCCAAGTTGTTCAGCAAGATAATCTAAGAGTGCATCTTCTCTGCCAGATGTCCAAAACTCGTCGTTAGACTCAAGAACAGACACCTCAAATTCCAAATTCAAGGTTGTTCCTACCGGGAGATAGCGGAAGTCGGTAGCAGACTGTGGGTCAAAGTCCCAACTCCAAACAAAAGAGTTATCAGCAAGAAATTGACCAGCTACAATGAACAAATCCTCAAGTTGCTGGAGTGTGTAAGGTATGTCCTTAGTTTCACCTGTTTTGCTGACAGCTTTTACTTCTAAAGTAGTAGAGTATCCAGGCTTATAGATGCCTGTTATTGGAGTCGCAACTCCCGACTTATTAGTAAAACCTTGATTGGTGATATCGACAGAGATTTTGACAGGTGCGGTGGCATCAACTCTTTTCCAAGCGGTAAGAGGATTGAAGTACTCATCCACCATTTCGGTGGAAGTAAGTTGGTACTTGCTCAGAATCTCATCAGATTCTCGTGTCAACCAATCGGCGATGCAAAAGTTAATCTTATCAGTAGTAAGGCGAATATCCCTTAGGCTTCTGATGGTGAAAAACTTTGTTTCGAACGTAGCTAGTTTGACAAACCTTTGCCCTTCCCAAGAGTTAGAGTAGAGTGGGTAGATGGCCGGGGCAACCGCAGCTAGCCCTGTTTCGGTAGAAGTGACTCGAAGAAGTCCAAACATCCACGCCCCATCGTCTATGTCAAGCGACTCTAAATCTACTACAAAAGCAGAAGAAGCAATCCCACCCTCGCTCCAAGCACTTGTGCCGCTATTCACAAGTAGCTTAGATCCGTTACCTTGGTTCAAGATTTCTACTTGGAGACTTCCTTCGCCAGTCCTTTTCTGGTTTGGGTCCCCAATATAAACAAGGCCTTCATTAGAAGTTACTTGCTCATCTTTGTAGACAACAGGCAGTCTATCGTAGATAGGCCTGTCGTTTTTCCAAGGAGAGTCCGGCTGGTAAGGGAATAGAGTTTTTCTAGCTTTGTCAGAGATTATCATAGCGCGTAAGTCCCCTCTCCATAATCAATTGGGTTCAGGTTTTTCAACGAAGGGGAATAAGAAGTAATGCCGTCCTCCTCGATAACTACCTGAGTTGTGAATTGAAGTCCGTTATCTGGAACAAAACTAAAGTTACAAGATCCTAAGGAGTTTAGGCTGGTGCTGTCCCCACTCCTAGAGAAAACAGTTTCATTACCACTTGCTTTTTGGACTATTTGAAGGAGGTTCTGGTTAAGTTCTTCTAATCTAGCCGTGTTAGGCGCAAGTGACCCAGTGTAGCTGTTCGCAGTCGAAGAGGCTGTGAAAGGCTTCAGAGTTCTAAAGAATTTAAGACCTCCACTGTTTTCTGTGAAAATAATACTTTCTATGTTGTAAGTTGTATCAAAAAACTCTGCTGTAGTTTGAACCAAGTCATTTCTGAGGACCAAAAAGTTAGAGTCTTCAATGTAGTTAGAGGCTTCAAAAATAGGTGTGAAGTTTTTAGTTACTTCATATCTTTGCGTTACCCTTCCATTGATCAAGGAAACCACGTCTCCTATAATCAGTCTAAAAATAGGCCTAAAGCTTGTAGGAACAAAGTTAATCTGCAAAAGATACCGGTCGGTGACCATTTTAGAAATGGTTTCCGTGTACGGGGTGAAGCTTCTTAATGCCTGATAGTATGTTCCAGTGGTGCGGTCTTGTAAGTACTCGCCAATAGTAAAGCGGGACTTATAACGAAACTCTAGTTTAGTGAATTGAGATTCTTGGAACACACTAACTTCCTTTGTTGCCGCAGAAAAGTTTTGAGTTACCGAATACGTAAAATCATTCGTTACTAAGTAGGTAAGAGTAACGACACCTCTTAGAGCGTCAGTTTGTTCAACTTGGATATACTCACCAGCGGTGTATGCGGTACCATCAACCACTTTAGACACCGTTGCTGCCGTAGAACTAACAAAGTTCGACAGCTGAGCGTTTGCTAAAGTTGTTGTACTAGTGGGGACTGAAAAACTTTTTTGTGGTACCCAAGCTAAAGGTTGGGAAGTCAAATCCACAGTTGTGGAGAAGTCAGCGGTCGTCGCCAGAACTAAGTCATTTGTTGTAAGCGCTAGGCCTGCTGCCCAAACTTGAAGAGTCTTGGCAGTGGAACTAATAATGTTTGAATCTTGGTATGACTGAAATGAGCGGATTGGGGAGATTTGGAAGTTTTCCAGAACTAAATAGTATGCCCCGTTATAAAGGATGACGTCGTCTTTAGAGTAGCTTCCTACGGAAGCATCAAAAGCCTTAATAGGAGAGAGAAGTAAATTACCCTTTACTTCTTCGGAAGGCTGTGTTCCAGACTGTGGTGAGAACCCAATTACGGTGGAATAGTAAGAGTTACCCTGCTGAATGAGATCGCCTGGGGCGATAGTCTCAGACGCAACAAAAGGACTTAGCAATCCTGGGTTGAGCACATTCTTACTTACTCCTGGAGGGGTGAAGTAAGTGCTTAGATCTAGCACATCGGGGGAAGTAAATGACCCGATTTGATTGACTAGAGCCCCTTGAATGTCACCAACTGAAGGAGAGTAGTCTATAGGCCAATAGGTACCAGGAGTGAAGACGTTGTTGAGGTATCCTCTGACTGTACCAGCTAAGCTTTCCACGTTACGTGTGAAACCCAAGTCGGCATCGTATTTTAGCTTTGCAAAAACCTCAACGTCGTTTAGCTCAATAGGATACACATGAGGCTCGAACTCGTTGGGGCAAGAAACCTTGAGCAAATTGTTGATGTTTTTGATGTCTTCTGAGCTAGGCTGCTGGGAGTCAGGTTTCAGAATAAAGAAAGAAACATGACCGTACTCATCAGAAGGAGAAAGAGGTTCGTATTGTGAAGAACGACGGGGCACCGTAGACACAACTGTGCCTAGCCCGAACAAATCAATGTAAAAGTTCTCCCAATCCTCTTTGGAAACTGGATTGGGGCGTCTGATCAACGAGTAGAATCGTTGTCGAACTTCTTGTAAAGTCTCAACGTCTTTACCACCACTAGCAGCGGCGGTATTTGTTACAGACGTCAGTCTGGCGAGGTTTGAAGTAAATCGGTTTAAAGAGTTAGCCGGTACATTCCCACCGGAGCCTAAAATTGTGCAAGTAGCCGACACAACACCAGTTCCCTCCCCTGAAGGAATAACTAAGGTGGTGTCTGTGAGGAAAGTTGCATCTACCCCATCTGCAAGTCCGGGAGTAGTTGCCACTGCAAACCCACTTTCAATGACAAAAGGAGTGTCGCTAGGTTCGATGGTGAAAGTTAGAGATGCTGTAGAAGCAGCTCCAGTCTGACGCATTGCGCCAAGAAACGGTGAAATCCACTCTGTTATCACTGCGTTAGGCAAGCGATTCAGATAGTATAGCAACTCTCCTTGAGCAAAAACTTGCCCTTCCAAAAGAGCGCTAATCGGAGACCCACTGGAGAAGTCGTTGATCGTTCCGTTGGACGCTTGGAATACTTTTTTGAGAGCAGCATTTAAGAGTTCTGCTTCGTTGCGGGGATCTATCGATACCGGAGCAATAGGGATGTAGCGTGCCAATGATCAGTCCTCTTCAGAAAGTTCCACCGTCAATCTGGTCTCTGCATGTCCAATCACCAAGTGCATAGTCATAGACTATAACAGTGCCATCATCATCAGGCGTTGGTGCAAGTGGATTGACCGCAGTACAGTTGTTAAGGAGGTCAAAAATAGACAGAGCCCCTAATTGTTGTTGGAGCAGTCCATAGTTCACAACCAAATAATCCCTATCAGCATCGGCCAAAAGTTGGGAAATATAGTCGTTGCTAGAAGTGTATTTAGCTTTAGGCGAAGTAGAGTAAGTAGAAGCTGCAGATACAGTGTTATCTACACCAAAAGACACAAAACTTTGGAACTCTTTTTCGCCAATGATGGGTTGGCCACCTGCCGAGGTTTGAGCAGTTCCTGTGGTTACATACACATCATTGAAACCCGTCTTCGATGGGTTAGTCCTCTGGACGTCTAAAACAGTCAGTGGATTATAGTGCCAGTCGAGATCAACTTGACCGTCAAAGTATAATTGTTGGGATCCGTTAAGCCACTCAGAGGTAACAATAACTCCCGGCCCAAACTGTGTTTTTGCCATAACGCGAAAATTCTTTTACGAATGAAATCCAAACTTTATTCCGTCAGTGTAGGAATTTCCGAAGCTGGACCGACTGCGGGGACCTCCCAGCCATAATGGGGGAGGGGGAAAAGCGACCTACCGGTCATGTTCTATTTAGTTTTACCCTACAAACAAAAAGAAAGGGAGAGCCGAAGCCCTCCCATTCTATAAAGTCCTTATCATGTCAAACGCCAGCGGCGCCTGTGTCAGCGATAGAACCTCTCTTCCAAGAGTTGACTGTGAAACCAAGTTCAATGGTTCCAACATCTCCACTCTCTCTGTCAGCTTCTGCCACAGTGAGGTTAATGAGCTGAACGCCTTCAAGGATGTAAGGGTCGCCCAATGAAGTCTCACCGTCGCAGTTAACAGGTTGGATTGTGATTGTCAGGAATGCACAATCGTACTCCAGCCAGAACTGTTCAATCTTAGTCGCCTCTTCGGGGTCGTAAGGCATTGTCAAAGTCACGTCGTCGATAGTACGAGGACCGATAACTTTGTAAATGCGGCGACCAGTTCCGTTGGCGTATTCACCAGTTGCTGAAGTATCGTTGATGCCAGAGAATTGAGTCCAGAAGAACTCAAGACCACCAACGTACATTATGAAACCCGACTTCGAAATCGGTGTTAGAATTGCCATTTAGTAAATCCTCCTAAAAAGTTTAATGAGGATCTCAATCAAGCCAAAATGTCGTTGATGAAGGCACCAGAACCACAAAGACCAGTAGCACCCAGACCCACAATGTTGACAGCACGCTCAACAGTGATCTCAGCGCGAACCACGCGACGCTCACGGATGTAGTACTCAGGACGGACAGCAGGAGTGCCAGTCAGTTGATAGGTGTAAGCGAAAGCGGGAGTAGCGGCAGAAGCGCCACCAGCAGGCAGCACAGCGTCGTTAGCACCGAGGGGGCTGTAGAACAGCATGATTGCGTTCTCAGGGAAGATGGGCAGGAGCTCACCGTTAGCGGCCAGCTGACGACCTTCACCAACGCGGATGCCACGCTCAAGACCGAAGTAACGAGCGAGCATGTCGATGTCGATGCTGTCGGCAGTGGTGTACTTGATGCGATCCAAGATGGAGACATCAGTCATCAGGGTATCGAACACGTTAGTGCCGATGACCATGGAGTTGGGGCGAATGCCGATCTGGTTAGAGACAGCACGCTTCAGCTTCAGGACGTTACCGATCGGATCAGAACCAGCAGCACCCCAAGGAGCAGTACCAGATGCGAGCAGAGTTTGACCAGCAGCGGAAGCAGCGGTGTAGCTAGCGTAACCAAGACCAGGCTCATAGATACCAAGGTTAGTCACAGCAGCAGACACGGTGGCCTCGTAGCTGTTCATCAAACGCTGCATAGCGTTGCGGGTCTCGATGGCGCGGAGGTCGACCTGAGCGGGACCCTCACCAGCGTTCTCGATCACTTCTTCAGGAAGTTCCCAAGCAACCACTTCCTGTTCCAGAGCATAGCTCTCAGAGTCGTAACGGCTCTGGATGGCGGGAATGTTGGTGCCGTATGCACGACGGAAGTCGTTCACAGCGAACTGCTCTTTACCGAAGCGCAGGATGCGACCAGCACGAGTAGCGGTATCAACTACGGGAGCAATGAAGTTCGAAATGTTGTTCTCCGGCAGCATGTAGCCTTGGGCCAGAGTTGTAAGGATAGGATCAACACCTGCATAGGTGTCTCTAAGATTCATCATTGTAGGAGATCTCCTTTTGACTTTAAGGGAAATGTTTCAATTGAAACCCTGGACTTACACGGACGACAATGCACTAGCCAGACGCCAGGGTGATTGGTTATCAGACGGCGACGAGCACAAAGCTACGCTGACCCACGAGCACTTCGCGGACAACGGGAGTGCGACCACCAATGGTGATAGCGGTACCTGCGGTGTTAGCACGGCCTGTGGCATCAACGGTGAGCTGCGAATTAACAGCGATTGTAGAAGCAACAGCACTGTCAGCTTCAACGAGGAGCAGGCCAGAAGTGGCGACGCTCAGCAGACGGCTGTCAGTGGGGGCATTAGCAAGAGCTTCAACGAAGTACTGGGAGATACCTACGGCGTCGGTGCCAACGATGGTAGAACCATAGAGGTAGGTTGTAGCGCCTTGGTTGAATACGGGGCGGAACTCATACACCTCGTTGGTGTCGGCTTCCAGAGTTTCTGCAAATCTAATAAATTGTTTCCCAGTTACGATTCCGGCATTAGTTGCCATTTCTTTATCCTATGAAATAGTGTCTTCAAAATGTTGTTTGGTCTCTAGGACCGTTGGTTGTTTAGTCCGTATTATCTATATTCGATGGAACAGCGGCAACGGTCGTAGCATCGGCAGTCCACACCGGGAGAAGGGAGGGAGCCAATTTGCTTCCAACCTTGCTGCTCGAAATTTACACATTCGGGGCAAACCCTCTTGTCTTTTTGTGTCACTCTTCTCATTTCTTTATATCCAAGACGAATGTTCTTTCTTATTTCGCCTCGGGTGAACCACCCATAAATGGGAGTTACTAAATATCTACTCACTCTCGTTTCCACTCCGCCCCAAGAAGCCGGAGGAGAGGATTCGTCAGCATTCTCAGAGACGAACTCATCCTCAGGGATTCCGAAGTATTTAGAGTCGGGATCCAAGTCATATTGGCTAGGGGGGAGTATAAAGTCGTCTTCTTCGTAATTATCAGAGTTCTTAAAGTACGTGAAGTCTGCTTGGAATTGGGAGAGAGGGGCAAGTCGCGTAACAGCGTATGCAAACTCATCTTCCATAGTCTTGTCTGGCTTACTGCCTTTTGACCCTAGAGCTACAGCTGCCATAGACGACATCAGAGTATAGTCCGACACCGATCTAAACAGTTCAGATGAGTTAATTTTACCCTCTCTTGCTGCTGAGGTCAAAGAAGCAGACTTTTTCATCATCTGCTTCTCAAGACCTTCAACATTTTTTGCATCTTCAGCGAGCTTCTTGGCTTCCTTGAGTAAGTCGCCTTTCCTTTTTGTTAGTCCGGCAACATACGAAAGAAAATCCATCACTCACCTCAATACATTGTGCGCTTTAGAGCATCCACATAGGAAATGCCTTCTTCACTAGCCAAACGAGTGGCGAGCTCATGTGGGCTCAGCTCTTCTTCTTCCTCAAAGTCGAAACCTTCGATGTCCATTTCACCGAACTCAACCTGAGCAGGGAGGGAAGCAAGAAGATTCAAAACAACAGCGGAAGGAGTCTCAGCTTCTTCGCTGAACTCAAGAGTGCCGTCATCAAGTCCTTCACAGAAACCAACAAGCTTCTCCTGGGTCATGACTGCATCAGTCAGTTTGCCAGACTCATAGAGTGAGGAAACGAACTGTTGAAGCTCAGAACGACGCTTGTCCTTCATGGCTTTCTCAGCTGCAACGCGGAGCTTTTCGTTTTCCTCTTCCACCAACTTGACTTGGCTGGAAAGATGCTCGATTTGCTTCATCATTGCTTCGAGCTGGTTCTCCTTGGTCACCTGCTCAACCACATTGGCCATGCGAGTGTCGCCGGTCATTTCCATAGGGGACTCATAATGGTCCTCAGAAATCTGAGCCTCGTGCTCCATCATTGCATCAACGACTTCGTCGATTGTGTTCTCTTCGTAGTTATCCACTTCAACGCCTTTAGGATAGGGATGATTCTTGGCTTCTTTGCCAGTGTAAGCAGAGTGGATAGCAGACTTGCCATAACCGTCTGCTTCTTTAGCTTTCCCCATGTTGTCCTTCAGCTTAGGACCTTGGCTATCTTTGGCCTTAGCCTTCTTCTTACGATCCTGACCAACGCCATCTTTGGCCTTGCCAGTTTCTTCACCGTGGGCGGCGTCGATTTCGTCCTCTTCAGACTCCTCGTGATCTTCGGCGTAATACTGATCTTTGATCTTCTTGTTCTTTTTCACAGAGTCAGAATCGCCTTCCATGTGCTGGCAGTCTTCGCAGTCTTCTTTGTAGGACTTGTGCTTAGCACAGGAGTGATCTTCGGAAACTTCTTCGTGATCTTCAGACATTTTTTCTTTATAGTTCTTGCTGCGCTTTTTGCTACCGCAATCGCCCATGTCTTCGGACTCTTCGCCTTCTTCTTCATCCATGCCTTCTTCGCCTTGCTTGGGCATCTTCTTCTTTTCAGCGAAGTCGGTCTCTTCCTGCTCAGCAGCGACCTCGAGTTGCTCCTCCTGAAGCTCCTCGTTGACTTCAAGTTGTTCTTTAGACATTTCGGTCTTAGTTGAATCTTTTGATTGTGCCTCTTCAAGAGCATCCTTGAGGGCTTTGATTGGTGAGTCTTCGCTCTCCAGCGTTGGGCCAAGTTCAGGAGAATAAATGGATTCTAAATCCACTTCTATGGTAGCAGCAAACTCAAAAACTCCATTTTGTTCAGAGAACTGGATCCCTTCCAAACCTTTTACGGCTGGAGGAGTAGCTCCTAAAACAGCCAGGTGCCTTGCCGACCATTTTCCCGGCGTTGGGTTTATTCCTGACTCAGGGCTATACATCGAAATAGAAACTTTTTTATAGTTCCCATTTCTCAACATGTCCGACATTTCTGGAGTAAATTCTACGTCAGCATAGAGTTTATTCCCTCGCATTTGGAATCCCTTGACCCAACCAAACGATGGAACCTTGTCAGAATCTTCGTGCCCAACTCTGACTGGAGCTTCATGGATGACTGGATCGTAAGATTCAGCTACTTGTTTGAGGTCCTTGACGCTAAAATCGCGTGTCACCCCTTGGGCACTAGTCTGAGTTCCTGCAGTAAAGCAATGAACCATCGCCCGGATAGATCTATTATCCATAAATTATTTTACCCTTTGTGCAAAATAGCCTTTATGGCTTTTTCTTGTTCCATTTACAACTTGCGAAAGTCCAGTCATCAACAATCCTAACTCCTTACAAGCTTCCGTCATAGACTTGAAAGTAAAGATTTCACCTGTTTTCAAATCGGTAACTTCAACAGGCTTTAGTCCTGTAAGGGATCCGAATTTCTTGCCAACTTTACTTCTAGCTGCTTGTTGTTTTTCACTTTTAGCAGATCCTCCCATTTTGCCCCATTTAGATCTGACTTCAAAGTCCTCACTGTTGATTTTTTGAATGGCTTTTTTGCCTCCTTTAGAGCGGGACTCAAATGATAAAATGCCTCCTACGTTTTCGTTTAGAGAAAATTTGGAATTCCAAGTGTGAGCTATGATTTTCTTTTCAATAACTTGGGCATCTTTTTCATTCTCAAACCACTGCAAAATTTCAATTTTAGGTTCAAACTGTTCCCACAAATGTTTCCAAGTGTGGGGAGAACCTAAATAAGGTTTGCCATTATCTTTGTGATAACCGTAATAAAAGTAATGAGGGAGGTCTTCGAATGTGACTTTGTAAGTATAGAACTTCATGTGAAAATTCTATAATGAGTTACCCTTCTATTCCAAAAACAATTTGCATCCAGAGTTTTGTTTGCTCGTCTTCAGCGAACCACATTGAGTTAGGGTCGCCCATTTGATCAGTCCAAGCTTTTGAAGCTTTTTTGCCAGTTCCGCCAGGGGACATTGTTCCGTCAGCTTGTTTCACTGCGAAAATTGGGCTCCCCGGTTTACCAGACGAAAATCCCATTTTCTCATATGCTTTTTGCCTCATTGCGCCTTTCCCGTCTTCGGTATATGCGGATGTTTCAACTCGGTGCCCGGTTGGCAAAGATTTTACAAGGGCGTCATAATGATTTCTTACTTGAAGCGCCACTTGAACTTGAGACTTTCGATCTTGTACGCTTCCGGCATTAAATGAGTCGTTGATCTTAAAAGCGTAACCCATTTGAGGTGAGAAAGTGGAAGAGATTTTTTCTCCGCCGGGGGTTTTAGAAGTCATTGTGACACCACCGTCACTAACCTCTAACTTAGTTCCTTTAGGAAGATTTTGTTCCAAATCCGTGAGAAACTTTTGGTTTTGTTCTGCTTGGGACTTTCTTCTCTCTAGCGCTTTGAGCATTGCCGCTTTATCTTTGGCACTTTTTTTGCTCGCTTTGACCCTATCTATTTTTTGCTGAATGAGGGCCGGATCGAATGCTGAGGGGTCTTCACCAAAACCGTCTTTAACACGCTTGGCTTTACCACCAACTTTCCCTTTCGTCTCACGAGGAGAATAAGTTCCTTTTTCATTCTTGGGTTCGGGCTTTGCCGAATCCTTTTTAGCTTTTGGTTTGGTTTCTTTAACTTCGGCTTTTGCCAATTCTTTTTTGGCTTGAGCTTTGGTTTTCCTACCTTCTACAACTTCAACGGCTAACTTAGCTTTTTTGTTTCCTTTCCTTGCTGCTTTTTTAAGCTTTGCTACATCGGCCTCACTAACTGGTTTGCCTTTGCGGCAAGTTCCAGAAGTTCCGTAATAAGACCCGTCCGGTCTTTGGCATCTAGCAAAATCTAAAAACTGTTCAGCGGTCTCGTCGAATCTTCCTAATTTCATTCTTCATCCTCGTCACCAAAGATTTCAGCAAGGAGCGCTTCGATCTCGGCGTCTTCATCTTCTTCACCTCCAGTTTCTGCCTCTTGATCACCCGAGTCTGCTTTGTCGGTTTCTTTTTCAGCAGTCCCTTCCTTCTGGCTTTCTCCATCAGTGGGTTTTTCTGCTGTTCCTTCAGGAACGTCTGTGGTTTCATCCGTGGTTTCATCTTCTACCTCTGCTAGTTCTTTTTCTGCGACTTTAGTCTCGGTCTCGATTTTCTTCTCTTCAAGGTGCTGTTTTTTCTCAACTGGAGTTGGAGGAGCAATATCACCAGATTTCTTTTCTTCTTCTGGATCGATGAGTTCCACTTTGAAGTGGTTGATGAGCCAGTCACGAGTAGGTTTCATGCCCATTTTCTCTACCATCAGAGCAACATCCTGCATGGTGAGTTTAGAATCAGACTCAGTCTGGAACTGACGATAAATCGTCGGGGATTGGACATTGGTGCCGTAGTTAAGGTCCACAATCCAACGAACCAAAGTGTGCGTCAGCTCGGAGCACAAAGACTCAGAGAGTTCCTTAGCACGAGTCAATCTCACACTATTAGCAACCTCAGATGAGGCACGCGACCCAGCATCTTTATTTCCCGTCTCAGCTTCACCAGCAATCAAGGTTGTGATTTCATTAGTGAGTGCTTCTCTCAATCCGCTAAATACTTCAGGAGAACCCTGTGGGTTGGCGAAATCCAGAGTGAAACCTTCAGGGAGAATGAGTGCGGTTTCTTGAGAGAGGTTGGAAATGTGGCCGTAGAGTGTGTTGATTTCGTCTACTGTTGCCGATAGAGGAGCAGTCGCAATAGCAGTCGGTGTTGCGAAGCGGTCAGAGAAGAGGACTTCACTTTCGATGGCTCTTCTCTTAAATTTGACAAGAGGGTAAAGAATGCGGCCAAGCCCGCTCCCATAAGGATCACCGTCATGAGTGGACCAGTATTTGAATACAATGAACTTACGAGCAGGGAGCTCTACCCCTTTCTCCATCGCCTCGCGGGTCAGCATCCGCATGGTGAAACCATCATCTCCCTCAGGGCTTTCTTGGAAGATAAACCTTCTAGCGTCTCTAATGCGAACATCAACCGGTAACACTCCTTTAGGAGTAGACTTCCAAATAACTTCAGCTACTGAATACCCCGTGACATAGGCCTCAAGCATCCCACGGAAGATCACATCCATGTTCAGCTTTTCGAGAGCAAACTCTACAAAGTCTTTTACAGCTATATCACCAGGGAGGTTCGATACTGGGTCAATGATCAAATCTCTCGATGTCACTTCCTGTGACAGTTTAGAAAAGGCAGACTGGACTGTTGAGTCTGTAAGGAGTCTGCGATAAATGTTTAGTGCCTGGAGACCACCTTTACTGATGAGCAATTCGTCGTTTGGACGAACAATCGCGTCATCAACTTTCCTCTTAGAAGAGGCAATTTGGAATTGTGTTTGTACTTCGCCGTAAGGGTCCTTAACATACCCTGATAACTCCCCTTTTGGAACCGGGGCTGTTTGAAAGCGCTGCGCCATATTATGCCACCAATGTTAAACTAAGAGGGGGTTGGGGTATTCCATCTACTTTGTAATAGATGTTCACGTTGTAAAGTCCATCTTCCGAAGCATACCACTCACCTTGAACTCTGAGTTCTTCTAGTTCAGTGACTTCTCTTTCGATTGCCTCAGCGATTCGAGAGTCAATAATTTCAGGTTGAAGGATGCTAAACGTTCTATCTGGGGTCCCATAATCGAGACGCATCACACGTTCAAAGGGTCTAGTCTCTAAAACCGAAACAATGTGTTCTCTCACTAAAGTCAAATCAGTAGAGACGGACAAATTACCGTTCACTATGCTTAACGGATAGGTTATGCCACGCTTGGAAGGTAAATCCATAATCAAGTAGAAAGGGGGAAGGATGTCCCTCCCCCCAGTTGTGCTACTTAGTTTTACCCTACAAATCAGCTGCCGTAGCCGCGAGCTTCCAGGGTTTTGGCGACGTCGTCAATGGCGACACGGACGAGGTCAATTTGGATCCTTTCCAGTGTGGGAACCGGAACAACAAAGACCGACAGGTACACGAGACCTTCTTCCAGCGTTTGGCTGGGGTTGTTGCGACGGTCGCAAATTGTTGCGTATGCGTCACTTGGCTGTTCACCAAACAGTGCGCCACCGGCCCAGAAGACGTACAGGACGTTCTCAGCAATGGTTCTGATCTTAGTGAAGAGCAGCCCTCTTCCATCAACCACAGAGAAGATCTGCGAGTCGAAAGCACCTTTCAATGTTCCGTAGATCACGTTGAGGATCACTCGTGTGTTCACGAACTTGTACAGACCTTGATCTGCGTCGGCAGCGTTCACACGTGTGCGGCCACCCCAGACGAAGACGGTGTTACCATAACCGGGCAGTGTACGCAGTGCGTTCATGCCAAGACGGTTAGACACATCTTGCTCAGCAGAGCTGATGGAGATCTGAGGACCGGTTGTTCCGTTGAGCGGGTAGGAAACACCAGCAGGCGGGAACTGGAATCCTTGTGAGCGACTGCGGCGAATCGCAAGACCAGCGACGAAAGGAGAAGCGGGGATAATGTATCCTTCGCTATCCTCAATGTGCGGACCGTAGTAAGCAAGGAAGCCCTTTGCGGTTGTGTACTGTTGTGAATCTTCAATAAGAAGAGCGTGATTAGACACACCAGACTCAACTAAGACAGCCTCAGGGATACCACCGTTATTGGTACCGCGCAGACCCTCATCAATCAGCTCTTGGCTGGTGACAGCATCATAGTTCCACAGATTAGAGGGAACATCGCGCTCAGGCGTGAGGACAATGCGAGATCCACCGTTGTAAAGAACAGTTTCGGCCAAGGCAGCGTCAGTCCAGATGGGCATGTAGTATAGCTCATTTTGTTCTAGGCGAGGAAGGATACCACCGGCAGTGCGTTGGTCAACCACACCAAAAGAGCTAACAATCTCACCAACACCATCAGTGCCGGTTCTCAGAGGAACACAGAAGTAGTTCTCATCTGCAGCGAAGTCATTAGCAGCGGACTTAGGAGCAGCGTTTGCACCTTCAAAGAAGTCGTACAGAGCATCTCCGTTCACTGCTTTAGAGACACGGAAGTCCAACTGGTCGCCTGTAGCGGCGCCGGTTTCATCAAGGATGGGCACAACAGCGAGTGTCAAGTCGAAGTTGTACTTGCGTCCACGAATGAAATACAGGTTATCGGGGGTTCCGAAGCTTCCTCCTCCAGTAGCTGCTTCCAATCGCCTATAGACAATAGTCGGTGTAGCAGTTAGGATAGCCTGAGTGGGATAGGCCGAGAACACGTTCTGAGTGTAGTTCGACAGTGTCGAAGCCACTTTGAAAAGGTTGTCAGAAACCTTCTTCACATAGTAAGGTTTCACCGTAGTGGAAGTGGTTCCCAGTGCGATAACTTCTTGGGCTTCGACAGAAACGACCTGGATTTGAGCGGCAGTCACCTCAGTTGTAACTGTAGCATTTGCAGCAGTCAGGTTAGCGAGAGTGATTCCGAGAACGTCACCAGCCACGTAGTTAGTACCAGCAGTGGTGATGATAACGCTTGTGATAGCGCCTGTTGTGCTAAGAGCCACGGTACCAATGGCACCGGCACCCGAACCACCGGTCAGAGGCACACCAGCCACAACCAAAGTGGAAGTGGGAGCTGTGGTGTAAGCACCACCGTTAGTCAGAGAGACCGAGGTGATAGCACCAGTAGACTGGGCGTTAATATCTTGGCTGAAGTAAACTTGCTCACCGTCGGCAAAACCGTGAGTTGTTACCTGGAATACGGCGGAACCCTCAACTCCAAGAGTAACGGTCGGGTTAACACCCCAAGTGTAAGTAGCAGTAACGCCAGCTTCATCTGTGAGGTTAAGGAGATCGAGTACAAGAGCCTCAGTGCTTAGATACCCCGACCCGCCATTGAAAACGGAAACGGAAGTAACTGCACCAGCTGCAACAACCAACTTGATGCTAGCACCAGCACCAGCTGTAGAACCAGCAATAGTGTTAGCGTAGTATGTTCCGTCAGCTCCACTGAAACCCGTACCTGTTGCAGCGGTCAGTGTGACGGAAGAAATTGCATCACCAGAAACAATAGCAACACCATTGTTAGGAGTGGTAATCTTACGAGCAACACCCTTGAAAAGATACTCGCTGGTGGCACTTTGGAGTGTTCCAGGGAGGTTCTGAGTGTTGAAGTAAGAGTTATCAGCGTTGGCTTGGATTAGATCAGACGTTTCACCATTGATGGTGACGTTGAATCCCCAATCGGGCTCATTAACTGTTGCATTAAAGATAATGCCCGAAGCTGCAACACCATTAGTAGTGAAGTCAATGGCTGTTCCAGCAAGTGCCTTGGCCTGAGAAGTTGCAAGCTTAACTTGGTTAGCAACACCTGTAGTGATGACGTAGTAAGTACCAGTGGCAAGTCCTGCAGGAGCAGTAGCGCCGGTAGCAAGAACCAAATCAATCTTATCACCATCGACGAAGTTGCGGTTCTCAGAGAGAGTAACAATCTCAGTAGTGTTGTCAGCAACAATTACCTGGAACTTAGCGCTGTCAGAAAGAGCAACGCGAGAACCAGCTGTGAGTGCACCATTAATGCTAACAGAAGCATCGGAGGCTGTCCACTGAGCTTCAGTGAACTTATAGTCGTCACCCGTCCACTGGTAAATGCGGTTGTTGATCAGAACTTCTTGGTTTTTGTCAAACCCAGTTCCAGCACGATGCTCTGTGAAGTTAACGTAGTTCTGAATCTGAGTCACCCAGTAAGGACCAGCATCAACGAAAGCCATCCACTTGGAGTTTTCATTGGCAGCCCAAGCTTCCATAGCTTGACCAAGCTTGGCACGGTCAGCTTTGTTGAACTTACTGAAACCAGCAGGAGCAATTAGGTAGCCTTGGGGCAGAGAACCTTCAGAGAAGGAAGTCTCAATAGCTTGGATGTAGTCCAGCACGCCTTCAGTGATTTCGGTTCCGGGGGCGACGTTACCAATGTCTACACCGGACTGAGTAAGGACTTGTGTTCCAGACTGAGGAGTGGAAGAACCCACCACAGAGACTGGCTGACCAAGGATACGGGGAGACAGGTAGGCAAGAGCACTGAAGTCAACAGTGCTGTCAGCGGTTCCACGGACATAAACCGAGGAGGAAACAATGGCATCGGCTTTAATAGCAGCAACTACTGCATCGCGAATAGCGCGAGCGATTTCACGGTTGTTGTCCTCATCACCTGCGACATAAGAAGCAGGAATAGTAACAGGGATTCCCTTATAAGCGCCGTTGCTGGTCTTCTCACCAACGTCATATCCGTTGATTTGGAGCTGGACATACACTACTGTGTTTTTGGTGAGGTCCGTAGGAAGGTTGGTGCCGTCGAAAGACTTACCAACCGAGTCAAAGCCAAGCTCTACCAAGTTAGCAGGAGTACCAACACGAACTACGCGAAGGTCACCAGTGAACGCCTGGCGGAAGAAAGCTTTAACTGCGTTGTACGAAAGCAGTTCGGAACCAGAGGTGGGAACAGCGCCACCGATCAAGTTCAAATAGTCGTTGAGGCTATAAACCGCAACAGGCTTATTTTCAGGGAACGTCGAGATGGAGACCGTTTCAGGTGCGTCCACCAGCATGTAAACTGTGGTGAAGCTGGCGATCTGGGGAGCACCAGATACGCCGGTAGATTCGTTGATATAAGTGCCGGGAGCGCCGCCACTAATATTGGCAAGAGAAATTGTCATTTTTGTAAATACCCTTCTTTGAGTAGGGCGTAGTGATGGCTTCAGGCAATACCATCTGTAGTCACCGCAGTGCTACACCCCCTTTAACAATTGCTGAGTGAGAAGTACAGACGTAGAAATCTCCACTCCGTTTTCAGCTTCATAGGAGTCCAATGTGTATCCATTAGGTCTCCTTGGGTACTCCAGAACTTCTGGAGTGTAATCGAGACACCTTACTACTACTTGACCCTTAGTTTCCCAAGGGTAATAGAAGCTCTGTGTGTCCTGTGGTTCTGACCCAACCTGGGTAACCAATGAACCGCCAGTTAATGTCCCTGACGTTGTCAGTTCAGCGTCATCTGGAAGATTTATGTAGTCACCAGGCACAGGCAAATCCACAGACGTATAGCCTGGATTGACATCTAGGATGTCTTTGTACCTTGACGAGCTCTGAAAATAACGATAAGCTATTTTCGGAAACGTGTCGTTCGGTTTTGCTACTATACGTCTCATAAGCAAATTTTACCCTTTATCAGCCGTTACGCTGGGCAGCGCGAACAATAAACTTGTTAGCGAGATCTTGACCGCGACGGTCGGAGCTTGTCTCAGCGGCTTCACGCTTCATACCTTCGACACCCTTTTTGCTCAGGCCACGGGTAACGGAAGTGGCACGAGAAGCCACAGGAGACTCAAAGGACTCAACGGGCTTATTAACAGGGGGCTCTGCCGGATATCTTTTAGCAGGCTTCGTAATCTTTTTAGGTGCTTCTTGGACTTCTTTGATTTCTTTGATTTCTTCGCTCATTTCCCTTTACGTTGGAATAGATTATAGCAAACAATGTCTGCCATCTTAGGAACAGCAAACTCTGGGATACCAACCCAAACACGCTGAGGCATTTTGGGGGTCCCGAACTGGTGATAGGCACCATATTTAGTCGTTTGGACTTGAAACGTGCCATCGTTGTTTGCACGTATTTTCATATTATCCTGCATCCTGCCGCTAGCTCTCAGAATAGGCTGCGGACCCCACTTCAACTCTTTCTTTTCTTTATACTCAGGTTTGAGTTCTTTCCATTTGGACCCGTCCCATGGACTTTGCTCTTTAGCCCAAACATCTCTATGCTCTTGTTCGAGCATCTTAGCGACTTTAGGCTGGCTTCTTTCCCACCAGCCATCTTCGTCAAATTTGATACGATCTAGTCCTTTGATTTCAAACTTCAGCATTACTTCCTTCTTGAAGACTTCTTCATCTCAGCATTCTGACGTTCGGCATGCTTAGTAGTTATATCCACCATTGTCAAAACTTTACTCATGGGCTGTTGTTCTAACCAATCTACAGAAGAGTCCCACCGCTGTTTGCACAAATGGAAGGCAATTTCTAAAAACTGGTAAACCCCCATAAGCTTTCCTTCGAGGATCTCTTTAGCGAACCAATTCATAAGGTAGCGAAACTCTCCCACCCCCATGTTCATGATGCGGTCCATGTCGAAGTCCGAGAGACGAGACATCATCTCCAAAAAGAACTCCACCTGAAGAAGGTCTTCACCGCCATTTTCTTTCTTCAGGCACTCAATGTAATAAAGATCTTTGGGACAAAGTTCTCTTACACTACCAAAGAAGACCTCACCTACAGTGATGTCGTAGGTAAAGTCTTCTGTCTCAACGGCGGTAATCATTCCCCCGTGTAGTCTTCCTCCTCAAAGTCTTCATCTTCATCATCAAGCCCGCCTGCGTCATTCAGCAGTGAGGAGACTTTACGAAAGTCCTTTAGACTGAGAGCTGCAATCTCAGGGAAAGTGATACCATTTTCACCAACACTGAGGCGCTCAACCATTTTCATCCCTCGTTCCATGTCACCCAATTTGCCGAGTGTTTTTTCCATAAACAAGAGATCTTTTGCGGCCATTTCACGAATAGTTACCGTGCGACCAGTGGAAAGGACTGTGGAAAATGTTTCTCCTTCGAAAGGGACGCCTGAAGCCGGAATACCGGACGATGCTTGGCGAGTGAGCACTCTAGTTTTAGATCCTTCTGACATTGTCGTGAATTAGAGAATTAGTTAGTTTTACCCTTAGAGACCTTTTTGATAGAGGTAGATCTCGTCTTCAAGCACATATTCTGTGTTGATCAACACCTCTACAGATGACTGGATGCGGCGCATCTTCTTGTCATACCATCTCATAGTGTGGTACCATGGACGACCCCAAAGTGGTTCGCCTAAGTAGTATTTTGCTCTTGATCTTCTAGCCATTAGAGGACACCCTGTTGAATGAGGTTAAGTCGGGTTTGTAGTTTTTTCAATGTGCCATCCTCGAATAAGTCAGTGATAGTGAATTCTTCTCCGGCTTTTTCAGTCTTACCCTGAGGGTTAGATGGTGTCGTTGTATCTTCGTAAGGTGATTTGCGAATGCGATCATCGATGGCCACAGCAGAGAAGAATGCTCTGGCGAGAGGAAGATCATTGATTCCGCATCCTGCTTGGAACCTTGCCCAAGAGTAAAGGTGAGCGATTTGGAACACACCAGCAAACAACTTAGCATATTTTTCTGGAACGAACCAACTCAACTCATCGTGAATGCTCACAGCAAACTGTGCTGGAATTTTGAACTCATCAGCAAGCCATTGTGAAGCTGTGAGGATGATTGCTAGCATTTCAGCGCCGGCAGACTGAATGCAAAAGTTCATTCGACCTGTGGCAAAGTCATCACCGACAACCGCTGGACGAAGTGCATTGGAAATGCGAGTGCCTAGAGCTGGGAGTGTAGGCACTTTGCTCTTCATTCCAACTTTTACCATAATGTTGAATGCCCCACTGTCGGATCCACCTTCAAAATAACCTTCAGGGTTTTTGATCCCTTTCTTAGAAGCCAATGCATTTTGTGCAAACTTTTTCAACTCAGCAGTTGATCTTTCTGGAAATGCTTTCTGAATGGTGTTAGCAGTAGTTTTGATTCCAGCACCATACAGAACAGCGAAGTTCACACCTTTTGTAACATCTCGGCAAGTTCCAAGTAGAGACTTTGTTTCCTTATCAATTGGCTCGCCATCTTTCAGCATTTTGCCATGCTTCCACTCAATGCCTTCATATTCTTTTTTGAAGATTTGTCGGGCAAGAGCTGTGTGAGAATCAGATCCATTTTCTTTAGATCCGACTAACACTGTGTATGATAAAGGCGAAGCACCAACATAACCGCCTTCCCACATATCAGCGTAGATAGAAGCAATACCCATTTCTTGAGCATCGAAGTCAGCCATCACAATCTTCCAACCATCAGGTGCTTTGAAGCGAGACTTAAGTTCAGTACCGATACGCCAATTTTTTGTAGAACACATCACAACCAAAAGGTTTTCGACTGTTCGACGGGTCACAGTGCCATGGACAAGGATGTTAGGTGCCATCAACAAAGCATCTTCACCGTAGGGATTTTCTACCTTTGCAATGATTCGTTCATGAACACGGCTACGAACACCCGTCCAGTACGAAACGAGGTTAGCCACTTCAAGGACTCTTTTCGCTGTGGGGTTTTCACTATCAAGTCGTCCGACCTCCATGTCCTTCACAAACTCTTTTGTGATGAGTCCTCCGACATTGTCAGTGGTGCCTTTGGGATGGGGGATTTTTACGAGTGCCATTTTGGTTGAGAGAGAGTGTGTGTTTGACTGGAACATTGTTCCAGTCGATTTATTGGTTACGTTTTAGTGTGCGACCGCGATAATAGTCTTCGGGAGGGACTTCATCTTGACGGAGATAAACATTCTCATCACCATTCGTCCACCACTGTTTGCCAAAGCATGGGTTCTTTTCTCCTTTACTATCTTCAGAACGTTGGCGTCTCCACTCTTCTTGTTTTGGGATCCCTGGCCGTCCTTTCTTTTTGTTTCTTTCTTCCAGATCTCCTAACTTCCAGTCCGGCCCAGGGGATTCAAAACTGAGACGGGTTTCTGTGCCGTTGTTCCACATTTTTCGGTTTTTGTTATGACTTCGGTCATAGTCTGACGTCCAATCATCGTCCCATAGTCGTCCTTCAACCCAATCATCACCTGGAGAGTCTCTAAATAACTGCGATTCAACTCCATTATTCCACCATTTCAGACCTTCACAAGGGTGTGGTTCTCCATTGTCACGACCACCCCAACGACCCCTGTTTCCGTAAGATTCTTGCCTTACCTTGTTCAAGACCTTTTGGCGTAGATCCTCGTCCAACCACTTCCAACCTTCATGTCGGAAGTCGAATCTAGGGCCGCCGTTTAGATAGTCTATGGCGTGTAGTTTGGCGTGTTCGATAAAGTTGATGTCAGTAAGATTGTTTGGTTCATCAGACCCTCCACGACTACGGGGGATGATGTGATGTTTGTGAGTTTTGTCCATAGGTTTATTTTACCTCTTACTGGACACAGTAAACTCTGACTGGAACATTGTTCCACCTGGGAGTCAGGTCCCATCATCATAACACCACCCCATTCCATCAACCCACTGAATAGGTTGTCCATTCCACGTCAACCTCAAAAGAAAGTGGAGCAATTTAGATTTGGTGGTTACACGATGATCGGGATCCTTTTTGAAGGGGCGATACCAATTTGGGCAGTGAGCATAACGACCTTTTTCTGTTTTGACAACCCAATCCATTTGCTTACGCCACGGATCTTCATTCACCCACTTAGCTGCGTCATCACGATCTTTGTCGTAAATGCCTTTCCAATGCAAGTAGAGATCATCGGCGAGATCTTTAGCAATTTCTTGCACTTCTTCTAGTGCATCGTAATATGCTTTGTCAACTTGCTTGATCCACTTGTACCAATTATCAGCAACAGGAACTCGAGAACCATTGAGGAAGTAATGACCAGAAAGGTGCACCATAGTTGGTGAGCACTCGCGATAACGAGGCCAAATTGCTTGGAACAACTCAGTTGTGTAGAAAGCATCCTTCAATGCATAAACAACTGCATCTTCCAACATCACGTTAATTTCAAGCAGTGACTTGGCATCCACAAAGATGCGACGAACCAACTTATCACCTTCATCCAAAGGCTTAGCATTCTCGTCAAAGAATTTGCGAGACTCATACACATGGAAGTTATAAGCCGCAACAAGAGAGTTTGTAGCACCTTCATCAACCCAACGAGGACGATAGCGAAGTTTACGTTGTTCTTCTGGAGTAAGAAGCTCTGGGTTTTTGTTGGTCAAGGTGTACAACCAACGCTGACCACTTGCCAAACCAGCAACTGCTACATGACTACTCAGTGTGTCAAAGTAAAAGTTCTCTGGTTTACTTGTTTTCAATGTATAAGCATTTGAAACGCGCACACGATCAAAACTGATGTTATGCCCAACAACAAAAGCATTCTCAGTTAGTGGAACCAAGTTGTATTGATCCCACTCGTCTTGAGGAATTGTTGGATCAAGAAGTTCTTTAGCAAGCCACAGATAATAAGCTTTGGATGATAGAGCAGTGCCGATAATAGGATAGTTGCCACCTTCAACAAAAGTCTCAGTGTCAAATGTTAGAGCTCGTTCCTTAGGAGCTTCATTAGTAACTTTCCACCCATTTTTTGTAGGTTCGTAGCGAGTCCATCCTGCTTCAAACTTCAGCACATCAACAGGTGGTGGTGAAATAACTTTGCACTTAGAGAACTCTTCGGCCAGCTCAGGATAATCGCCGAGTTGCTCTTTAGCGATTTTTTCGAAGTGATCAATGATGTTATTTCCTTTTAGTTTAGGTAAAGGGAGATCACCAGTGTAAAGGTTATCAGGATAGTCAATGGGGTTGGGAACGTTTGCTCGATCAAGGAGACGACGAGAACGATCTACTTTGCGTTGCGCAGGCGCATCACGATGCAAATCTCCAAACACTTTAGAATGGATGTCGTCTGACAAAACTGGGTAACCAATTTCATTCAACTTCATAGAGGCGAGACTCCGATAGATTTTCTTGTGTTGTTATTATAGCAAAAATGGGAAGAGGTAAACTACCCCTTCCCTGTCCACACTTCAGTGTGTGCTACTTCGTCATAGAGCGGTCCAACTTCCTCGTCAAACAAACCTACATTTGCGGATTCTTCGAGACGCTCGATTACGTCAGGCATATGATTGAAACGAAGCCTAAACCTCAACCTCCAAGTCAAATAACGCTTTTGTGCGCTTGTGGTTTTCTTTTCTAACCAAGTTTCATACGACTTTTCCATTGCTTCAACCATTCCGAAACCTACGATTTCGCGAATGTTTTTGCGCGCTCTTTGCGCTTTAGCTTTTTCTTGAAGCTCAGCTTCGTATTCAAAAATGTCCATTATACAGAAAGAAGTTCGTTGAAATTGAAAGAGCTGGCGACGATTGATGCTTTGTCTTTTGCTAGTTCAATAAGATCCATAATGGCTGGAAAAAATTGACGTTGAGAAAACTCATTTGACTTCCACCTCTGCATCTCATCGTAAGTTGGAAGAACTGTGTTGTCCCAATCAGGATCGCGTTCCCCAAAAATCAAAGGTAAAGCACAGTTGATCCACCAATCTTGAATTTGAGGAGCGTAAATATCCCAAAGATCTGGCTCATCTAAAAACCGTTCTTCGCGGTCTCTAAGTTCTTCTAAAATTGAGCGACCTTGTATGATTGCGACTTTAGCAGAAGCAGGGACTTCGCTAAATAAATAAGAGTCATAACCACGAGAAATGTTTATGTAAACAGTTTCGAATAGCGCAGATTGACTAATAAGTGTGAAGTCAGGCGCAGAACCCTTAGTAATTGAAAAAAGAATGGTGTCAAACACTGTGTAAGATAGTGCTTGTAGTGTCTTAGTGTCAACTATATCATTTTGGTCATTCTTATTTTCGACTGTGGTTAGTACATTATCATTATCAGACAAATCAAGTTTTTTAATTTTGTTAATCAATACTTGTCTTTGTCGTTCAAATGACTGCTGTCGTCGTTCTTCTAGTTTGGCATGTACAGACTCAAGATGATTTAGGCGATTTTTGAAGGTTGTAACAAGGTTTTCTAGTGTTTTGATGTCATCTTTCATGTATCGCTCTGCAAGAGCAACGAGACGCTCTTCGCTATCTTCTTCACGTTTGTACAACGTTGAGAGAAGGTCGTTCAAATCATCAAGTTGGTTGCTCATTCAACCTCCTTAACAAAAGCACGGAGTTCACCTGCATGAAGATCAATGATTTCAATGTTGAACTCGTATATTTTAGCAGAGTCGCTAAGAAGGTGAAACCGACCTTGGAATCTGTCGCCACTCTCATCTTTGAGGAACCCATTAGCTTCAGTAGGCATCTCAACTAGGGCGATGTTGTCCTTGAGATCGGGACGAACTTGCTCAATACTACGAATCAAGTGGGAGTAGATATGCGAGCTGACATTGAGCTGCTCCATGTTTTTGATAGTGGAGTATTTAGAACCGGTTTCTGTGCCGTCTCCTTGAGGGTGGAGCTCGATTGCAAATCCTTCGTCAGTAATAATTTGAAACACTCCTTCTCGTTCATCATCTAATCGGAAGCAGAGCTCGCTTGCTCCCCATTCAGCTTCTTCAAGATTTTCAAGTTCGTGGATTTTGTTTTCGATGAGATCATAGAAGGCGTCTTGGATTACATCGCCAGGAGGCCCATCAAACGAGTTAGCAATAGCCCAAAAGATCCGTGGGTTAGCCAAAAGGCGATTGACGCCGTAAATAATCTGGTCGAATTCCATGTGAAACCTCAGTAACGTTGTTATTGTAACAGTGAGTGAAAGTGGTAAATTAGGCTATATCAGCAATGCTGCAGATTTTGTTTCCTTTGGCACCAGGACGAGCGACTTTTGCGGTCTTTGCGTTGAGAACAAGAGGCTTTTTTCGTTTAGATTTGAATGTCACTGTGTAGGAATCCTCACCCATATAAATTAGTTTTGCATCATTTGGCAAGAAGCTCTTGCCTTTGGATGTGGTTTTACAAAGATCCTGACCGCTCAATACCATTGCTTTGATTTGATTGTCAAGTTCGAACACAACCAGATAGTTTCGAGTGCTGATTTCGGGTTCAGTTCCTCGAGTGATGACTTCTGTTGGTCCGTCATACAAGGGGCCTTTGAATGTTGGTGGGACTTTCTTGAACATTCCATTGTTGGTGATGAACACCACCTTGTCTTTATCAAGGATTAGGTTGGCTCCACGCGGCTTTTTCAGCTGCTCGATGATTCCTTTCTTAGAATCAATCTTCATAAAACGCATTTTAGGAGCTGAGGTGCGAGTGATGGCTCCTTTGACAACTACGGGTGCTTCGTCAACTTCAATCATCTTACATTTGCGAGAAAAGCCAAACTTTTTAGCGATTTGCTTCACTTCATTGACAACATAACTTTTTCTTTCATTTTCATTTTCAATCAAGATAGATAATACATCCACCCTATCCAGTTTAAGTTTTTTCTCGTTTTCCAACTCTTCGCTGTCCATATTGGTCAATTGACGAAGTCGCATGTCCAACACTGCTTCTGCTTGAGCTGCGCTGAGTTTGAGCGAGCGGCTTGACATCAACTTGGTTTTGGCCTCAGTTTTGTCCTTGGCTTTGCGGATGATGCTAATGACTAGATCAATCTTGTCTAGTGCCTTCATCAAGCCATCGATGATGTGGAGGCGATCAATCAGCTTCTCTTTCTCGCTGGAGAACTTGACGACCAAACGTTGCAGTCGCCATACCAACCAACGCTCTACTACTTGGTGGGGCGCAAGCTCGACGGGCTTCGTGCCATCAATGAAGAGAGAACGTGAGGAAAAGGTGGATTGAAGGTCGGTAAACTGATAGAGGTAAGGAACAACATCAACAGCTTTTACTTTAGGCTTGAGGATGATGAGTAAGCGGTCACCTTCACGATCACTCTCGTCTCGAACCTCAGCAATGCCACTGATCTTTCCTTGCTCCAGACCTTTCTTGATCTGATCACCAATAGATTCTGTGTTAGTCTGATAAGGGAGGTTGGTGAAAGTTAGTGTAACTCGCTCGGATCGAGCACGCTTCTCTACACCTTCGACACATTTGGCACGAAGTTTCATTGACCCAATGCCCGTCACGGCATATTCCTTGATGCTTTCGCTTTTTACGATGTCGCACCCGCCTGGGAAGTCAGGGATCAGTGTTTCTGCTGCTTTCTTTTTGTTGCCTTTTGCCACAAACTCCACAGCTTTGCAAACGTCTGTGATGTTGTGAGGGGCGACTTTCGTTGCCACCCCAACTCCAATTCCTTCCACGCCATTCAACAGCACGGTGGGGATCTTCGCCTCTAGTCGAATGGGTTCCCGTGTGGAGTCGTCGTAGTTTGGTTTGGTCTCACAAATGTCAAAATCGTCAAGGAGGATGTCCCAAGCAAACTCAGTGAGCTTACACTCAGTGTACCTGGGTGCAGCTGCGTTGTCAGTAGGACTCCCCCAGTTTCCGTGTCCGTTGATGTAGGTGATGTTGTTTTTGTACGGCGCAGCAACTGTAACCATGGCTCCGTAAGCGCCGCCTTGGGGATGGAGACGACCCATAGTTTCGCCTTCTACACGTGCTGCTTTCATAAAGCGGCCGTCTGGCTTCAAGTTCAACCACTTCATCGCTGTGAGGATTCGGCGGGTCACCGGTTTTAGACCATCATAAATGTCAGGGATTGCACGACCGATGATGACCGCAAGGGCGTAGTCGCCATAGGCTGTCTTCATCTCGTCAACTATGTTGACAGGAATGATGTTTTTGTCCAAGGTGGTGGTCATAGACTCCTTCTGTTTATAGAACTATAATAACAAAAAATGGAGGGTATAAACCCTCCAATGTGCCAGTTCTTCAACTGTCTCCTGTTTTGCTGTATGGACTTGGGATGAGTTGGTACGCCATTTTATCCCTCAACTGGTTGATACGGTCAACGTCAAACTGACTGAAGTGACCGACTTTCTCCACTTTCTTGTAGTAATGTAAAGAATTTATGATCAGAGAATAGTCTTCTATGGTTAGGTCAAACTGCATCAGCCTCCGTCAATCTGGCATCCCACTAGAGTACCTCCAACGATACCAAGAGGGATCGCCCACCATCTTCCATCACCACGAGAAAGTGCTGCTCCGGCTCCACCACCAGCAATACCACCGAGAATGCTTCCTTCAAGGCACGAGTTGTCATCGACCTTTGGTTCTTTCCTTGGTATGTGAGTGCCGTGATTTCTCTTGCAGTCTACCTCTACCTTCTCTCGAAAGCTCTTTACGTAGCCCGGGCGAGATGAGTTCCCAGGGACATACTCCTCACGATAGACGTATCGGTAGCAGGTTTCCTCTTCGAAGTAGCCACGCTGATAGTGCTTTCCACTCGCCATCACTGGAAGTGGGGCCAAAATCGTAGTCAATAGTAAAGCTGTGAGTTTAGTCATTTAATGAATCCTTCTTTTTCAAGCCACTCTCTGGTCATCGGCGTGGGCTCGTAAACCTCCCACAGTGGCTTCTGACGGCACATCTGCAATGCGTACGCTGTTTCTCCTAGTTGAGTTCCCATCCACTTTGCTTCAGCTTCCCAGACACGAGCACTCTCAGGATACGTTTTTGCAACGATCTCCTTCCACAGGCTCGGAACTTTCTCCTCACTGTGAACTATAGCGATAAAAGTGTTGTCAAGAGAACCAGCCATACAGTCTTGTACAGCATGCCAACCCTCATGACGAAGGGTTTTGATAAGGCGATTGGTGTCCTTCATGTACCTTTTGTTAAGGAACATTTGGTTGCTTCTTACATCATACAATCCAGTGACATTATGTGGAAAGTACATCGACTCAGCGACATAAACCGGAATGTCTAAGGCGTTCAAATTGATAATGATGATGTCTGCCTCGTTCTCAATAGTGTAGTCTCCAGTAGTTGCCCCCGAAGTTGCAGATAGTTCTTTCCAATTTTTTACTCTTGTGACTCCTTTCTTGCACTCTCGAAGTATCATGCAACCCATCGAGTCGGAGCTATTCCACCGCTGAACTTCGCTCTCATCGGCGAAGACTTGTGTCGGTGTGAGTAGCGCCATTGCTACAAGCATCCGACTGATGTGCTTTTTCATTACTTTCTGCTATCGTTAATGTTTAGCGTTTTGAGTATGGAGGCTCTGCGCTTTTTGAATGACTCAAAGTGGAATTTATCAAAGAGGATGTCAACTTGCTGGTAAGTGCCAGCGCCGAGCAGAAGATCTGTGGGGCTGAGGGTGAACACAGAAGAGACTGTTACACTCTTGGTAAGTTCTAGATTTTCTTTGGCTATATCAGAGTTGATGTTAACCTTTTTGTGCATGAGCACATGCTCCCAGTTAAACTCGCACTCTTCTAAGATTTTCACAGCAGTTTTATTACCAATGCCGCGAATGCCGCGAATGTTATCTGAAGAGTCACCTGAGAGTGCTTTGAGCATTGGGATATGTTCTGGCAT
>Ga0070751_1000277_pt1 | contig 35094 bp, 54 predicted proteins | sample VirMetDEL_Aug_28_FD_78514 | JGI IMG/M metagenome (GOLD analysis project Ga0070751, IMG submission 78514) | Aqueous microbial communities from the Delaware River and Bay under freshwater to marine salinity gradient to study organic matter... | ecosystem: Environmental > Aquatic > Marine > Coastal...
GTCACGTATTTTTACACGCAAAATGATCAAATGACTAAAACAGCAGCAGTACACAGCATTCAAGGCACCTACGAGCCCGCCAGACACGACAAAAGGAAAGAGAACGAAGAGAGTACCGCTATTGTTAACGCTCCTATACAGCGCCCTACTGCGCTTACAGGAAAGCGAGCAAATGAAATCTGGGATGGTAAGGTAAAAATTCTCCCTTGGCTTACAAATGCTGAAAGCGAAATGCTTTGCATGTACTGCATGCTGATTTCTGAGTTTGAAGCTGACCCCACAGAGTTTTCAGCCTCAAAAATGAACGTGGTGATTAAATTAGCCAGCGACTTAGGCATGACGCCGATTTCGCGCGGCAAGTTTAAATATGATGGTGATAAAAAGTCGCCAGGAAGTCACTTGTTTGACAGCTGACAGAACGACCGACTACGCAAAAAATGTAGTCTCAGGAAAAATCATTGCAGGGCCACATGTTCGTGATGCCTGCAAGCGCCACATAAAAGACTTGAAGCGCAAAGATATTCATTTCGATGTAGATATCGCCAATAGGGCGTTCGAATACTTCGAAACCGCGCTAAACCTAAATGGAGGCGAGTTTGAAGGCGTCCCGTTTATATTGCAGCCTTGGCAAGCTTTTGTTGTTGGTTCTGTTTTTGGTTGGATCGGTGAAGATGGTTATCGACGTTTTCGCATTGCCTACATAGAAACAGGAAAAGGCTCAGGAAAGTCGCCCTTAGTTGCCGGTATGGGCTTATATGCCCTAACCAGCGACAACGAACCACGCGCCGAAATTTACGCCGCTGCGGTTAAGAAAGATCAAGCGAAAGTTTTATTTCGCGATGCAGTATCTATGGTGGAAATGTCGCCGATGCTGCAAGAAAGGCTAAATATTGGCGGGGGCAGCGACCCGAATAATATTTCCTATCCCGCGCAAGGTTCATTTTTTCGCCCCATCTCATCAGAGGAGCGGGGAAAAGGACAATCTGGCCCACGTCCGCACGTAGGAATACTCGACGAAGTACACGAGCACCCATCGAACACGATGGTTGAAATGCTGCGGGCCGGTACAAAGCAACGCAGACAAGCACTAATCCTGATGATCACAAACTCAGGTAGCGATAGACGAACGCCTTGCTGGCAATATCATGAGTATGGCGCGAAAGTTTGCGACGGCACGCTAGAGGATGACGGTTTTTTTTCTTACGTTTGCGCGCTAGATGAGAAAGACGATCCGTTTGAGTCGGAAGATTGTTGGCTAAAAGCTAACCCAACATTAGATGTTACCCCTGGCCGCAAGTATTTGCGCGAACAAGTGCGCGAAGCTAAGGGTATGCCATCAAAAGAGGCGCTAGTAAGGCGCTTGAACTTCTGCGAATGGGTCGAGGGTGTTAACCCACTATTCTCTCGCGATATATGGCTCGCCACGCTAAACGACTTGGACTTGCGGGACTACGAAGGGAAAAGCTGTATAGCGGCCCTAGATTTGTCCTCAAAGCGCGATTTAACCGCCCTGGCGCTAATATTCGAGGGTGAGCACGGTGTTGACGTAATACTCATCTACTGGACGCCTGAGGACACCATAAAAGAGCGCGCAAGAACTGACATGGCCCCTTATGAGCAATGGGCGAAAGATGGTTTTATTAACGCCATTCCTGGTAAGGCTATTGATTACGATGTTGTTGCTAAGTTTTTTATCGAATTGCAAGACGATTACAACATCACAGTTGAGTCTATGGCTTATGACCGTTGGAAAATTGACCACCTTAAAAAAGCTTTTGACGATTTTGGCGTCGAATATTTCGACAGAAAAGATACAGACCGAGGCTACGGAATAGAAATGGTGCAGTTTGGTCAAGGATTCAAAGACATGGCCCCCGCTATTGATACGTTAGAAAGCCACGTTTTAAACAACACGATACGAATTCAAGCTAACCCAGTGACAACTATGTGTGCTTCTAACGCCGCGATAGCAAAAGACCCGGCAGAAAATAGGAAGTTTGAGAAATCAAAAAGCACAGGCCGTATTGATGGCATGGTGGCGTTATCTATGGGCGTGCAGGCTCATGCGTTACAGGAAGAGGCACGGGTTAGCACACTGGAAACAATCGGGATGAGAACTCTATAATATGTTCCAGTGGATGCAAAAGTTTTTCAATAATTCATCACTAGCCGCTCCTGAGCCATGGTTATCCGATGCTTTGGTGAGGAAAAGTAATAGCGGACAAGTTGTAACAGAAGAAACCGCACTAAAAGTCTCAGCTGTTTATGCGTGCACGCGAGTGATAGCTGAGTCTGTCGCGCAGTTGCCGTTGAATATTTACCGAAAGGAAAATAATGGTGATAGCGCGGTTGATAGCAAGCACCCTCTGCAAACGCTGTTGCACGACATGCCCAACAGTGAAATGTCCGCATTTGACCTGCATGACTTCAATATTTCAAAAATACTATTCCGCGGCACTTCTTACACCCAAATAAATCGCACAGGGGTGGGGAAAGTAGGCGAACTAATCCCTTTGACCGGTCGCGTTAAAGTTGACCGAGACTCTAGGGGGAAGCTTTACTACTTTCACACGACATTAAGTGGCACCGAGGAAGTGTTAAGAGCGGAACAAGTGTGGCGAATCCCTGGACTATCTATTGATGGAATCACAGGACTAACACCTATAGGGCTGGCTAGAGAGTCTATAGGGATGGCGTTGGCATCTGATGAGCATGGCTCAAGAATGCTAGCGAACGGCGCTGTAGTGCCGTCTGTGGTGGAAATACCCGACGCTCTAAGCGATCAGGCCTACGAAAGGGTCAAGCAACATTTCAACGAGAATCATGTCGGCACAATGAACGCTGGTAAGCCGATGCTGTTAGAGGAAGGTTTAAAGTTTAAGAATATCGGCCTGAATAACGTCGATGCACAGTTTCTTGAAAACAGAAAATATCAAGTTATCGATATAACTCGCTGGTATCGAGTCCCCCCGCACATGATTGGCGAGCTTGATAATGCGACATTCTCAAACATTGAGCATCAAGGGATCTATTTTCTAACGCACACGTTAAACGTTTGGCTAAAGCGTTACACGCAATCTATCTATCGTGACTTACTGACCCCGGCTGAGCGGCAAACACACTTTGCAGACTTTGTTGTTGAGGCGTTATTGCGTGCTGATAGCGAATCTCGCTTTGATGCTTACGTTAAACAGATACAGAACAGCATGCTAACGCCTAACGAGGCTCGCGTTAAAGAAAACTTGCCGCGAGAGGAGGGGCTAGATGTTTTTTACTCCCCCGGAAATTTAATGACCGCAGAACAGCGCGAATCATCCGTAAGACAAGAAAACTTAATTAGAAATGCTCATAGACGTTTAATCAGCAAGGAAAAACAGTCCTTAACGACAGCAGCGAAGAAAAACAAAGGCGATGAGCTGCGAAATTGGGCTAGAGAGTTCTACAAGAATCACATTTCAACCGTTTCTGAAGAGCTTCAGTTAAGCGAATCTGAAAGCAAAAATTACTGCGATAAGCAACTTAAGACGGTTTTATCACATGACTGGTCAGAGGATTTAACCCAAGACCTATTGAAGGTGGCATTAAATGCAAATTAAAGCGATGGGCGATAGTGCAGAGATACTTTTATACGACGAAATCGGAGAAAGCTTCTTTGGTGGTTATTCTGCTAAAGACTTTGCGACTGAGCTGGCCTCTGTTGGTAACGTTTCCGAAATCCACCTTCGGATAAACTCCCCGGGCGGGTCAGTGTTCGATGGGTTCGCCATGTACAACACCTTAAAGCGACACCCTGCGCGCGTTGTTGTTGATATAGATGGCATGGCGTTATCTATTGCCTCTGTCATTGCGATGGCTGGTGATGAAATACGCATGGCAGAGAATGCCCAGATGATGATTCACAACCCTTACACGGTTGTCGCGGGTACGTCTAAAGACATGCGCGACACGGCTGATATTCTTGACTCGCTTAAGGACGGAATCTTGTCTAGTTATGCCAACCATTCAAATTTAAACAACGATGCGTTGTCCGCAGCGATGGATGCAGAAACTTGGTACAACGCTGAGGAAGCTATAGCGGCTGGTTTAGCGCATTCAGAGGTTAAAGGCTTAAAGATTGCCGCGCATTTTGATCTTAGCGATCTAAAAAACGGCTATACGCTCGACAAGGCTAGAAACCTAAATTTGGTTTTTGATGAGGAAGAGCCACAAGTAGATAAGATTGAAGACCTTGATAACTATGAAACTATCGATGTTACTGTAAACGGTGAAGACATTATCGAAATCCCCGCTTGCAAGAAAGCTTTGGGCGTTTTGGATGGCTTGGATCGTGAGCTGAAGTTCCAAAAAGCAAAAGCAAAACTAATTTGATCCGTTAACGCCCTATTGGGTATCGCGGGCTAGTGCTTATCGCGGTCTATTGACCGAAAAAGGCACTTAAACGACTGGCTTATTGCTGGTTTTTTTGTGCATGAACGTCGTGAGACGTGCATTTCCTATAAGGAGTTTCCACAATGGAAATTAATGATATTTTGAATAAGCGTGGCGTCTTAGTAAAAGACATGCGCGAGCTGGTCGACGTTGCCGAGAAAGAAGGCCGCGATCTAAACGAAGAAGAGCAAACCAAATTTGAAGCAATGGATAAAGATCAGACGGAATTAAAAAACCGTGCTGACCGAATCCTGCGACAAAACGAAATCGAAGCTGAAGCAAACGAACTTCTGGAAGTGAAAAACCTTGAGATTGCTGAAGAAAACAGCGTTACAAAAGGAAAATTCGCTAACAAAGAGTACGCTAATGCATTCGACCAGTATGTCCGCAAAGGCGGCGCTGCTCTTGATCACCAATATGCTAATGCTTTGCAGATTGGAACGGATTCTGAAGGTGGTTATATCACCCCTCAAGAATACGAAACTCGCTTAACCGTTGCCTTAGAAGAATTTAACGTTCTTCGAGGCGTTGTTGATGTGATGCCTACCAGCTCAGATCGCAATATTCCGGTCGAAGCAACTCGCGGTGTTGCAACCTGGACGGCTGAAGAGGCCGCTTACACTGAAAGCGATCCTGCTTTCAGTCAAGTTGTCCTCGGCGCTCACAAGTTGGGCCGCATTGTGAAAGTTTCTGAAGAATTACTCCAAGACGCTTTCTTCAATGTGGAGTCTTACCTTGCTGAGAACTTCGGCCGCGCATTTGGTGAAGCTGAAGAGGCTGCTTTTGCTAATGGCGACGGCAGCGGGAAACCAACCGGCATCGTTCAGGGTTCAACCTTGGGTGTTTCTGCCGCAGGCGCTGCCGCCATCACTTCCGATGAGCTAATCGATCTATACCACGCACTTAAGCGCCCTTATCGCGCCCGAGCTTGGTGGCTGATGAAAGATGACTCAGCAAAGCTTATTCGTAAGCTGAAAGACGGTGATAACCAGTACCTATGGCAGCCCGGCTTGCAGGCTGGCGAACCGGATACCATTCTTGGTCGTCCTGTAGCCATCTCTGATGGTATGCCTGCACCAACAACCGGAAACAAGTCTGTTGTCTTTGGCGATATGTCTTTTTATCGCGTTGCTGACCGCTCAGGAAAGGTTATGCAGCGTCTTAACGAGCTGTATGCCGCTAATGGTCAAGTAGGTTTTAGAATGTTCATGCGAGTAGACGGAAAAGTCACGCTTGCTGAGGCATTCCAGCACCTAATCCAGGCTTAGTAAGAAACTCAGAAGGGGCGGGAAACCGCCCTTTTTGTTGAGGAAATCTCATGAAAGTAAAGCTTTTAACAGGTGTTGCAGGGCCGGACTTTTCTTATTCGCCAGGTGAAACCGTTGATTTAGATGACGATTATGCACAGCGAATGATTGACAGCGGTCAAGCTGAAGCTGCTGCCCTTAAACCAAAAAAGGCCAAGAATGTCTCTAGCAATAGTAACGCCTAGCTCTACACGCGCTGTTTCTGTTGAAGAGGCTAAACAATGGACCGGTGTGCCTGTAGACGATGATGATATTCGCATTCTGGCGCTAATTGATGCCGCAACAAGTCACATTGAGGACTTTATACGAGGCACGATAAATCAAACCGTCTACGACTATAGGTTAAGGGGTTTTGATAATTCTATTTACCTGCCTAATCCGCCGCTAGTTTCCGTTGCATCTGTTAAATATATCGATGTAGATGGCGTTGAGCAGACGTTAGCGACCAGCGTTTACGACTTTGATGTAAATAAAACCCCTGGCGAAATACGTTTAGCTTATGACCAGTCATGGCCTAGCCTTCGTGATGTAGAAAATAACGTCACGATTCGGTACACGGCAGGCTACACGGCAGTGCCGGAAAAAATAAAACTAGCGATATTGATGCTGGTTGATCACTGGTACGAGCACCGAGGCGCAATCTCCGAGCTCCGGTTAAGTGAAAACCCTTATGGCTTCGAATCGCTCCTAAACACATTCAAACAATTTAAATTCTAATGGAATCTGGACGCTTACGGCACGTTGTCACTATTGAAAAGAAGACAGAGAGCGCAGATACCGGATATGGCGAGAAGTCCATTGTATGGGCCAAATTCGCAAAGATAAGGGCTAATCTGCGGCCTATTTCCGGCAAAGAATTGTTTATTTCTCAGCAGCACCACACAGAATCGAAAATGATAGCTGACATTCGTTACATGCCAGGCATTACCAACGAAATGCGGCTGGTTTATGGCGGCCTGCACTACAACATTGTAGAGGTCAGAAACATCGATCAAAGAAACCGTCACATCAAGTTATTTTTATCCGAAGGCTTAATTGAATAATGTTTGTAAGGGGCATTCCTGAAATACAGAATCGCCTAAGCCAAATAGAAAAAAAGCTGGCAAATCGTTCTATCAATAGGGCAAATCGGGCGGCGGCTGATCCATTGGTTGCAGCTGCAAAGAGTAGGGCTCCCATTGGGGCTAGCGGCGCGTTGAGGCGCAACATTGTTAAGCAAAAGTGGCGTAGTAAGTTCTTCGCATCGGTTTATTCTGTCGGTGTTGAGCATGGCCCAATACCCAAAGTTAAGTTAGACGGAAATTTTGGCGTTTTCCAAACAGGCAGAGATAAAGCAGGCAATCGCATCTTTGATGTGCGTAAGTTAACCAAGCGCGAACGACGTGGATCAGATCCGTTTTACTTCCACTTTGTGGAATTGGGTTTTCGCCACTATAAATCCGGCGAAATGGTATCGCCTAAACCCTTTTTAGAGCCTTCTTTGCAGCCTGCATCGGGAAGGGTGATTGATATTTACACTAATGTGCTAAGAAAAGAGATTTTCTAATGAAACCTGAAGAGATTTTATATTCCGCTCTATCAGGGGATTTGGCAACAACCGCTATTGTCGGCACGAAAATATATGTTGATGACGCGCCGCAAGACATAGACGCGCCTTTGTTGGTTTATCAAAGAGACTCAACAGAGCCAAGAAACACGATCCACGGTACAAAAATAGGCGAGTTTGTCACGCTTGCGATTTTAGCTAAGGCGACGACCCGCAAAGCTGCGGAAGATTTAGCAACAACTATTGATACACCCATTAGGGCGGCTAATTTCTGGAAGACTGAACAAGTTTCCGGTTATGAGCCTGATGTTGATTATCACGTTGTTGCTATCCAGTACCGATATTTTGATCCCGAATAATTACCGATAGACCCCCAAACAGCCCGCTTTATGCGGGTTTTTTTATGAGCGTCGTGATGACGCGTTGTTCCCATTTGAAGGAGTTTTATTATGGCCGCTACTACATGGTCAAGTGTGAGTATTGATGTACAAAGTGCTTTAGCTACTGCTATGACAGTCAGCGGCATTACTAAAGCAAATCCCGGTGTTGTTAGTTTCTCTGGCACCGACCCAAGCGATGGCGATTTTGTTGTGTTTCCAGATTTGGAAGGCATGACCCAAATGCGTGATCGCGTTGCGCGTGTTGATAATACGATCGCAAGTACTAGTTTTGAGGTAGAAGGTATCGACACTTCTGGCTATGGCACTTGGAGTGATGGCGATGCTCAGGTAATCACTTTTGGAACATCTATATCTACCTTTGTGGATGTGTCAGCATCAGGCGGAGAGCCTAATTTCGCCGACATAACTACGATTCACGATAATCAGATTGTTGAAATTCCGACAACGGTTTCTCCTTTTGAGTTGTCCTTTGAGTCACAGTTTGATGTTAGCTCGAACGCGTTAACGGCTTTAAACGTTATCTCTGATAACCAAACGAAGGCAGCTGTTCGGATCACTTTCCCTAACGGGAATATTGTTGTTTTCTACGCCTACATAACAGCCGCGTTGATTCCTACCGGTTCCGCTCAAGACGTTGTTACTACTAACGTAACGATGAAAGCGACTGGCCGTCTAACGGCTTACGCATCGTAATGCGCGATCCTTGTAAGCCTAACTTAATCGCTCTCGACTTGCCTGAGCTTGATGGATGTTCTGTCAGAAGCATAGGCATGAGAGAGCGCCAAGCTCTTGCTAAGGATTTAGACAAGATGGACGGTGACCTAGAAATGGGCATTCACATCTTTTCTTTGTTGGTAGTGGATGAAAACTTAGAGCAAGTATGGGATTCCGATAGTTGGGATGTTTGGAGTGGTAAATACCGCGACGACTTCGAAAAGCTATTGGGTGTTGTGCTTGATGCTTGCGGTTTTGGGGTAGATAAAGCAAAAAAGAGTTAGAGGAAGACGCCGATTTAAGGTTTCAATTCCTCTTAACTCGTACTCTCGGTTATCGCTCACATAGTGAGTTTTTGGAGCTGTTTGACCCTGCCGAATATCAATACTGGATCGCTATGTTTTCACTCGACCCTTGGGATGAAAATAGAGCCGACCTTCGGGCGGCTTACGCACCCGCCGTTACTGCTTGGTGTCATGGGAACAAAAAAACGAAAGTTAAAGACTTTATGAGTTATTTAATTGAAGAAAAGGCACCGCAGACGACAGAGGCACTTTTTGCTTTTGTGGATGAGGTAAACAATGGCTAAGAAGATACTCGGCGCTGTTGTCCTTCAGCTGCAAGCGGAGAATAAGCGGCTTAACGGCGACTTAAAAAAGGCGAACGCAACACTAAAGCGCCAAGGCAGACTGCTTGAGCGAACTGCAAAACAAACATCGGCAAAGATAAGCAACGCATTTAAAGGCGCTTTGGCCGGCGCATTCGCTGGCGCAGGTCTTGTTTCAAGTGTCAAAGGTATTGCTTCTATAACCGATGAGTTGAAAGGTTTTGAGGGGCGTTTAAAGTTAGTCACCAAGTCCCAGGAAGAGTTCGAAAGCTCCTTTAAAGCTGTTGCAGACATTGCGAATGAAACTAGGTCAGGTTTAGGGGCTACAGTTCAACTATATTCCAGATTAGCGCAAGCGTCTGGTGATCTAGGCTTAAGCCAAAAAGATCTAATTGAGTTAACTGGAACTTTAAATAAGTCTTTTCAGGTCTCTGGAGCTTCCCAAGAGGAAGCGCAAAGAGCAGCTTTCCAGCTTTCGCAGGCTATCGCGGGCGGCACTTTACGTGCTGAAGAGTTCAATTCAATCCTCGATCAAACGCCACGCTTAACAAGAGCAATCGCGGAAGGGTTAGGTGTCAATGCGGGCAAGCTTCGAGAGCTTGTTAATGATGGACGCATAAGTAGTAAGGCGCTTGTAGATGCTGTAAGAACGCAAACCCGCCAAATTAATGAAGAGTTTGAAAGCCTTCCTGTCACTGTTGATCAATCTTTAACCAAACTTCGGAACAAATTTACTCTAGCTTTTCAAGATGTAGATGTCTCGCCATTAATTGAGCAGATAAACCGCCTAACAAAAGCCCTAACGAACCCCGAAGTAATCAAAGGTTTGACGGCTATCGCTGGCGGCATAGTCAAGGTCAGTTCTGTTGCTGCTAATTCTGTCGGTAAGATTGGCGAGTTTGCCAAGTTTATTGGAGAAAGGTTCGCGGCAACAGTTAATGGCAACGTTAATGATTTAGATGATATTGCTCGCCGAATTAAAAATACTAGTGCGCAGCTTATCGAGGCGCAGCGCTTAGTAGATGGGTCGGGAGGTGCGCCAGGTGCTGTTAGGCGTTTCGAAGAGGTCCAGTCAACGCTTAACAGTCTGCGTAGGGAGTATATAGAGCTCAGGAAAGAATTTTCTAAGCCAGCTGTCGCTAAAGTTGAAGTTCCTAGTTCGGCAGCCAGCGGCCCATCAACCATATCCCTAGACCCGCCGAAGAAAAAGAAAACCGGAAAATCAGAAGCAGAACGACGCGCCGAAGTTAGCGCCGGTTTAATTTCTGGCTTACGCGACGAACTGGCATTAGCTCAAGCCTTAACGGTCGAAGAAAAATCAAGAGTTCAAGCCGCCATTGAGCGTCGCAACCTAACAGGTGCTGATGTCCAATTAGGTGCGCAGCTACAGGATCAAATTCGCTTTGCCGAGGCGCGGCAAAAACAAATAGACCTAGACCGACAGAATGCAGATCTAGCCAAATCTGTTATATCAGACCTGGAAAAACAAGTTTCCGGGTATAACGATCTCAGTGAATCTGCGCAAATACTCGTCGATTTAGAGACGGGTCGCTATAAAGCGCTGGACGGGCCATCTAAGCAACGCATTGAGCAACTGGCACGCGAGGTTGCCGAGCAAGAGAAGATCAAGGAAGCAGCCGAAAAGGCGCTAAAAGAACAGGAAGAACAAGCACGCAAGCTGGAACAAACAGCTAAAGAGTTTGGAAACACGTTCTCAAGCGCTTTCGAGGATGCCATTGTAGAAGGCTCTAAGTTTTCAGATGTTCTGAAAGGGTTAGAGAAAGACATTCTAAGAATTATTAACAGAAAATTATTCCTTGAGCCGTTGCAACAAGGGATTAGTAGCTTAATTAGTGGCTCTGGCTCTGGCTCTGGGGGCGGACTTTTTGGGTTTTTGAGCGGGGCTAGAGAAAACGGCGGGAGCGTCATAGGTGGAAGAAGTTATCTAGTCGGTGAAGGTGGGCCGGAAATATACACTCCTCGCAGTTCTGGCGAAATCATTTCTAACTCAGAAAGCAAAAAAATGTTAGGGCAGACTCAACAAGTTGTTTTCAATATAACTACTCCTAACGCAGATTCGTTTATGCAAAGCCAAGATCAAATTGCGGCTGCTGGTGCGTCTATCGCCCAAAGAGCTGCTAGGAGAAATGGTTAATGTCCTATGTCGATATTCGTTTGTCCGAATCAATAGAACAAAACGCCAATTTTAAATATTTAAACAACACTTCCATCGTGACGACTTCTTCAGGCGCGGAACAGCGCAACGCGAATTGGAGTCAGTTTCGACTAAGTGCGGACGTCTCCTACCCCATTCAAAGAAAAGAAACTCTGCAAGAAATCATCGACCACTATATTTTGATGCGTGGACAGCTGTTTTCGTTTCCGTTTAAGAACTGGGACATGTTCAGAATTGGTGACCCACGTGACAACACGTATCAAAGAATTGGATTTGGTGACGGTTCTACTGTTGGCTTCCAAATCAAAAAACTTTTTGAGCTTGGGGCTATCAACTACGAGAAAGATATTCTAAAACCAGCCACAGGCGGCAAAGTCTATATCGATGGCGTATTGCAAACGATAACAACTGATTACACCATCGACCTGTTGACCGGGATAATCACCTTTACAAGCGCCCCCGCTAATCTCGCGGAAATACAATACTGTGGCGAATTTTATGTTCCGATGAGGTATGCAAGTGATTCGTTAAATGTGCTTGCTACTATGTATTTGCAAAATTACGAAATCGCCTCTATCCCAGCTGTGAGCTTAATAGAGGTCCGTGGTGAGTAAGGGGCTGGATTCCGCGCAGCAGGCAGTATATGACCAGACTGCAACGCAAATCACGAGATGCTTACGCATCGATCAGACAAACGGCACGTCTTACTATTTCACGAGCTTAGATCGAGACGTGGAAATCAGCGGAGACGTGTATAAAAGCGCAGGCGGATTTTCTGCGACTGCTTACGAAAGCTCCACAGGGCTCGCGGTCGATAATGCAGAGATATCAGCACTCACTGATGAGATGGGTCTAAGCGATGATGAAGTGATCGCGGGTCGTCTTGATGGCGCTGAGTGGGAGGTTTTTGAATACGATTATGAAGGAAATCGCGTATTAGCTACTAAAGGTATAGGCGTTCTCGGCGAGTATAAGCATGCTGAAGGGCTGTTTACCATAGAGTTACGTTCGTTAGCTCAGAAATTAAATCAATCCGTCGGTTTTATCCTTCAAAAGAAGTGCCGCCACGCACTTTATGACTCGATATGCAGAGCGCCTACCGTTGGTAATACGTTCTCAGGCACGGTGACAACACCAACGAGCCGAACACAATTTGTCGGCAGTGCTGTGCCTGTTCGTCCTCTGGGAAAGATCACGTTTACTAGTGGCGATAATGTTGACGTTACCGGCACGGTTCGCGCGGTGTCCGGGTCAACTATTACCCTAGAGTTCCCTGTCCCCTTCGACTTAGATCCTGGGGTCACTTATACGGTCCTTAACGGCTGCAATAAAACCTTCGAGCAATGCAAGCTTTACGGCCAAGAGTTGAATTTTGGTGGCTTTAAAGACATGCCTGGAAATGATGCCCTCAGATCTCCCCCAAACGTCGCTTAGCTACGCTCAATCCGCCCGAGAAGGATGGCTAGGCGTGCCGTATCGCCACCAAGGCCGGACAAAACGCGGTGTGGATTGCCTCGGCTTGTTAGTTTGTTCGGCTCGTGATTTCGGTCTAACCGTTGTTGATAACCTCGCTTACGGTCGCAAGCCTTGCCACGAAACAATGAAGGAAGGATTGCTTGATCATATGGTTAAAATAAACCGCGCCGACCTTCGCCCGGGAGACGTTCTTTATATTCGTTGGCCGAACGATCCTCATCCTTTACACCTCGCCCTTGTCACTAGTTTTAATGATTCAGGCGTCCCGATCATTATGCATGCTGATTGCGATAAACAAAGAAAAGTTGTGGAAATTACTTTGCCGTTAAATTGGTGGCCTAGCGTTAGCATGTGTCTTAGGTGGAAATCATGGGCAGGTTAGCCGGTGGCGTTGTTGGCGCAGCGTTGGGGTTTGCTGTTGGCGGACCAACCGGCGCGCGATTTGGTTTTGCTGGCGGGCAGTTTTTAGGCGGTGCGCTCGCGGGAAGCGGTGGCGAACAGAATAATAATCGTGCCGCGCCGCCGCTAGCAGAGTTCGCCCCTCTCAATGGAAATGCAGGCGCGCCGGTTGACTTTGGCTACGGATCGAATAGACATTCGGGGCATGTGATTTGGTTCGGCGGCTACCGAGAGATAGAGACTACTACCCCAACTGGGGGTGGGGGTGGGGGTGGCGGTAAAGGCGGACCCGGTTCTGGTGGGGGTGGCTCTACTGAAACCCGTCGCCGTAGGGTGGCTACGTTCGCGATTCTGTGGAAAGAATTATCTATTTCAGAAGTCGCTACCGCCGTAGGGCGCGTGTGGATAGCCGGAAAGCTTGTCATAGACCCACGGGCAGGGTTAGAGCCGGAGGCTTATCTGGCGGGCGACAGGCCTTTTATCTACAGTACCGCGCAAACCTTCAATACGCCAGGGACTTCTGGGCCAGGTGTGCGCCATTATATGGGCGGTTTGGACCAGTTGCCCGATCCAGCGATGGAGGAGGCTCTAGGCGCTGGCAATGCCCCAGCTTATAGAGGCTGCGTGATTTCGGTGTTTGATAGCTTCGAGCTGGAGCCTTACGGGAACCAGATGCCGTATAGCTTCGAGGCTGAGGTTGTTACTGGCACAATAACCGATCCGCCTATTAGGATCAGGGAGTTTGAGACGCCTACTGGTAGCGCTGCTGTGCGGAATGCTCGTTATCTAGGCAACGACACATGGCAGCGAGCCTACTATTACGGATCTGATGTTGATGGTAATGAGGTCTTAGACGATCACATCTATGTTACTCACGTCGTAGAGACTTATAATCTTTATGGGCAGAAAATCGACGTGGAGCGTACCACGCGCCGATCTAATTATGTCGATGATATTACTCGTCTTGAGGCCGCTCCCTCTGGCATCAGAAATGCCCCATACCTCGGTTATACGAAAATTTCCTCTGGCCAGCAATTAAATCCCAGCGCGACGAGTTTCTGGTCATTCTTTCTCGGTCAGTCCGGGAGTAACAACCCGACAGTGACTGCGCCAGGAGGTGTGTCCCCTTATTCGGCGCGTGGCTTTTTGAACGGCCAGACAGTCGATTATACGGGCGCATTAGACGGCTTTACTAATTCAACATTATTCCTTGACGGCTATGTGTACGGGTATAACTCAGGCACCGATAACCAGCCGGGTATCGCTCGATATAAAGTTTCCCAACCAGCGTGGTTTCCTTCAGGCGATCCGGACTCTGCTTTCTTCGATCTGCGTGCGGGCGGATACACGGTTTCCGGTGTCGACTCTCAGGGTGGGAGGGCGCGAATCTTTCAGGGTATGGACGGTTACATTTATGTCGCCGCCTTTGGTAATCCGGATGCGCGATTCGACAACGGGGTAAATGTTATCCGGTTAACAAAAGATCTGGAGTTTGTCGCAGATATCGATATTGGGGAAGCTCACTCGAATAGCGCAGAGTTTTATTTCTGGAATAATTTAATGGTCGACTCTGCCGAGCAGACGAACGACAATGCCCGCCGTCTCCGGTTGTGGGATATCAGCGATACTGGTAATCCGACCCTATTAAATACTGCCAACACAAATACAGAATTAGGGTCGGCAGAGATATTACCGCTGCCGAACGGGCTTTTTGTTATGCCTGACGGGATTTGGTCAGTTAGAGAGCAAGTTACTGCTCAAGCGGTGACACTGCAATCCGCATTAGAAAACCTCGCTGATCGGGTTGGTATGGACTCAAGCGAGATCGACGCGTCTGGAGCCACGCAATCTCTACGCGGGTTTAAAGTGTCTGGACCGACGGGAGCGAGAGGCGCTATCGAATCGCTATTTAATGCTTTCCCGGTGATCGGTTTTGAGTCACAAAAAGAGCTGAAATTTACCACGCTTGGCACAAGCTCAATTGTGACAATACCCGAGGATGATTTAATAGAAATCAGTGATGGGGAAGCTCGGACAAGCCTTGTCCGGACGCGAGCCCAAGAGCTAGAGTTACCCCGTCAAATCGATTTCGGATTTTCTGATGTCAATCAAGACTACCAACCAGACTGGCAATACTCATCGATAATAGAAACAATTTCAGAAGAAAAGCTCCGCATTAGCGTGCCGGTTGTTTTCAGTTCGGCTGAGGGCGCGCAGCGCGCCGACCAAATTAAGCGGCAGATGTGGACAGAGAGGATCGCGTACCAAATATCGTTAGGCCCCAAATACACGTATCTCGATCCCGGCGATGTGATCACCCTGCCTACATCGCAGGGTAATATTGATGCGCGGATTGTAAAAATCCATAGCGGGCTAAATATGGAGCATCGGATCGATTTAGTCGCCGAGCAAAATCAAAACTACACCTCCGATGCTGTAGGCAATGATCCAGATTCAGACAACGCTCAAGCGTTGAGTGCGCCAGGGCCAACAAAGCTGCTATTTATCGATTCTGTTCCTCTACGCGATACAGACACTGGCCCCGGATATTATTTAGCGGCATCGGGATATACTGCCGCTTGGGCCGGCGCTAACGTAACGCTATCTGATGGGACTACAGAAACGTTCCTAAAAACATTTGTGACTCAGGCCACTTGCGGGTTTACGACAACCGCACTGGCATCGGCAGATAATGGTTTAGATACGATTAATTCTGTTACCGTGAAAATGATAAACGATGGTGTTCTAGGCAGCATTACGACTGATGAATGGTTGGACGGTGGTAATGCGGCGCTAATCGGTAATGAAATTGTTTATTTCCGTGATGTGACAGATCTCGGTGACGGGCTTTACACTATCAAAACGTTTTTTCGAGGTTTCTTAGATACCTCCACCGCTGGCCACGCAGCCGATGACCGATTCTTGTTATTGGAACCAGACAAGATATTCAATATCGACGCGACCACCGCTCAAACCGATGAAACGCTAACCTTTTTGGCTCGTACTTTTTATGAAAGCGGTCGAGCACCTACAGAATATCAGGCGACACTAGGAAATAATCGAACCAAGGCACTCGCGCCAGCGTTTGGATTTGCTATCAGAAAACCGAACGGCGATTACGAAGGGTATTTTTATGCGGGAGGACGAGCAGGCGGGGAGCTCGAATCCGGTCACGGGCATATTGAACCGATGACTACGGAGCTGTACTCCGTTGACTGCTACACGGCCGAAGGTGTTCAGCTCGCAACGGTACTCACGCCAACGTTCGCGGCTTATGAAAAATACGACGATTACGATGGTAAAAAATACTTCACTTATACATTTGCTCAGCAGCAATCAGACAATGGGGGTTTCGCCGTAGATGAGGCGAGCTTTGACTGCTTCCAGGTCGATGATAACGGGGTCCGTGGCCCAGCCTTGCGGATTGTGTCGCAATTTGCTCTCGCCGCGCTTGGTGACTATGACCAGCTCATACTTAGCCAATTACCAACGCCTAAATTTTATTGGCCGCTCGATGTTGATCGCGATGATATAGATACTCCAGCCGACGCGCTTACAGGCGGGGGCGATTTTAGTTTTACGACGAGCACGCCAGTGCAAGGCGGCACGGGCTCGTTGTTTCGATCAGCTACTTCACCCAGTCACGCCGGGCAAATTACCGGAGCAAAAGCCACCGCAAATATTGATGAGTTATGCGTCTCGCTTTGGTTTCGAATTTATTTGACGAACGGCGCGATAAGGCATAGACCGTTTTTGGCTCAAAACAACATTAACAACTACGTCGGGCGTTTTGCGGTGGGAAGTAAAGACGGTGAGCACGACAAACTTCACTGCAGAATGCGATTTAATAACAACGTCAGAATTATTTGTGAAACTGATGGGACTAATAAAGTAAATGACAACTCGTGGCACCATCTGGTTTTTCAAGGATCGACTTTCAATGGGTTCGACGCTTGCCAAATTTGGCTGGATGGCGTCTTAGAAGTAACAGAGCCGACCACGGGGATTCCCGCTAATACGCGCCTACAGGACACCACAACCGGCATCCAATTACTAGGCGAGAACGCGGATCGCACAAATTACGGTTACTTTGCGAAAATCGCGTTTTACGACCGATTACTCAGCCAATCAGAAATTGAGGCGCAATACGCGCTCAGAAACTTCTAGGGGTTTTAGATGCGAAATTTCGAAAGGAAATTGTTCAATAAGGAAGAGGTTTTAAACGAGCTTTTTGATCGATTGACCGTTGCTGGCGGATTATCTCATAGATCACTAGATTCTAGCGGCCTCACGATTCCTTATGGCTCTACCACTCTATTTATTTACGGTCAGTGGGTCGATATCTCTGAGGGCTCTTTAATTATCACCGCATCATCGACTAACTATGTAGAGCTCTCGGTCGTTGATCCTTTCACGATTAGCACAAATACAACGGCATTTACTCCGGGCCGCGTTCCGCTGTTCGAGGTTGATACTAATTCGACAGACGTGACCGCTGTGCGTGACCGTCGGCGGATGCTTGATCTTGGTCAGCTTGGAGAAAACACAACACAAAAAATAGACTACGCTGCGAGCGTTACGCCAGATGCGTTCGACGGAAGGTACGTAGAAATTGGCGAGCTCACCGGTGCAATAACTATCGAGAATCCTACGAACTCCCCTATTTCAGATGGCACAGACTCAGGCATCGGTTGCGAGCTCTATATAATGCTAGAGCAGGACGCCACCGGTTCGCGCGCTATTACATGGGGTTCTGATTACGTTGTGACGCTCGCCACTGGCGGCGCTGATGAGCGTTGCATTGTTCACTTCATCTTTGACCGTGGTAAGTGGGTTGCCGTGGGTACACCTGTTTGGGATTCCTAGCCCTACTCGTAAGGCAGGCAATCAGTCCTTTTTAAGCCGTTTTTTCGAAACACTTTCCGCGCATTTTCACACGCAGACTTACTCCCAAATTCCTGCATTAAAACCTGGTGCTGCTCGCCGGTTAAAGGGCCGCCCCACGTAATAGAAACCAGCAATATATACTTCATCCTGAAGTGTTGGGCTTGTTTCATCTCTAACCTATCGGTTAATATTGGTGGGGTTTAAAAACATCCCCTGAAGTTCTACTAATAGTTTCACTACAGACCAATGTTTAAACTTCATTGGTTAATCCTCTAGCATCCTTTCCACTTTATTTTTTATGTGGCTAACTCTTAGCGCTGCCGCATTAGAAATGGCATAAGCAGCCAAAAAAGCAATTAAGGCGCTGTTTACATTGCCGTGAATAAGTTCATATGCGCCAATAAGAGCGAGGCACACACAAATAAAAATATCTATAAATTCTGACGTCATCGCCCCATCTCCTTTATGCTCAATCCCTCACACATTAACCCGCCATATCGCGGTTATTGTTTGATATCTCAATCATGACTATCATCCTCCGGTGATTGGGCTAGCGTCTGCGCTTGACGCCATCCTTTGTAATACCCTTCGGTATAACCGAATGAATAGATCAACTTATCCCAAAGATAAATGAGCGTTGCCAGTACAGCTGCAAGCCCCATAAGAATCATGAATGTGAAACCAACCCATGCTGCTACAGGCTCTAAAAAAACCAGAACTTTACTCATCCATTCCATCAATAACACTCCTTAGCCGCTCGCGGGCCTCTATTACCTTATCTAGCTCAGCATCTGATTCGATGATATTTACACTGAGCCATACGTCAAAAACCTCAACAAACGCCAGGCATGCCGCTTCTCGTTTTTCGTGGGCTTGGAGTTTCATCTCTATTTTTTTGTATTGTTGGTAGTGCCAATTTCTTGCATGTTCCGCGTCTTTACACGCTGCGCTACAGTTTTTTAATTGCGCTTGCAGCTGCTCTATCTCAGCATCACGCTCTTCAAGTTCTTTAGTCGTCACATATCACTCCCACTGATCCGGGCAATCATCTACGTCCGCCACCTTTTTCAATTTATAAATTAATTCAGCGTTTTCATCTTTCAATAGATTATTTTCTGTTATCAACTCCTCCACGCGCGCCTGTGATTCGGCTAGTTGGGTTTGCAGCTTTTCTACGCGCAGCTCTAGACGGAAAACCTTGTTTTCTAGCGCTAATTCACGAGCATCAGTCATGATTCAATCCTCCGATTTCCAGCAATCGCACTCAACCGGCGACCAGGCGTGATATTCGTTTTCGTGATTACTTCTTTTGTGCCATGGATGATTGTTTTTGCATTGTGTGCAACGCCATAGGCTTGAGCATTTGGCATCATGAGGCGCTTTCTCAATCTTCGCATTCGCCGCTGCTAGTTCGCGCTCTAGGGTGTTTAGTTCTTCTGCTGCTTCCGTCACACTCAGCACGCGTTCGCCCTTGTAAAAGTTAACGTGCGTACCTACAGCATTCCAATCCCATTCATTCATCACGGCGCTCTCTTTCGGTTAGCATGGCTAAGAAAAATAATCAATGGACTTTTCCCCCACGAAAACGGTTAGAACTGAGATTGATAAAAACATAAACACTACCAATGGAAGCCCGTACCATTCATCGATCCATTTATCAGGTAGCACCTCCATACCCACAAAGGAAACAAAAAAGAAATAAGCAAATAACCAGAACACCCACCCAATAGGGTGTCTAAATAGAAAGTGTTTAATCATCACTTCAATCTCCTGTTAGGTGGTCTCTTTAGGAGTGACGTTTTCCCAATAGCTAGAAAACCGTTTTTCGAAATAAGCTTTCTTCTCGTTGATTTCGTTAATTTCTCGTTGCAGCTTGTCTGTCTTTAACTCGAAAGATTTCAAGACCTCATCTCGACTCAAATCCATCGAATCGTCGTCTATAGCTTTGACAACTTCGGTCTCGGTCGTTTGGCTGTTAAAGTAAAGAAATTTGATATCTGAGTCGTTATAGGTGGTTTCTACGTATGCAATAATTACAGTAGGGAGCGTTTCAAATGGTTCGAATCCTATTATTGTCCCGGGGTAGACTACATAATCTTGGTATGTTTTCTTTAGCACCTTCACGCGGTCACCAACCCTAAGCTCGTCGATTCTTTTTGCATGACGCAAATCAATTTCCATCTTTACGCCGTTAATCTCTATCGTTGTTGTTTCGCTCATCTTCATTTCTCCTAAGTTAATTCCAACTCTTTCGTTTCTTCTATTGCTGGTAATGGTGGTGGTGGTAGGGGGTTTAGAATGCGTTGGTTCATTCTTTTGAAGCCATAGCCATCAATCCATCCCATCCTCGCGTACGCTTTTTCAGGCTCGTCAAATCTTACAAGCCAACACGCTATGTCTTCACGCATACTAGGAAGTCTCTCGCATGTGCGAATTGCCGTGACTAGAAGTCCGCCATTAGGAGAACATTCAACAACCTCACACAACATTCCTGGTTTAATCATTTCATCACCTCAATATAAAAAGCTAAACTGCTAGCTCATCTCTGATAATTCGATACACTTTTCTCGCCTGCTCGATACTGCGCAATTCTGCTGTGTGATATTGATAACCTAACTTCTCACTTCGCCTGATCCATATCCGAACCCAAACGCCTCCTCTTCCCATAATTCAAACTCTTGATCGTTCATTATTCCTCTCCTTTTAGGCATAGAAACCCCACTATCCGGTGATTAGGGACGTGCTACCGCACTCCTTTTCTAACCTGTTTAACCGAAGAGCTGATCCGTATGATTTCCTATTACTAGGATCACCGACCAGGTTGAGAGGGGTTAGCTCAGAGCCTGGATTTTAAATAGGCTCCGCTGCTTTACGTGCGCCTATTGGCACGGAGATGGGGTTTTGGTCTATACTTGCGGTATCTCGAGTTCCCCATCTCACTAGTTCACTCGAGCGCGCCCCACTTTCGTGGGGCGTTTCTATTTGTACTACAGCTTTACATCAGGGTCAAATGGTACGGTTTGCCAGTCTTCCCATACATCTTCGTTGGTCGATATCTTGTGTATGCCTACACGCCATTGCAGGACGACAGGCGCACTATCAGCCCAGCGTCTTACCGCATCATCCCCATCAAGCAGCTCAGGATGTTCTACCTCCATCCATCTAAACTCAATCATTGTTTATCTCCTTTGTATTAATTTACAAGTTTTCTAAACAAAATTGGACCGCATATGGACACTTGTGACCGCCAGATAAGTAGTAGCGCATCGTCCGATCACCTATCCCGCATACCAGCGCCGCTTTGCGCTGAGATAGACCCGCGCCCTCGATGAGAGAGCGCAGATATTCCGGGCTTGGATTGTGTTTTTTGGCGTTGGGTTTAGGCATTAAACAATGCTTATGCCTTCGGGACTTATTGACAGTGATACTACTTTGTTGCGGATTGAGCAGTAATACACTTGGAATGTCCATCCGTTTCCCGCATCGCCCTCATAAACTACGTTAGGATTTTTTTTTGTAGCTAGTTTTTTTGCTTCAGTGTAGGTCATTTTCTTTACCTCAATTTCTCTGGTTTGTGTCCTCGGTATCATTGCCTGGACTATGTATATATAATAGGCATTATGTGCCTACATGTCAAGTGGTTTATTGCGCATATCTGGGACACCCTGTCCCGTTTTTATCCTGTGGATGGTTGACTTCCCAACACAATAATCTTTTGCGATAGCCCTAACGGATCTATCGTCTGCGCTAATCTTAGATATCTGCTTGCTTGTTAGCTTTGGAGGCCTACCAACATATCGCTGCCGACCTTTGTTTCTCATGTCATCCATATTTTCTTGGTGCGTGCCGAGGAATAAATGCTTGGGATTTACGCAAGCCCTGTTATCGCACCGGTGACAAACAAACATCCCTTCCGGGATAGGCCCATTATGCAGCTCATAAGAAACGCGGTGCGCCCCGCGATACCTACTTTGTATTTTAAATTGGCCATAACCGTTAGGTTTACTTGCCAGCCAAACCCAGCACTCGTCAGTTTTTCTTACTTTCTTCATAAACCTTTCTATTAATTTTGCATCCACGTAATCGGATCGAGGATTGCGTGTATGTGGCTGCGGGCCTTTTTAATTTCTTTGGTGGGTATGCAGCCTAGCGGCCTTGTCCTATCTTTTGTTTTGTGGTGGCAACCAACAAAGTTATTGCAGGTATCGCACTTCCAAAACGGCAAGCTAAACAAATCGCGTCGGTGCGGATAGATTTCCTCCCCATCTGTTAGTCTTGGCTCGACTAACTTACTGCAACCACAACAATAAATAATCACTGCGATAACTCAATATAAAAAGGCAGTGGCGTTCTGTACCATAAAATAGCTATCGCCATCGCTGTTAGCATTTGCCCAAAGATAAAGCCTGCTATTAGGGCTGCTAGGAAGTCTTTCATTTCTAAAATGGGATATCTGAGTCGAAGCCATCGTCAGAAGGTGGGGCGCTTTGCGGCTGACTCTCTTTCTTTTTCGGATCGAACATGTTTACAAATATCCGCGTATCACCTTCCTTCCGCTCAAGTCCCGCGAGATTAATGTGCGCATCTAACGTGATGTAATGCTTTCCTTCATGCTCATGCAGAGCGCCCACGTTTACCCAGCGCGTCTTTGTTTCGTTGTTGCGGTTAGTGTATTCGCCGTTTGCCACTACTAGCTCTTTCTTAATCATGCTGCTTTTTTCTCCTCACTCATTAACTTAATCATTATTTCTCTGGCTGGTTCATTCTTCGCCCATAGACTGCAAACGTAGCGAGCAGCGTCAACGCTCATCTCGCTAAGTAGCTCAGAAAATCCTATCTCATCATCCTCACCGGCAAGAATTTCAAACCTATTCTTGTACTCCAGCTTGGTATCTTGAAGCTTCCTCATATCGCCCTTGGCTTTCGTTCCTAGCTTGTCCCACACGGCCAGCCAGGTGTCTCCGCCTTCTTTGTCTAGCAGGCAAAGCTCTAGCCAGTCGCCGTTCTGTATTGCCGCCTTGGCCCTGGCGGTCATTGCCGTAACATCTTCGGTTTCGTGGTCGATGCTGTCTCTTTCAGGGTCATCGCCAGTCTCCAAGACAAAGGTTTTCAGCATGGCGTACTTAGTTGCATAACTAATCGCTTTACCTGGTCCCTTGTCTTGGGTGTCAATGCCGTAACCAAAAGCACCCACGTCTATCTTATCTTCTGGATTGTCGGCGTTAACAAAGCTCACTGTTACATCAGCAACGGTTCTATTCCCGTCCTGCTGCCACTTAGTCACGCTAGGGATAACCACAATGCCATGCTTGACTAAAACGGGGTGAAGCACGGCAGACACTTGATCGTGAGATACAAAGCTGTACTGGTTGTTTACTTTCTTATTCTCTTTCTGGACGTAAGCAACGTCACTCATTACCGCCAAAATTCTTTGATAGATGTTTTTTGTCTCACTCATAATTACCTGCTCGCTAAATAACAGTTTTCGTTAATGTGTCGCTCGAACCACTCATCCATAAAAATACCAAACGCTAATTGATCGTTAGCATCTCTGCACTCTTTCCATTTGCAGAGGATTGCTTCCCACTCACCGGCAGCGTCGCCATACACATCGTCTGTGATGCCGTTGCTTTCTTCGTCCGATATAACGGCCATCGTTTGCTCTCGCAGCTCTCGGAAAGTAGGCGGTGAGTCGTCTGGTGCGTTTAGCTCTCTATCGAACATCACATCGTTAGGTATTGCGTTCATATCAATCTCCGTTGCCGTATGGGCCAAGGGCTTCTTTCTTTTCTGTTTCCTGCTCGTCGAATAATTCGCCTAAGTACTCAAGCGCTTTACTGCGATATTCCACGTCTAGCAGGTCGTAGATTCTTGCAGCGATAGAGGAGCCTTCTGCAAGGGTGGTTTCTGGTTTTGTGCGTAAGTTCAAATCCATGTCAGCTGCTCCGCGATTGCAAAGATGATGCCCCAGGCAACAAAGCCAATTATCACGCCGTAACCAATGCCGACTTGGGCGGGGTGCTTCAGGCTGTCTCGATATTTCTTTGCGTAGTCAGTGGGTAGGTTTGCTGCTGCGCGTTGGTTTGGAATTATGTTGATGCTCATTTTCTTTCCCTCGTTTAAAACACCCCGCTGAAGCGGGGAAGGTGACCTCTGAGGAGGTGTTCTGTTTAACTTGTCTACAAGTGTAGACCAGCTAAGCAAGGCGTGTCAACAGCTATATACAAATTATTTTGACTTTTTTTTTCGAAACGGCTTCTAGTATTTTATGCGGGAGGTATACAGTAGTTGACATTAGTAGCACGCATAGTCTACGATAGTAGGCATGATTAAATTCGATGATCTCATAGCTCACTTTGGGAGCCAAGCAAAAGCCGCGAAAGCGTTAAATCTAGATCGCCAGGTTGTCTGGGCGTGGAAGCACAGAGGCATTCCGCTTACTCGACAATATCAAATTCAGGTGGTTACAGATGGCGCACTAAAACCATCCACCTAACTATATGATGAGCGCCTAAATGCCACGCCTACCTTATTACCCAATGTACCCATCTGACTACCTAAGAGACACGGTTCATCTAACTTTAGATGAGCATGGTTTTTACATTTTGATGCTCCAGAATTTGTGGGAATACGATGGCGAGTTACCGGCAGATCCTAAGCAGCTATCGCGTATCTTGCGTGTAGATCCTAGGCAAGCTAGACGATACCTGCAAGGTAAGCTGGGCGATATGTTCGAGGTATCTAATGGCTTAGTTAGAAATAAGAGGCTTTCTAAAGAACTGTCGCAAGCTACTGATAAGCATAATAAATTAAGCGAAGCAGGGCGAAAAGGTAACGCTAAAAGATGGTCGCCAGGCGATACGCCACCCCAATCGCATACAGATACAGATACAGATACAGATATAGAAAAGAAACTTAAAAAGAAAGTCAAAAAGAAAGATTTAACCATCCCTCAAAAATTCGCCGAATGGTGGGAGGCATACCCCAAGAAACGCAAGAAGGCAGAGGCGCTGAAAATTTGGCATAGAGACGGTCTCGAAGACCAAGCCGAAGAAATCATTCTTGCGACTCAACTGCAAAAAGCAAACGACCGTTCATGGATTGAGGGATACATCCCAGATCCCACAACGTACCTGAACAACGAAAGGTGGACAGATGAAATCGATCAATCAAGTGCTAGACAAAACCAATCTGCAAAACCCTCGGGTTTCGAGCGAACAGAGGCAGGCGTTGCCGAATGGCTCGAAGAACAAGGTGGCAGTGTTTTGGATGACGATGAGCCGGATGTTTCCGGGGGTGTGGTTATCGACATGCGGGGCGAAACCTTGTGAGCCGTGGGTATCTGAAATTGCAGTTCTTAGCGAGGCGCAAATCAACCAGGGGCTTGAGCGATGCAAAAAAACAGCCCGCAAGTTTCCGCCAAACCTGGGAGAGTTTCTTGAGCTTTGCCGACCAGCTAAACGCGAAAACGAAGCGATGTATCGAATCTCAGAAAGCCATCAAATCACCAAGCAGCTCAGCGAAGAAGAAAAGCGCAAGGGTAGCGCATGGGCAAAGAGCATGAAGGCGGCATTGGGTGCTTAATTTCGTGAAGAAAAGCAAATACCACCAAACCGCTGGCAGTTACAGCCTTGCGGGCTATCGCGTGAAAGGCGGTTTTAGATTCTTGCTTTGGCAAAACAAAAAGATTCTAGGCGCATTCGATACCGCAGGCGAAGCGCAGCAGTACGCAAACGAATTAGAGAGGGAGGCGGCGTAATGGATATCTGCTTAATCAAGCAATTCAATAACGCGCTATATCCCGCAACTCCTGCGGACGTTGAAAAACTTGCCAAAGTTAAATCAGGCGAGGGGATTATTTGCAGCTACAAAAAGCCAAGAAACTTTGAGTTCCACAAAAAATATTTTGCGCTGCTCAATTACGCCTTCGATATCTGGGAGCCACCAGAGGAAGCGCCAGCTAAGAACTTCGACAGGTTCCGCGAAGAGGTCACGATGGCGGCAGGCCACTACAACGTAGTCCCTAGCATCAAAGGCGATACACGCTATATCGCTAAAAGCATTTCATTTGCGGCAATGGATGAGATCGAATTTCGAGACCTGTACGAAAAATCAGTTTCATTCTTGCTCAAGTACGTTTTAAAAAACTATACCCGCGAAGACCTGGACGCGGTGTTACTGAATCTGTCGGAGTTCGCATGACAGCACTAGCCAAACATTGCCAGATAGTTCTAGCACAAGCACAAAAAAAGCACTACGTCATAACAGAGCACACCGAATGGACGAAAGAGCTAGACAGTGAAGCTTCTAGACTTTCCCAAGAAGGCCACCCAGGAAAAGAAGTTGCAAAGCGTCTTGGTGTTACGTTTCAGGCTCTACAGCAAAGAAGAAAGTATCTAGAAGCGACAAAAGACAAGCGCCGCCAAATGGTGGAAATGTGGAATCAAGTCAAGTCATTTAGCGCGGTGGGTAGAGCATTAGGCGTTCACAAAAACACGGTTAAAAAAGCCGTAGAGCTGGCATGAAATACAAAGCCCATGCGGACAGAGTGGCGCAGTTACCGTGCGCAACCTGTGGAGCACACGGTGTTGTCTTGCATCATCCAAGGATCGGCCAGGGCATGGGTCAGCGGGCGCATGACATGCTGGTTATCCCTCTTTGCCCTGATTGCCATACAGGACCAGCCGGTGTGCATGGCGATAAATCTATGATGAACCTAACCAAGCAAACAGAGTTGCAGATTTTAGGCGACACATTAGCGAGGTTATACGCATGACCGAACTACACCAACAGCAAATGCCAGATCCTGAGCCAGGCTGGGAAAAGTTATGTCGAGAGTGCGAGGGGATTATGTCGGTAAAGGATAGGCACGCAAGATGCCAGAAGTGCCGAAAGGCCGGAGGCTACAAAAGGTATGCGTAAGGAAACCATAGGGAATGCGACTTTATACCTCGGCGATTGCTTAGAGATATTGCCGACACTTGAGCCTGTTGATGCGGTGGTTACCGATCCGCCTTATGGTGTTAAGCGCGATAAAGGCTTTGAGGGCTTTGGGGGCTTTGGGAGGCCAATTGCAAGAAGACGCTTTGAAGATGACGACTGGGATTCTGAGCGACCGACACAAGAGGTCTTCGATCAAATTCTCAAGAAAAGCGGGTTTGCTTTCATCTTCGGCGGCAATTTTTTTGCCGACATGCTACCTACAGGTACGCATTGGGTGGTCTGGGATAAACTTAACACTATGCCTTCATTCGGTGACTGTGAGCTGGCATGGACAAATAGCGACAGGAAGTCAGTCAAAAAAATAACGGTTGAATATAACGGGCTAATCGGAAAAGAAAGAGACCGCCAGCATCCAACACAAAAGCCTGTGCTTTTGCTTGAGAAAATCCTAGAGGCATACCCTAATCCTCAAACCATACTAGATCCATTTATGGGCAGCGGCACAACTGGAGTTGCCTGTATGAATCTAGGCCGCAAGTTCATCGGCATCGAAATAGAACCGAAATATTTTGATATCGCTTGTGAGCGGATAGAAAACGCACAACGGCAACAGAGGTTATTCGCATGAACCAACTACACCAACACCAAATGCTAGGCACAGCGCTGGGCCGGTGGTGCTTAATGGCTCACTTAAACAAATATCACTGGGCATACATTCCTGATGTGATTCCAAGAGCAGGTAAGCGAGCAAGGGATAAATGGACGCCTAAGTTAGATCGAAAAGTCGCAGAGCTGCGCAAGGCCGGTAAGGAATACAAAACTATTGCAGAAGAGATGGGATTAACAGCCTCAGCAGTTAAAGCACGACTAGGAAGGCTTGGTGTCAGTAAAGGCATTCCAAAAGTAGAACAGTCAACGCACAGACCCTGCAAAGTGTGCGGTAGGCCGGTTAAGCGAGTTCACAGATCGACCAAATGCTACAACTGCAAACGAGCAGCCATGATGGAGAGAAATCAATGAACGCACTACTAATCATCACATTCCTAACGCTAGATATAAAAATACCCGTACCTGAGTGAAGGGTACGCCGACAGCTATCAGGGAATGGTTGATGTCGTCACAGCAGGGTTCCCATGTCAGCCTTTCTCAGTCGCAGGAAAGCGATCTGGATCAGATGATTCCCGGAATATGTGGCCAGCAACGATTGATGTCATTCGCAGAGTACGACCACGATACGCATTGCTGGAGAACGTCCCAGGCTTGCTTAGTAGCGGGTACATGGGAAGAGTTTTCGGAGACTTGGCCGAGAGCGGGTATAACTGTCGATGGCGCGTGTTATCAGCAGCCGAAGCGGGAGCGCCGCATAAGCGAGATAGGCTCTGGATTGCATTGGCCGACACCGAGCGCGAGCGACCACAAAGGCGCGGGGAAGAATGGGAAACCTCGGGACAGGTTGGATTATGCAGTGGAAATGGGCAAAACAAAAAGCAAGACATACGCGGCACCGGCAGTTGGTGGAAGGCTGAGCCCGACGTGGGTAGAGTGGCTAATGGGGTGGCCTCTCGGATGGACAGACTTAAAGCCATTGGTAATGGACAAGTACCAGCAGTGGTTAGAAAAGCATGGGATTTATTAGCATGATAACCATCGGCATAGACCCAGGCTTAACCGGCGCTATCTCCATATTTAAAAACGGTGAGTTCGTACATGTTGAGGATATGCCGGTGATTGAGAAGTTAACTGGCAAAGGAAAGATGGTGGACGCCAGAGAGCTTAGAGCCATTTGCGAATGCGCTGAAATAACTACGTATTGGATCGAAGACGTTCACGCCATGCCAGGGCAAGGGGTAAGCAGCATGTTCAGCTTTGGACGCAGCTTAGGCGTTATTGAGGGCGTCACAGCGGGGCAAGCTATCAACTACGTCAACCCGCGCAAATGGAAGAAGCATTTCGGGTTAAGCGGAAAGGATAAAGACGCAGCGCGAACAATGGCAAAGCTCAAATTCCCTGACGCTGCTGAACACCTAACACGAAAGAAGGATATAGGCCGCGCTGATGCAATTCTAATTGGCGCATATGGGGTATCACAAACAACAGAACAGGAAGCATGGAGGAAAGTGCTGTGAACACAAATGACATTATGGATGCGTTGGAAATTTTGGCGGCGCTGGCGATTGTGGGCTTGGGGATGGGGGTGTTTTTCGCTGCACTCATATTGCCAATTATACTCGTGTTGAACCTATGACTGAACTAGACACAACCACCAAGCAAGCGATAGAGCGGCTACATATCGCCATGAACCAAATCTACAACGATACCAAGCTCAATCGGTCAACAGCAGGTGCTAAGCGATATTCGCAGATAGTAGGCTGGCTAGATTTAGCGCGGGATGCAGCAAGGGAGGGGTTGGAGTGACTAAACGCAAAGACTGGCTACAAATCGAACTGGAAGACTGGAGAGACTGGTTACTAACCCAACTAGACCATGGGGGATATGCGTCAGTCACGCTACTGCATAAACTTATGTCTGGGGATATTGGAGAAAGGGACTTTAAATCAACCATTCCATCAGGGATAGAGCCAACAAAGCACTATCTCAGACACATAGACAGGTCGATGGCCGATTTGCTGGCCGATCCTAGAAAAGCCAAATATATCACAGCTATGCGTATTTACTACCTGCTTGGCCCTAAACGAATCAAGCAAGAGCTAACCAAGGACTACTCAACGTTCTATCGCTGGCGCAAGAGGGGCGAGAATCAATTGAGGGCGTATATGCAAGGGGAGAATAAAGTAGGTCAAAGTGCTTGACGCATTGCAATCAGTTTGCTATAACTAGCGTAACTTGTGAATTTTGACCAAGGACAGAACGCAACAACCTCGCTCCGGCGGGGTTTTTTTATGCCTGGCAGTTTTGAAAGATTGTCAACCTTACCTGCTTGAATTGTCAACTTTCACCGCTTGGATTGTCAACCTTACCCTATGCCAATAGACGCCAGCTTCTATCCGTATTGTCACACGGACAAACAAACAGAAGCCGTTGAGGCTGTTATACGGATTGGCAATAACCGCCTAGCCGCAGAGCACATAGGGATAACGAAAGGCAAGCTACAAGAACGCTTAGCCCGAGTACGACGAAACAAACAAGCAGATTTGCCAGGGATGCTCCCGCAAGGAGTAGAGCTCGATCGCATCACACAGCATGTACGTGTTGACAGTGGCGATGGCCAAGTCAAAAATATCTGGCTCAAAGGGAAGGCAAAAGACCTTCCCAACCCTAAAGAAATGGCGCAGGCCATCAGTGATGCAATACACGCAACACTAAAGCCGCGCAAACGCATCAAAAAGCCTCGCACAGTGGCGAACGACTTGATGCTTAACATACCCCTAGGTGACGCTCATATTGGCCTATATGCGCACCATTCGGACGCTGGAGGGGATTTCGATTTAAGCATTGCGTATGACTACATAGTCGGCGCAGCTAAATACCTGATAGACGAATCAGAACCCTCAGAAATATTCTTCCTTGAGATATTGGGAGACTATTTCCACGCAAATGACCTTACGAACGAAACGCCAAAATCAAAACATAGACTTGACGTAGATTCGCGGAGGTTCAAGGTCATTTGTGCTGGAATTAGGATACTGACCGATATCATTGATTACGGCGCTGAGAAGCACAAAAGCGTCTATATCACGATAGTGCCAGGCAACCACGACCCAGACGCCACACAATGGCTGATGGCAACGTTAATCGCACACTATCGCAATAACTTACGTATAACCGTCAACGAATCACAACAGGCCATGCCGTGGTTTAGGTTTGGGAATACCATTATTGGTACTACTCATGGCGATAAGATTAAATTCAACTCGATGGCTAAAACCTTGGCGGTTGATTGCCCGCACTGGTCGGAATGCGAGTACCGATACGTCCACTCAGGACATGTCCACTCCAACAACAAAAAAGACGACATGGAATGCGAAGCAGAATCGTTTCGCATCATGGCCCCAGGTGACCATTACGCGCAGTCAAATGCTTATCGCACGAAGTCTGAGATGCAATCCATCACATACCATAAAGAGTATGGGGAGCGAACGAGAAACAGAGCGCCATTGCAGCTAGTGCGTGACTTGCTGTGAAGGCTAAGACATGTGTTATCTGTGAAATCAGTTTCACCCCTAAAAGTGGCCGCGCAAAGACTTGCCCGAGAGCTGAGTGCAAGCGTCTTTTAAGAAAACAATCCCCATCCCGAAGCCGAAAAGAGATGGCGCGCCAAAGGCGCAATTATTACGCAGCTAATGCAGGGCGAGTTCTGGCTAACAACAAGCGCTGGAGGAGCGAAAACCCAACGAAAGTAAGGGAAGGGGTTAGAGATTGGGCGGCGCGGAATCCAGATAAAGTGGTTGCGAGCAACAAAAAATACCACCAAGCAAATAAAAGCACGTTTCGAAAGAATTCTGCGCTGTACAGGGCTCGTAAGTTTAGCGCTACCCCATCATGGGTTGATCTTGAGGCCTTATCCTTGGTTTATCAGAGATGCCCAGACGGATTGCATGTCGACCATATTGTGCCGCTAGCAGGAGCCGCCGTTTCAGGCCTACATGTGCCTTGGAATCTGCAATACCTAAAGCCCGCTGAAAACTTCTCCAAGAATAATAGATACAACCAGTACCAAAATTAGACAGCAATGAAAGCACCAACACTTGAGCTGGTGATTTGGCAGGACATTACATCAACAAGCAACGAATGGTTCGAGGATGTATCAAGCCTTGAGCCTTGGAAAATGTATACAGCCGGTTGGGTGTTGTTTGAGGACGAGAACGTAGTGAAGATGGTCTCAACACACTCAGACCCAAAGATGTCAGATGTGACATACGGACACGATACGATCATACCAAAAGGCTGCATTCTAGAACGTAGAATCCTTAGGAAAAGATGGAACTAAGTAAGACGATTTTTTATGGAACAGCAAGTAGTCACGACGTTTTGGGGATATTTAGTAACACCAGAGCACGCGCCGGTAGCGGCGATCTCATTCGCAGCCGGAACGCTGGCTTGTTACTTCACTATGACCAAACTGTATTTTTCGAAGGTCATTAAGATGCATGAAGACGCACTAAAGTCAGAGCGCGAACTTTGCGACCAGCGACTATCAGCAATGCAACACGTGATTGACGGCATGAAGCCGGTCGTGGAAAAGTTCCAGCGCATTTCTGAACGCCAACTACTAAAGAACCTAGATGCAACGCTTTCTGGAGAAGTTTAAGTTCTGGCATGAATGGCGATTTAAAGCAGCCATTTTGGACGCCTTATGCGATGAGTTGCCCTTTGCTATGTGGGCAAGGGATAAAGAGACAGGGCGTTATGTGTGGTGCTCTGGCTACTACCAAGAAATATTTTTCGCTCCTCGCGATGAATTTATTGGCAGAACGCCTTATAAGGTGTTCCCAGCGGACGTTGCTAAGTCTTATGACGAAACAGACCTGCTTAACTTTCACGGCACGGAAGTTCGCCGGGCTATAGATACAGAAAAGCCTAACGGTGAAAAAATCTCACTTATGACGGTTAAGAAGCCAATACGAATAGGTGGGGAGATAATCGGTAGTGTGGGGTATTCATACGATATTAAACAGGCTGAGGGGTTGGCGGGGGTAAAGTGAGGCCAATCACCAGAATATACGTCCACTGCTCAGCAACTAAGCCAGGCATGTACATTGGCGCTGAAGAAATTAGACGCTGGCACATGGAAGGCAATGGCTGGTCACGTATTGGCTATCACAGAATCATCAGACGCAGCGGCGAGATAGAGTTTGGCTTGCCGCTAAACAAGAAAGGCATTCACGTCAGAGGCGACAACGCCAACACGTTAGCGATATGTATGGTTGGCGGCATCGACGAGCACGGAAAGCCCGATAATAATTTCACAGAAGAGCAATGGGAAAGCTTAGCGATAACTAAACAGTACTTTGACCGCATGTTCCCTGAAGCTGAGTGGTTGGGTCATAGAGACCATCCGAAAGCAAATAAAGCGTGTCCTAGCTTTGACGTCGCTGAGTGGGCTGCAAGCCAAGCGTTTAGCACTGGCGGTGGGTTTTAATGCCTTGGTTACTAATCAAATACGTAGCACCAGCCGCAATTGTTCTGGGCTTGGGGTATAGCGTTATCTCTCACCTCAACGAACACAGCGAGTTAAAGGTCAATAACGCTGACCTAACGGCCGCGCTAGAGGCTACAGAGAAAGTAAATGATGAACTGGTTGCTGAAATTGATAAACGTGACGCGATTATTGCAAGCAATCAAAGCAATAAAGCTGCGCTTACAAATCAACTTAGACGTATTGAGGGCAAGATATCCAGGGCGGTACAAGGTAGCCCTGATAGCGTTATCTGGGGCGATTCTCGTATGCCTAACGATGTATTTAACCTCGTGTACGAAGCAACCAACACAGCAAACACTGGTGAAGATATCGGTGCCGGAAGCGCTGACTGAGCCAACACCAGAACCGCAGCTCATTGGTGACACAAACAAAGATTTATTAACTTGGGCGCTGCGGTTGCTTGAGGCATTAAGGCATAGTAACGCGGATAAAGCTGCGATCAAGGAATGGAGTAATTAATGGGCGAATTTAACGCTGAGCTAGTATTGAGTGGTAAAACCTACAAGATAGGAGGGACAATAACTACGCAGGACATTGAGCCTGTAGAGCCTCCTGTTGTAGAACCGCCAGTAGTTGAGCCTAATCCGCCAACACAGCCGCCAATTGTTCCGCCGTTTAATCCGCCAGATAATGATTTAGCTAAATACTTGCTAGAGCCTACAAACCCACCAGCGGTCGCCAGCCTCAAATGATTGATGATGGTGTGTTCCAGTTAGACGGCGTGAAATGCACCGTTAAAGGTCCGGCGTTTAGTGCTCAATGGATTGACGAGCTTGAAGGCCCGTTCGGCTACTGGTTGGGATCGAGAAAGAGTGGCTACAGCGATGGATATTCCGCCAACGAAAATATGGCACAACGCATGGGTGCTGGCGCAGTTTGGGTGCAAACAGCGACTGAGCAAGACTCTTACACGTTTGAGCAAATTATCGAGTTAACCTAATGGCATTACTAGCAACCAATAACAGCGCGTCAGAAGCTTATCGGCTGATCAAACAGAACGCTTCCCAATTAAAGATTAACGTCCAGGCGATATCTAATAGAATTTCGGCGGGCAATGTCGATTACGAATATCTTCGTGATACCTACAACACGCTGACACGCTCTAAAGACCAGTTGGCATTACTTCGCGCAACCCAAGGCATTGTTACCTACGCTAGAGACCAGGAAGAAGACCAGACTTACGCAGTAAAAGAAGAAATTAACACAGTAACTAGCGCTATTGGTGACACCCTAACGTGGATGCGCACAAACGTGCCTAGAAATGTCCGTGTTCTTCCACTGAATGAATGGGACGACCTTAGCAAGTCTCTGATCGTTGAGGAATTGACTAGCGTCGAATTAGCGGGCCTTGTCTCGGAGCTGAATAAGATTATTGCCGCGATCAGCTAATGGCCTTTTCCGAAGTATCGACCTATAACAATAGCTCGGGTTCTGGGGTTGGCAGCCTTACTATCACTGTCTCTGGTGCGGTAGCAAATAACCTACTTGTTGCGCAAATTACAGTCAGAAATGGCGGTGATGCATTTACTACACCGACTGGTTGGACGCTAATAGACACGCACAGCACCGGATCATTCGGTTACGCGACGTATTATCGAATAGCGAGCGGAACTTCCGCTGACGACGCTGCATTCGCCTGGACAGACAACGGCCCTTGTTATGGGGCGGTTGTAGAGTATTCAGGTAACGCGACCTCAAGTGTTTTAGTCCAGTCGAGTGAAAAGACTTCTGACCTTGGCAGTACCCTTACGTCGCACACAACGAACAGCATAACGCCGACAGCAAGCAATCTTATTTTGGCTGCGTTAGCAGTCTTGCATAACGCTGGTTGGAATACGCCAACGTCACAAACAACGACGGTTAGTTCTCCATTCTCGTTAAGCGATGAGAACACGACAGCTTCTAGCGGTCAGCCTTACGCCGCTATCGCTTACTACGAAACGCCGGATACCACAGCTAGAACAGCGACATTTACAACTACTGACGTCGGATCAGAGCCAGCGTCGGTCATTATGGAGTTTGCCGCAGCAGCAGGCGGCATTACCGGCAC
>Ga0070751_1000282_pt1 | contig 34330 bp, 39 predicted proteins | sample VirMetDEL_Aug_28_FD_78514 | JGI IMG/M metagenome (GOLD analysis project Ga0070751, IMG submission 78514) | Aqueous microbial communities from the Delaware River and Bay under freshwater to marine salinity gradient to study organic matter... | ecosystem: Environmental > Aquatic > Marine > Coastal...
ATGGCAGTACTAAGATTCATGACATTATTTGTGGGGTGAGTACCGCCAGTAGTAGGTGAGCACCTCAGCAGTGAGGCACCGAATCTGTCGGGTAACTGCTACTCACTCCACATGTAATGTTATACTCAGATTGAAAATGGTGACTTTCTAGATAAGTCAACCTGTTAACATTACAACAAAACAGTTAGGATCATCGATATGACACTAGAGACACTAGAAGAACTTGGGTAATAAAAATTAGAGACACGTCGAGTAACGTCGACTAGTCTGGAGCTGGAACCTTCGATGAATAGAAATGAGATCGTAACTCATAAACAAATGCTCATGAAAGGGGAATAGGATACCTATCTGCATGTATACAGATAAAGATGAATAATGGAGGATACCGTAGACTTTAGATATTGGTAAGTACCGAGTCGAGAGCTTCCGTTGAAACTTATTCATCATCCTACAATAAACTTAAGCAGCACAATGGAGAGTTCGAATGAAGCAGCCAGAGACACTAGAAGAACTTGGGTACAGAATAGACGACCCTGAAAACCCGCCGCCAAAGGATGGGACGCAGATTCTGCTTCGACAGGATTCCTACGGGTATTTCCTTGGATGGTACGATACAAACGTATCAAGGCTACGTCAGCAAGGCATTGCACCTAGTTTCCCGTGGGCGTTCATCGACAAAGATTTCGACCAAGATTGCGAAATAAACGGGTTTCAAGAGGGACCAAACGGACCCACCCACTGGATGCCGCTACCCAAGCCACCCAAAGGAGAATAAGTGATGACTTGTTCCAAATGCGGAGGGGAGATGCACAAGGGCATCGCAACCGGACAGACTATCGTCGGCGGTATGCCAGACTTTGAAGGGGAAAGCCACTCGTCAACCTTCTACTCAGGTGGTCCGGGTGAGATTATACCTTGCATGAAGTGTAAAGACTGCGGATGGTCCGTAAGTCCACCAAAGGAGACTGAATATGTATAATGAATGGTTTAATTTTATTAAACTACGACTAATCGATGTAAACTTAGCATACTCACTTAGTTATGGTTTTACAAAAATAGCTAAACAATACATAGACGAAGAAGGTTGTGGTGCAGTGTTTGCAAGTTTGGAGTTTGACAAATGAAACCATATATTAAGTCAACATTAGTAGATCACATGGGCAGCGACTTATCCGTTGTTAACGCAGCGAGAGTATCCTTCGGAAAGAAAAGTCAATTCGAAGGAGGATCACACCCTTACTATGATCCACTTACAAATATCTTAAATTATAAAGATAAAAAGCTAATCAAATACCTCGCTAAACACAAGCATTTCAGCCCATTTGGGCATGCATTCGCATCGTTCCACGTAAAGGCCCCTATCTTCGTGGCGAGACAGCTAGTTAAACATAAATTCCTACGTTGGAATGAGATCAGTCGTAGGTACGTTGATAATGAACCAGAGTTCTATATTCCTGATGTGTGGCGTGGTAAGGGTGCTAATAAGAAACAGGGTAGCGAAGGTGTGATTAACTTAAATGCGATAGGTCTAGCTGGCAAATCACCCACACACGAGTCTGATTGGGAAGCCAGCTTACTTGAAAGTATTTACGAAGGATACAGTCACACACTAGGTAACTACGATGCAATGATTAAGGCTGGTGTCGCCCCCGAAATGGCACGGATGACTTTGCCACAAAGCACAATGACTGAGTGGTACTGGTCAGGTAGCTTAGACGCCTTCGCTGACATGTACAACCTAAGAGCTAAACCAGACGCTCAAGAAGAATCTAGATATGTAGCCTATCAGATAGGGGATAAAATGCAAGAGCTATTTCCAGAATCTTGGAAAGAGCTAACAAGGTAGCTAAACTATTAGCTCTTTTAGCTCAGTTGGATAGAGCGACCGACTTCTAATCGGTAGGTCCGGGGTTCGAATCCCTGAGAGAGCACCATAATAAAGGAAAAGATGTGAAACTAGAATCTATTAATAGAGATTACTTCACTATATACTTAGTAGATAAATCAGAAAACATGATGGTTTTATATGATAACTTAACCGACAGAGAACTAGCACTTAGCCTTATTGATAATGCGAAAGTAAGAGAGCTAATACTAGTACAAACAACAAGTAAAGTTATACTAACCAGAATTAATGATGGATGGAATGATGGATGTAATGATGGATGGAATGAAGATTGATAAAGAACCATTAGATGAAGAATTTCTTAGGAAAGAAGATAGACTCTTTGACCGAATGGATAAGGCTGCGATAGAGTCAGACTGGGATGAGTATTTAAGGCTCGCAGATAAACACGAAGATTTGGAAATAGAATACAATATTAAACGATACGAATAATTAAAAAAATGATTACAGCTAGTACACAGATACTCGCTAATAAAAGGACACGATAAAAATGACTAAAGAAAAATTCGAAGGCGCACGAGAACGGTTGTTCCAGAATGTTGAATTTAACTACTTCAAGAACAAGCCTGTAAACTTTAAGGGTAAAGATCAATGGGAAGTATCCATCAAAACAAATGACCCAGCACAAGCTGAAGAGTGGGAAAATGGACATCTAAACGTTCGTCACAATGGTACTAGTACTAAAATGCCGACAGAGTGGACATCCTCACTGAATCGTAAAGTATTCAAAAATGATGGAACTCCAAATGAGCCAGTACGAGTAGTAGACGAAACCCGTAGACCATACTCTGAAGAAGAGCGTAAGAAGATTGGTAATGGATCACGAGGTAACGTAATTGTATGGCAGGGACATTACGACAATGAACACGGTAAAGGCGTATCGAAGAGCCTTACAGCTATGCAGATTCCACGAGATATGCTACAAGTATATGAGGGTTCTATGGAGACAGTTGACTTTGATCTAATTGGTGAAGTATCTAAATCTGATGGAACATCCTCAAACGAAGACTTGTTCTAGGATCAAATAGAGTCGGGGAGAAATCCCTGACTCACCAAAAGAACGATAAAGACTTAAAGTATGACGTAAACAAAATTGTAAGTTTTGAATTGAAAGGAACTACAAAATGAACGAATATAAAATCTCAACACTAGTAAACACACGAGTACTGAACTACAGATTCTCGGTTAAGTCTAAGAGTGATCCACAATATGTAAAACTGAGTCAATCAATCAAGGAACATAACCTTAAACAGACTCAAAGAGAACTTGCAGACCTAGAGCCACACTTCCTTCGAATTCGTGGACGTGGACGTAATCCAATTATGTCTGGACCACAAAATTCCCGATCAGTAACCGACGATAACGCATCCTACTTCGATGTATATGTACAACGAGATACAGATGCTATGGCTCGATATCGTATTAGAACTGCAAAGAATAGGGCAAAAGGTATCATCACCACATCAATCAAAAATATTGCTAATCTGATGGTGCCGACACAAGCTACAAACTAATAACTCTAAATAGAAAGGGCTCATCATGCTCATCAAAGAAAGTGAAGTCGAAGTAAGTTCAAGTGGAATGTTGTCAACAGATGACCTAGGTATTAACTTGGACGGTGTTATGTTCGACAGTCTAATTAATGGTATCTACTCAAATAAGATTGCAGCAGGTATCAGAGAATACTCCACTAATGCCAAGGATGCACACAGTGAAGCTGGGATTCCAAACAAACAGTTTGAAATTGGTCTTCCAACAGAAGACAACGCATACTTCGAATGTCGTGACTATGGTGAGTCCTTAACGCATGAAGAAGTGGTACACACATTCTCGGTGCTAGGAAAGTCAACTAAACGGAACTCTAATGAAGTTACAGGTTGTCTTGGCCTAGGGTCACAGTCAGCATTTGCGTATGCAAACATGTTCTCTATCACAACATGGAAAGATGGAAGAAAAAGTGACTATTCATGCTATAAGGGTGCAGATGGACGACCAAAAGTCTCAAAGATTACAGAAGTACCTTCATCAGAGCCTACAGGTCTAAGGGTATCCTACGCGGTAAAGCAAGCTGATGTAGACGCATTCAACCAAGAAGCATCTATACAACTAATGGGATTCGATCCACAACCAATAGTAACAAGAAAAACTAGAACATATAAACCGATTAACGAAAAAGAACTGTTAATTGAGGGATCAGATTGGAAACTTTTCAAAAAAGAAAATGATTCAAGAGAACAAGCAATCGCAGTACAAGGATCAGTAAGCTACCCGATAAATGCAAATAATAAGAACCTAGTATCTACAATGGAAAGAAAATACGATTACAAAAAGAGGACCCCCTACAACTACAACTATTCAGCGTCAAATACTGAAAATATGTACGTTAAAATCGAAAGGTTACTTGAAAAGACTAGTATAATAGTTACATTTCCAATAGGTCAACTAAAGATGACTACAAGTAGAGAGTCATTGGGTTATGATGACTACACATGCCTAAATATTATTAACAAACTAGAAGATGTGATAAAAGACATTGAAGTATCTCTAGATAAAAAGTATGAGAACTTTGATAACCTAGGTGATGCTCGTAGGTTCAATGAACTATCTAATAAAGAGGGTGGGTTGAAAATATTAGAGAATATTACTGGATTAAATATAAGAAAGTGGAAAGGTCAAGAAGTATATAGCACATTCGTGCTAGAAGAAAGAGAAGATGAAAAAGACCTTAAAACTTATATAGGTGAAAGACAATACTCTAATGGTAGATCACAAAATTATCTAAAAGAAGATACAAGGGTTGAAGGATCGGTAAGGTTAATATATTCGGATTCTTATTCTACTAAATTTGGAGAAATAAAATCATCGTTCACTTACCCGACCACAAGACACAATGGTTCAAGAAAAGTTCTACAGATATGTAATATGAGTATAAGTAGTTTGGATAAAACTCACATTCTATTTGAAGTAAGTGACGAGTGTATCAAGTTATCTAAAAATAATCTAATGAGAGAATTCTGGTACAAATTCAATCAAGATAATAAATTTCTATGGGTAAAAGTTAGAACCCTTTCAGATGCGAGTAAGTTTCTAAAACTGATCCACAATAAAAATGATACAAGGGTACATTATCTTCATAAACAAAAACCGCTTAAGCTAGTAAAAGGGGTAAATACATCATCGAATACAGGAACATTAACTGAGCGTACATTTAGATATATAACTCCATTACCTTATTGCATGAATAGCGGGATAGTAAGTGGAAGCTTTGATACAGTAAAAGGTAATATACCAGCTATATTCTATTTTAAGAATAAATTCTATCTTACTCAGGATGATCTTATTAATGATATAAATGGTCAGAATGAGGGTACGACAAGAAGCAATCTATACGAATGGATAAAAGACGTAGATGATAAAATAGCAGTTATAAATAGTAACCAGATTAAGTTCTTCAAAGATAATAGAAAACTATTTATACCTATAGAAGACTACATGAAGAGTAAATGGATTAAGGATAACCCAAACTGGAAAAAAAGTTATGAAACCGTTAGCGGAATGACCAGTGAGGAATCATCTACAGAATTAAATCTAATCAAAAAGCTGATAAGGTTAGATACAAATCTAGGTATAAGGTTAGATAGGTTCAAAGACTCGTTATATAATGACAATAAGGTAAAAACTATAAAAGAAAAACTATATGCGAGAGTGGAGTACCAACGTAAACCAAAAGACTTCCACATAATAATGGAAAAAGAAATAAAGAATGCGGAAAAGGCTAATCATAAATCTACATTAAAAAGAGAAAACTTAGTGATTGATTATATAAAAGATAAGCCAACTCTAAAATTTATGATGACGATGAATACCAATACCATATACGGATCAGGAGAAGAGAACTACAATGCTGCAATGATAGAAGTATTCAATAAAGAAAACAAAAAATGGAAAGAGGTTAAATAATGTTTATCCCTTATGTAATAAATAAAGTGAACGAAACAGAACAAATGACGGTATACCTCGGTGGTGTACCAACAGAGTTCGACAGTTCACACCCTAAATACCATGAGATTAAAAATAATATCTCAACACTTACGGAAAAGGAAGTAAGAGACCTGATTGATTCAGCTAAACAACTTCGTAAAGCAGTAAGTCGATTTGGTAACGTAAAAGTAGAAGATGGTCAAGTAACATACAAAGGTGAAGAAGTACACGGCTTCCTTGCAGACCGTATGGTACAAATGCTAAAAGACGGTATGGATATCAAGCCTTGGGCTCTATTCCTAGAGAACCTGAAAAAGAATCCAGCTAAACATGCAGTAGACGAACTGTACGGATGGCTAGAACATGCAAACATGCCAATCACTGACCGTGGACGCTTTCTAGCCTACAAGAAGGTAAAGGATGACTATACATCGTACCGAAACAACCCAGATGGAACATCGTTTCATAATGACATTGGTACGTTCGTATCTATGGATCGTAACAAAGTTGATGATGATCGTACACGGACGTGCTCATCTGGACTCCACTTCTGCTCATGGGATTACCTACCAAGCTATATGGGTAATAGAGGTAAGGTAGTAATCCTAGAGATTAACCCTGAACACGTTGTATCAATCCCTACGGACTATAATAATGCCAAAGGACGAGCAGCGGGTTATATGATTATCGGTGAGATTCCTGAAGATAAATGTGAACATGCATTCGAGAATACACCATATGTAAGTGTAAATGACATCGAATGGAGTGACATTGAAATCGACGAAGATATTGATTATAGTGAAATCGAAGATGGATGGTATGACGATATCGGAGACGACTACGATGAAGAGTTAGATTACGAAAGTGGCTATGTAGAAGGACTCTATGCAGGTAAGAATGGGTACAGTGACGTAGATATGGACCTATCAGAAGATTGCTTCCATACTTATTTCAGTTACCAGCAATATCTAAATGGATTTAAGGATGGATGGTATAATGGGAATAAGTATGAAGCAGTAAAAGAACCAACATTACCACTAAGCTACAATGACTTTGATAACTACGAGAACTACAAAAACTCTAATTCGCTTATTTCAAGAATAATTAGAGAAATGAATCTATCACAATATGAACTTGAATTACTAACTAAAATCTGGGTATCTACAGATAATGTATAATACTAACTAATACTAAATCGGAGGGAACCTCTGTACATATAATGTGTACTAAGGTTCTCTCCATATTTTTTTCATCGGAAAGGATGTAAAGTGGCTGACCAAATTGAATTAAGTAAGAATGCCTTTATATATTTTGTTGTTACCGACTTAGACACAGAAGACGCACAGTTATTCAAAAATAAGGAAGAACTAGTGGAATGGCTAAGGCAGGATGCAGAAGGCATGACAGATGTATCAGAAATTAATGATTACATGATATACAGAATACCAAGAGCTGAATTCATTAACCCTAGAATGAAAATAGAATTGGAACTTAAATATGACTGATAAGAAAAAATTAACTTGGACATCAAAGACGATAAGTGCAGGTAACAACTCAAAAACAGTTAAGGGTGACGAAGAGTACCTAACAGCGATTATGTATATGGCTCCATATAAACTATCTGGAGTAGGTAATCTTTGTTCAATGGCGGAACTAGCTAAGTGCCATGAACCATGTCTAAATCTATCTGGACGTGGTATATTCAACAATGTACAAAAGGCAAGAATTAGAAAATCTAAGTGGTACTTTGAGGATCGTAAATCGTTCATGGATCAGCTATACAAAGATGTAGAAAGGTTCAAAAAGTTCTGCGAGAAGAACGATGTGATGCCAGCAGTAAGGCTTAATGGTACATCAGATGTTAGATGGGAATTGATTAAGGATGATAAAGGTAAATGTATATTCGAAAGATTTCCCGACATAACGTTCTATGATTACACTAAAATATATAATAGAAAAGTAACAAAATATAAGAACTACCACTTAACATGGTCTTACTCAGAAGCTAATCCAAAATACCAAGTATACTTTAAGGAAGCTAAGAAAGCTAAGATGAATATAGCAGTTGTATTTAGAGATGATAAGTTTCCAAGGAAGTTTCTAAACTGGAAAGTAATTAACGGAGATGCAGATGACCTAAGATTTCTTGACCCCAAGAATAGTATCGTAGGGCTGAAGGCGAAAGGTCCAGCTAAGAAAGATACATCAGGATTTGTTGTAGACACGAGAGTATAATACATGAAAAAAATAAGTGACCCGAAGGCCACCTATCTTACTATTCCTTACCGCCCCTTATAACACCCAACTGAATGAGTTCTGCTTCAAGCTCATCATCGGAAATATCGCTAACATCAATATTCTTGTTTGTTTGGTCGATACGGGAAAGTTTTGGAGTCTCAAACTCGACTAGTTCCTTAGCCAGTTCCTGAGCCTCAATCATCTTTCCTTCTTCCATCAGTTGTAACATTCTAAAACGTAAGAAGTCCAATGCAGAAGGTGCATCAGCAATCTGAATGCGCTCCTTCATAATGTTCCAGTCTTTGATTGACTTGTTCAACTTCTTAGCGAGGACATTCTTCGCCTTTCGTGACGCAGCAGACTTCAATTGCATTTCCCTAGCCTTGTCGGGATCAGTGACAGGTTTAAGGTTGCGTAATGAGTTCGGATGCGAGTTAAAGGGCTTCTTTTCATCAGCCATATCATATTTCTCCTATATATAGAGGGACTTCTCCCTGTAAGGGGACAGTATATTTAGTATATGACTAAAATAACACCACTAAACCTAGTAGATAAAACCGATATCACCACAATATCTACTGTCCCCTAATAGGAGTCATTAAATGGGAGAGCTACAAGAAGAAAGAAATATCATAATGGAAGAGGTTGCAACAGAGTATAACGTAGTAATTAACTCACCATTAGATGACGTAGAGATTGCGTACCTATCGAACTACCTAACCTTATACAACTTCAGTAGGGTAGATTTCAGAGGACTAATTATAAACATCATATCAAAGGATGAGCTAAGAGAGACTGTGAGAATGATAGCATCTTGGCTTAGTCGTATCGGTGCTGATGGAGATGTATTCTGTATTCAACAAGTAAACAACTTTTATACAGGGTATGTATCTGAAGAAGTAAATGAATTACTGAGGAAAATGCCTAATGATCAAACTAAACATTAACGGATATGCAAGGCACGGTAAGGATACAGTGGCAGATATGTTCGTACAGTTTCATGGGTTCAGGAAGACTGACGCATCTATGCTTTATGCAAGAGACATAAGACAAATGGGCGTAATAGAAGGGTATCACTCAGACAGAGAATGTTATGATGATAGGATTAACCACAGAAAAGAATGGTTCGACTTCATTACAGATGCTACTAAGAATGAACCAGACCTATATGTAAAAGAAGTATTAAGGGGTGGGGATATCTATGTGGGTCAAAGAAACCTAAAACAATACTACCAGACTAAACACCTATTTGACGCGACAATATGGGTAGACTCATCAAATAGAGGACTAAAAAGGGAAGCGAAAGAAAGTTGTGAATTGAACCCACTAATAGAACATACATTCTACATAGACAACAGTAAGTCTATTTATGAAACAGGAAAACAGATAGATTCAATTATGAACCTATTAATTAATAGAAAGAATATTCAAAATGATGCATTATGATACAGTAAAAGACGCACTAAATAAAATGACAAACAGAAATGTTGAGCTGTATATGGAGATGATTTGGGATGTTGCAGAGTTCAACAGTAAATTTGAAATAAAGACAGATATTGATCTACAATCAAAACTAGTATGTGAAGAAGTCTTTGAGTGGATGGAGGAACTTCTAAATTATGGAATGACAACTAACCTAATGAAAGAAACTATAGATATTCTATATGTTCTAGAGGGATTAGCTGTAATGTTAATGAATGAAGAGAAGACAGAGTTCGAAGTATACAACGAAGAGAAATTAAGGAAAGCAATAGCCTATATCAATGATACTATATCTAATGTAGCAAACCTGTTTGAAGAATATGAAACACTAAGCGCTTGGAAGAAAGTACACAAAAGTAATATGTCTAAGCTAGACGTAGATGGTAATGTTATTCGTAGAGAAGATGGTAAGGTGCTAAAGTCTGATCTATATAAGCCAGCAGACCTAAGCGATGTAGTGAATAAATATACAACGATTGAAATCCTAGAGGATATCAAGGAAGAATTGACAGAGGACTAATATATGACAATTAATAATTATGAATTTATGACACAGAGCCAACAGCTAAAGATTAGAATGCTGGAGGAAGACTGGGAAGATGGTGTGATTACACAAGAGCAATACAGAGATTTCATTTCTGATATTGAAGATGAGATGGAATGGCAGACAACCCAATAGGTAAAAAGTACGAAATAAAGGAAGACTCATTCACACATAGACTTTATGGGGTTCCAATTGGTTCCTATGAAGTCTATGTTGGTGAATTTGGGTGGGACGATGGAGATATGTACATACGAGTAAGAGATAGGAAATGGAAGTTAAAAGATTTAGATTGAAAGAAATGATTAAGGGATAGATACGATGGAAGAAGATGAAGAAGAGTGGGATAGTGATAATTACACAGTATTCACTGCAGGTAAATGTGAATGGTGTACTAAGGTAATCAACCTAATGGGTAACCTAGGATTAACATTCGATGTAGTATCAGTAAAAGGTAACAAAGAGGCCCTAACTTTTATGGGTGAGCGTGGATTGAAAACAGTACCGCAAGTCTTTAGAGGACTAGAGCTAATTGGTGGGTACGAAGATTTTGTGATATACACAAAACAACTTAACTTGTGAGTAAAAAGAAATATGAACGACTATCAAAAATTTATAGCAACCAGCCGCTATGCACGATGGCTGGAAGAAGAAGGGAGACGTGAATCCTATGACGAAACGGTAGATCGTTACGTTGATAATGTAATAGTACCAGCGATAGACAATGCAGGTCTAATAGATGATGGAACTATTGAAGATATCAGAAAATCGATTAAGAATATGGAAGTCATGCCATCAATGAGAGCAATGATGACTGCTGGTCCTGCTCTTAATAGAGATAACACTTGTGCATTCAACTGTTCCTATTTGCCAGTGGATAACCTAAGAGCCTTCGACGAAGCTATGTATATACTACTATGTGGTACAGGAGTAGGATTCTCAGTAGAAAGACAAGAAATCTCAAAGCTACCTGAAGTACCACTGATTAAGTTCAGTGACGTGATCATTAAGGTAGGAGACTCTAAAGAGGGATGGGCAGAGTCGCTAAGACTTCTACTAGAAACACTATTCAACGGATTACTCCCAAGGTGGGACACTAGAGATGTACGAGATGCTGGTTCAAGACTGATTACATTCGGAGGACGAGCATCTGGTCCAGCACCACTGATAGAGCTATTCGACTTTGTTGTAGCCACAGTTAAGGCTGCTCAGGGCCGTAAGCTAACTTCTCTAGAGTGCCATGACATTATGTGTAAGATTGGAGAAGTCGTAGTGGTAGGTGGAGTAAGACGTTCCGCAATGATATCGCTAAGTAATCTATCAGACCAACGGATGAGTAAAGCTAAATCTGGTGCTTGGTATGAGAACGACAAACAACGTGCTCTAGCGAACAACAGCACAGCCTATACAGAGAAACCAGACATGGACTCGTTCATACAAGAATGGCATTCACTGGTATCCTCTAGGTCCGGTGAACGTGGAATGTTCAATAGAATGGCAGCTATAAAACAGGTAGAGAAGTTTGGAAGACGAAAATCAAAGCTAGAAAACTCTACATCATATATAGCTTTCGGGACAAACCCATGCTCAGAAATTATCTTAAGACCATACCAGTTCTGTAACCTAACAGAAGTAGTGGCCAGAGTAGATGATACATTCGAAACTCTGGAAGATAAAGTATACATCGCAGTAGTTATCGGTACTATTCAAGCATCACTTACTCACTTTCCATACCTACGGGATATCTGGAGAAAGAACACAGAGGAAGAGGCACTGCTAGGAGTATCGATTACAGGAATTATGGACTCTCCATATCTGAGAAACTGTACAGAAGAAGACCTTAATGAGTTGAGAGTTTATGCAGTAGAGGTTAATGAGAAGTATTCTAAGTTACTGGGGATCAAACCAGCAGCAGCTATTACTTGCGTTAAGCCGAGTGGAACTGTATCACAACTAACAGACACAGCATCAGGAATACACGCTAGGTATGCAGACTACTACATTAGAACAGTTAGGGGTGACAACAAAGACCCACTGACAGAGTTCATGAAGTGGGTAGGGGTTCCAAGTGAACCATGTGTAATGAAACCTGACAGTACGACCATTTTCAGCTTCCCAATGAAATCACCAGAGGGAGCTATCAAGGCCAGCGATTGGACAGCACTAGAACAACTAGAGTTCTGGCTTAAGTTCCAAAGAGGTTGGTGTGAACACAAACCATCTGTTACTATTAATGTGAGAGAGCATGAATGGATGGAAGTAGGAGCTTGGGTATATAAGAACTTTGATGAAGTATCAGGGATTTCATTTCTACCGTATGATGATAACGTTTATCAACAAGCACCTTATCAAGAAATAACAGAAGCCGATTATGTAGCGTTAGAAGGAAAGATGCCAAAAGCAATCAACTGGGAACTACTCAGTGCCTTCGAACATGAAGATCATACATCAGGCTCACAGACATTCGCATGTTCCTCTGGATCGTGTGAGATAGTCGATATTAACTAGAGAGAGTGGGCTGGCCGAAAGGCTGGCTCACCTATCATTATAAATGAAAGAATTTAATTATGAACACTTCAAGTGTTTAGATTGTAGGGAAGATTATTCCCGGCTGGTGTTAAATGAAAAGCACAAAGACGACGACCTCTGCCCTACATGTTCCAATAAGAGAGAACAGAAAGAGATTGTTAGCTGTAACACCAGAACAAATTGAGTGGCACCTCATAGCAGGTTATGTATTCATAGTAGTAATGATACTAGGGATCATAGACCCATTGAGATTTATACCACCTAGAAAGGAAGATAATGACTAAACAATTAGTATGGGATATTGAAACCAACGGATTGTTAGATACGATGGATGAAGTATGGATTCTATGTGCAGAAGATATTGACACAGGGACTACATATGACTTCTCCGACCACGATAAAACACTACCAAATATGGACTATGGTATAGAACTACTAGATCAATGCCAACACCACATAGGACATAACCTATTCGGATTTGACTTCTTGGCAATGAATAAGAAGTACGGATGGGAATTACGTGATGATCAAAAAGTAACAGACACATGGATTCTATCCCTGTTAAACTGTTATAAGCGAGATCATAATCACGGACTAAAGGGATGGGGAGAGAAGTTAGGAAACTCGAAGATCGAATTTAATGATTGGGAAAAATACTCACCAGAAATGAAAAGATATTGTAGACAGGATGTACGACTTAACACAGAAGTATATCGTAAACTACATTCAGAAGCTAAATCGTTGATAGCCAGAAATCCGTTGTACTCTAAACGTATCATGATCGAGATGTACGTTTCACGACTAAACATGAAACAACAAAAGGGTTGGGTATACGACAGAGAACTTGCAGATAAAACTATAGAAGAATTAGATACTAAGATGAAGAAAGTTGAACGTGCTATTGAACCTAAGCTCGGACATAAGCGAGTGTGGATTGATAAGGCACCTAAGACACCTAAGTACACATCAAAGGGATGGTATCACTCTATTACTGCCAAGCTACTATCAGAATACCTAGGAACAAAAGTAATTCCAGAAGATGCATTGAAAGATAACCCACCGATTAAACCCGGAGAACACTTCCAGAGATTCAAGGAAGAGAAAGTAACTATGGGTCAGATGGATGATGTAAAGACATACCTGATGGAACAATGCGGGTGGAAACCAAATGAATGGAATAGAACTAAAACTCCTACGGGAGGATGGAAAAACTCATCACCTAAGCTAGAGGGTAAAAACCTTGAAGAGCTGGGAGACGTAGGTAAGGGTGTATCAGAATACTATATGCTGAGACATCGTCGTTCATTCATTGAAGGATTCAATAAACTATCTGATATCAGAGGTGATGGCCGTATCAATGGAGGTATGTGGACAATAGGTACACCTACGTTCAGGGTACGTCACACAGGTATCGTAAATCTACCTAAGAACGACGAGAATGTACCTTACGGTAAGGAGATTAGGTCGTTACTGACAGTAGAAGACGATAGGATGGTAGTAGGCGCTGACTCAGCAGGAAACCAGCTTAGAGGAGCATGCCACGTATTCAACAACCCAACGTTCACTGATCGTATCGTAAACAGTGAGGATGCACACCAAGAGAATGCAGACGCAGTAGGGTGTACTCGTGATGAAGCTAAGGTATTTATCTACAGAGTTCTGTTTGCAACTACTGCATTTGGACTAGCTAAAGCATTTGGTAAGACTGAAGCTTATGCTCAGGATATTCTAGATACTTTCGACAGGGATGTACCAGAGTTCAAGGTAATCAAAGATAAATATGAATCAGAGTGGCACCAGAATGGTGGATATATCTTTGGACTAACAGGTAATATCTTGTTTGTAGAAGAACCACGTAAATGTCTAAACTCTGTACTACAAGATTTAGAAAAGGCCTCATGTGCAGCAGCGCTGTGGTGGGCTGAAGAAGAAATGAAAAAGGTAAACATAGACTACTACCCACTAATTTTCTACCATGATGAAGGAGCCTTCGCTGTAAAGAAAGATCAAGCTGAAGAAGCTGCTAAAATCATATCTAATGGATTCAAAGAGGGTCCAAAGATATTCGGTATAGAGATAATGGACGGCGGTGGCGGTCAAATTGGGAGAACATATGCTGATGTTCACTAGCTCAAGGACAAAACATAAGTACGATCACTTCATCTTCATTGATGCGAGTGGTATAGGACACCAAATAGACGAGTCTAAACTGTTAGAACACTTCTATGAGAATGGAAGACTACACTTAGTATTCGAAGACAATGAACACGTAGTACATAACGAATGGCGTTCAATTGATTACAAATACAATAAACCACAATAGAGAAAGGACATATGGACAATATAACTAAAAGCTACGTCTTCGTAGATGCAGACTCTATTCTATATAGTAGTTGCTATGGAGATGACGTAAGTAATTCTACTATCTATAAACGATATATGGATAGGTTAAACTACATTAAGGTTCAATGCTTCTCAACAGATATGTTAGTGACTGTAAAAGGTCATAATAACTTTAGAGATAAACTTGATCCAGAGTACAAGGCTAATCGAAAACCACTAGAGCCAATTATGAAAGAGCGGCTAAAGGCTGCACACGCTTATGCCCTAGAACTAGGAGCTGTACAAGCAGACGGTTGGGAAGCAGATGACCAAGTAGTATCGTGGGCATATGAAGCCACTCAAGAAGGAATGCCTTGGGTAATAGCAGCTATTGATAAAGACCTATTACAAGTTCCGGGAACTCACTTCAACTATGGTGGGACAGAGAAGAAACCATTAGCAGAAGATAAGAAGTGGAACTTCATAGATCAGAAGGAAGGGGACTTCCGTTTCGCACGTCAACTACTAACAGGGGATACTGTTGATAACATCAAGGGAATTCATAGAGTAGGTCCAGTTAAAGCTGGTAAGGCGCTAGAAGGAAAAGATCGTAAAGGTATGATGAATACCATAGTGGACATGTATAAAGAAGAATATAAGACAGATTGGGAACGTAAACTAATCATGAATTGTAATCTAGTTTACATGAGAAGATGGTTAGATGATGAATTCGACTACAAGGTATGGCTGAATGAATAACGGCCATTGGGAGTTTGAAAGAGAGATGAGCCCTAAAACACATCAGGGATTTGTCTATCTAATAATTAACAAACTGACTCAACGTGTGTATATAGGGAAGAAGAGATACTTCTCAGTTACAACATTACCACCATTAAAAGGTAAGAAGCGTAACCGTAAACAGTTCAAAGAGATGGCGTGGCGATCCTACACAGGGTCGTCAGTTGAGTTAAACGAAAACATAGAAAAGTTAGGTAAGAGTAATTTCTCATTTATCTGCCTATGTGAATGTGAGACACAAGCTGAACTAACATACACAGAGACCAAGTTGCAATTCGACATGAACGTACTCACAGATGTGATGCCTTGTGGAGAAAGGAAATACTACAACAAAGCTATAGGGGCAATAAAGTTCCTACCGCCAAAGGTTGTAGCTGAAAGTACTAGAAACAAGTTAAGAGAAAAAGCCTATCTACTGCCGAGAGGAACATGTACACATTGTGGATACACATGTGACATAGCTAACCTAGCTAGATGGCATGAAGATAATTGTAGAGATAAACCTAATGAACAACCCAACGATATCGGACCCGAGACTTCTAAGGGGAAGACATAGTTGTGAGACATGCGGCTCCAGTGATTCTGTAGGATACTATGAGGATCACTGGACCTGCTTTGGAGCTTGCGATAAGACTTCTTTTTATGACGACAATAAGGGTTCAAGGAAAAGAATGGAAGTAGAAGAGATAGACTTCAATGATATTATCAGTACGCTGAGAGATATCGAAGAACTACCAATAAGAGGATCGAGACTTCGTAATATTCAAAAGAATATCTATGATTTCTATGGAGTACACTCTACCGTAAATGAGGATGGTGATCCTGACCACAGGTATTACCCTTGGACCAGAGATGGAAAGGTAGTAGCGTACAAACAAAAGGTCGATAAGAAAGTAAACGAAGAGGGTGAAGTTACCCAAAAGAAACAATTCTATATGCATGGTGATACACAAGTCATGAATAGAAAAGACTGCGATCTATTCGGTCAACATCTATTTGAAGCTGGCGGTCGTATGCTAGTTATCACTGAAGGTGAAGATGATGCAGCAGCACTACAACAAGCCTACGACAAGAAGTACAATGGACGAAGGTTCCCAGTAGTATCGTTGTACAATTCTAAATCTGATCAAGTATTCATCAATAACCTAGAGTGGGTTATGAGCTTCGAGAAGATTGTACTATGGCCAGATAGAGACGAACATGGTGCTGGACTAGATACTATGCAACGTTACGCAAAGGCTATAGGTATCAAGGCGCACATCGTAGGATGCACTAAGTATAAAGATGCTAATGATGCTTGGAAAGCTGAAGGTGCAGAATATTGTGTATCACAGATATATAATGCACAGGGATACACCCCAGCAGGATTTGTAAAGGGTGAAGAACTCTGGACTAGATTCAAAGAGCGTAAAAATGTAAAGTCTCAACCATACCCGGATTGTCTATCAGAAATAAATAATAAGCTAACTGGTATGAGAGCAGGGGAGATCGTACTGTTCACTAGCGGAACTGGTGCAGGTAAATCAACTGTAACTAAAGAGGTTATGATTAACATCTCAAAGAACAAAGAGAACAAACTAGGGATCGTCAGCTTAGAAGAAGATGTTGGTGAAACTGTAGAGAAGTTCATTGAGATGCAGATGCGCGTAAACTTCCAAGAACTGGGTACAGATGTAAGCGAAGAGCAACAGAGAGAAGCATTCGATGAACTATTTGCATCAGAACGTGTAATCATTCTGGACCACCAAGGATCAGTAGGAGATGCATCACTGATAGATAAACTACGAGCGCTATGTGCTATGGGGTGTACACACATCGTACTAGATCACATTACTATCGCTGTATCAGAAGGTAATGAAGGATTTACCGGGAACGAGGCAGTAGATAAGATGATGAGTGATCTACTAAAGCTAGTAAAACAATTCCCTGTATGGCTCGGTGTGATCTCACACTTGCGTAAGACAGGTGCTGGTGGTAAATCATTCGAAGAAGGTCACATGGCATCTATGGATGACATTAAGGGATCAGGTTCGATTAAACAAATCTCATTCGACATCATAGCATTCAGCCGTAACATGATTGCAGAAGATGATAGAGAGAAGAATACGATCCACTTCAGAGTACTAAAGGCTCGTTTCACAGGTAAAACTGGAGACGCTGGTGCTGCATACTATGATGGGAAGACAAGGCGGCTAAAACAAGCTGCCACTACATCAGCATCACGAGCAGATGAGATGTTCAAGTCTATAGAGAACGTATCACCAGAGGTTATGAAGGAAAGAATGGGATTATAGAAAGGATGCAAAATGAAAGATATATGGATAACAAGTGACACACACTTCAACCATGAAAATATTCTTAAGTTTGAGGACAATCTGGGTAATAAGATAAGGGATTTTCATTACGTACAAGAGATGAATGAGACAATCATACAAAATTGGAACTCAGTAGTAAAACAAGGGGATAAAGTATACCACCTTGGGGACGTAATGTTTGGTAGTAAGGATTGGTTTGCATTGAATTGGCCAAGGCTTAATGGATCAAAGAACTTAATAGTTGGAAACCATGACGATATCAAATACTTAAGTAGTGGTGGATTCTTTAAAAAGGTGTATATGTGGAGACTACTAAAAGAGCACAATATGCTCCTTACTCACGTTCCAGTACATGAAAGTAGTATAAGAAAAGTAGAGTTTAATGTACATGGACATATTCACAGACAAAAAAGTCCAACCAAGAGACACATAAATGTATGTGTAGAAAAAACTAATTACACACCTATAAATATAGATGAAGTTCTGAAGGGTAAATAATGCAGGACATAAAAGATTACTTACAGAAGAAGATAGATAGGATCAGCCCTGACAACAGAAAGTTCAATGGGACTGGAGCTACGCTACTAAGGTTCGATAAAAGTGATAACGACCTAGATGATTATATCAACTCATGCATTCAATCTATAATGTCTTCAATGACTCGTAGTGAGATAGCTGGGATGGCTAAGTTAACACAAGTATCAACTGCTATTGGACAACGTATACTCTCAATGATGGGAGATAACGATGCTCCTTTCGATCAGAGAGTAAGACTAGGTGATCTATTTATAGAAGCATTATACTCTCTGAACTATATCAACGTATATAGGGACCCCTCATTCTCTGAACACAACAGAGAGGCTCCCTATGTAATACACCTAGAGTCAAGGTGGTCAGAACTAGCTGAATACCCACTAGTAAGATCAAAGAAAGACTTAAGGGGAACATTCTCTGAACCACAGAAAGCGACAAGAGCCTGTCTAAAACGAGATAAGTTCACAAAAGAAGATTGGGCAGATATCTCAGAGTCTCAACATATATCAGCGGTAACGAAATTACAATCAGTCGCTCTAAGGATTAACCTAGATGTACTTGAAGCGGTAAAGCTTAACCAAGACAAGTTCATAACTAATGGTAATGTCCAGATACCGAATGAAGGTAACAAGAAACGAATGGATGATCGTTACTATGAGTGGAGACTTGAGGTAAATAGAGCTAAGGGTAAGGAAAGTAAGTTCTTAGATAAGAAAAAAGAGAACTACATTAAGGAAGCAGAACTATGGAACAAGAAGCTAATTGCACTGAAGGCACAAAGTAAGAAGACAGCCTTCACATACACATTGCAAAAGGCTGAACTCTTAAAGACAGAACCAGAGTTCTATCAGAGTATCGAACTAGACTACAGAGGAAGGTTCTACTACTCAGAAAGCTTCTTCAACTTTCAAGGGACTGACATGGCTAGAGGACTCATTGAGTTCACAGAAGGAAAGCCAATAGATGAACGAGGAAGAAGGTGGCTTGCGATACATACAGCGTCTTCTTATAATGAATCCTACCTAATAGATGAGTTACCTGAATGGTGTGAAGAAGACTACAAAGAGTATCTAAAAGACGAAGGTCTGGACTCAATCTCTGTCGATAAGATGACTATGAATGATAGAGCTAATTGGACAGAGAACAATTACGAGAGGATAAAGGGTTATGTCAACCGAAAAGAAATACCAATTAAAGCAGAAAAACCTGTTGTGTTCTATGCATGCTGTGTGGAATGGACAGACTATCTTAATGATCCCACAGGTCACATATCAAGACTTCCAATCCAAATTGATGGTTCAAACAATGGATGGCAGCATCTTGGAGCGATGTCGAAAGACAGTAAAACTGGTTCACTTGTGGGCCTCGTTCCGTCTAAAATCCAAAGGGACTTCTATGTATCTACTGCTAAAGAACTAATAAAAATTATGCCTGATTGGTTCGCTGAGAAGCAGATGCCAATGAAGCATATTCGTAAGGGAATTAGTAAACGTGGTAGTATGACAAGGGCTTACTCGGCTGGTGAAAAGACTATGGCTACCAATATGTATGCCGATTGTTACCAAGAGGACTACACAGAGAAGTATGGGATCAGTGTTGATGATTGTAATAAACTATCACATAACCTGATAACGGCCATCAACAGAGTATGTCCCGGACCTCTGGAAACTATGTCATACCTACAGAAGCTTGCATCATTTGAGATAGGAACGTACACAATATATCGAGATGGGAAGGTAGCATCTAAAGCCTACCAGAAGATCAAGAAGATAATCAAGGAACTCAAATGGAAGAAGATTAAGTCAGAAGAAGAACTAATTTCTCTGTCAGATGCAATCAACGAACAATCACAGTTTGAATCTAGACTTGTACATGGTAATGGTTCTAATACACTGAGGTGGGTTACTCCATCAGGGTTCTATGTGATCTATGAGAACTTCATTCAGAGATCAATAAAGTGTAAAGGGACTATTAATGGCATCGGAAGGATTACACACGTAGCCTTCGAAAGAACTGAGATGCCTAATGTAAAAGGATACATGAGTGGTATCAGTCCTAACTTCGTACACTCAATGGATGCTGCCCACATGGCTATCATAATTGATAACTGGGAAGGTACATTCACAGCAGTACATGACGCCTTTGCATCACATGCATCAGACATGGATGAACTGCTGAGAGTAACAAAAGAAGCATTCATAATGATGTATAATAAGGAAAACTACTATGATGAAATCGAACAAACAATGCTCAGTAACAGTGAGAGTCTCACAGTCGAGCAGCCAAGTATTGGTGAACTTGATGTTTCAGAGATACGAGACTCAGATTACTTCTTCGCTTGAAACAGTTGGATAGATAATGAATAACATAGAAATCAAACTAGATACAGTAATCAAGAAGAAGAACCAACAAGAGTGGACAACAGAGTCAAAAGCAACTTGTGAAGAGTTCAAGTTGGAATTCAGGGGTAATGGATTCATAATTAATCAGCTATTGAAGGCTATACCTACTAATCCAAGCCACTTGAGCAGGGTTGTAGAGATAAAACGAGCTGACATACCTGTGTTCGAGTTAATGTCGCTAAAACGATGGTTATTCCCAGTGAATAAACAACCGGAACAACTTAAGAGAAAAAATTGGAAGAGGAAAGAATAATGAAAGAACATGTAAACTATAACTTCATGGCTCTGCAAGGAATTGATATCGATGATGAAGAGTACGCCAAAGAGTTTGGAGCACCACCTAATCTAGCATACACTCCAGAATTGAATAACTGGATGCTTAACTACGCATTCGACAGAGATGTACAAGAACTGAAAGAAGCGGGACTTACTGAGTCAGAGGCTATCGCTCGTGCGAATAAGAGCAGAGATGCAAGTAGAGCCGAAATTAGACAAATGGTGGCTGAAAGGGGACTACTGAAATGAGTAGTGCAGAAGAAGACCTTGAGTGGCTAATTCAGGCAGCGTATGAACATGGACTAACTCATGGATTTACTATTGGTAAGGCTAGATCACCTCGGCCAGAGGATGAGAAAGTACTTAGAGATGTAGCTAATACAGTTCGAGGAAAGATATCCGAAGGACTTAAGGCTACTATGGCGAACAAATGAAAAAATATGGACCTACTGATACTCATTGCGAGTACTAGTAGGTCCAGTTTTTTTTCGATAGATGGGAGTTGATCCCTTAGATTTATTTAGAAGCCCGACAACAATCAATAACTAGTGCGCCCAGAATTGAAGTGCTCCCAGTCCGGTTCTCTGTTCCTGAGCTAGAACCTTGTCTCGTAGAATTTTACGATTACGATTAGTTTTCTCAGTGAACAGCTGAAGTCTACCCATGAGTTGAATCCTCTTTTCAACAGCAGAAATAATTGCTAAAGCCTCTCTAGAAGTAATTAACTCTGGGACGGAATCACCATTCAGGAAAGAATCACTATTTATATTACTAGAACTGATTTCATTGAAAATCTCATAGAGTTCAGCTTGTAGGATTGAAGCCTGAGTACTGACGTACTTCTGATACTCACTAACTCTATCCTTAGCTATCTGAGGTTTATCGCTATCCTTACGAGCCATAATATTATTATCTCTATAGACGACATTACGATCAGGATCGATTGGGAATGCCGCAGAAATAAACGCCTTCATGGCGCTCCTACGGGCTATAAGATTACCACCAACAGGAGTCCACTCTGGGTCCATAAGAGAGTGCATGTAATCGAATGTACCATCCTTAAACGTCCACGTCTTATCAGGAGCGGACTCAAGGACTCTTTTTGTATCATCCTTGAACTTTTGGTACTCTTTCTTAGCCTCTTCAATGAAGTTCCAATCACGAGTAGTAATATCTACGAAGTTCTTATTGACTTCTTTTAACACTGAATGATAGCTATTAGCATCAACCTTATACGCATCATAGATTTGGAACACATAAGGCTCACCATTCACAGAGTCATCGGTAATAACTTTCCAAGAGTTACCTGAGAATGTACGAGTTACAACTGCGGCATCCATAGACTGCGTAGGGATAACAGACGAACGACCACGAACGTATCCAGCGGCCTCACCGTCCTTCTTAGCAGCACTAGATGCTCTCATTGGAGAATCTTGTAGATTCATTGTTGCATCGACATTATCACTACGAACTCTGATCTTAGAAGTCTGAGTTTGTGACTCATCAGGACGACCTTGTCCGAGAAGAATACGGTGTCCAGATGGACCTCTGATAGAGAACAGCTTGTCGAACATGGCATGCATGTAACCCACGGAGCGCATAACGCCTCTAGCATTAAATGTATCAGTTCCAAAGATTTCGAACAGAGCATGTACTACACTATCATGTGCAGCGTCCACTAAGTTATCCAGAGTGATACCAGAAGCTTCAAGAGATTCAATCTTGGAATTGATATCTGGCTGTGCTGTACGAAGTTCAGGTATGTGCTTCCTGATCTCTGCCTTTAGGCCAGCAAGCTCTTTACCATATGGGAATACCATAGTAACTGTCTTGTTGATTGGTCTAAATGAGGCTACAGCCTTAAGGACATCTCTGATGTTCTCTGTTTTACCAGAAGCCTTATCAGAAGGTATAGTAGGAGTAGGTGTAGCGATAAGTCTATCAAGAATTATCTCTTCCATCCAATCTCTGAGGTCACCATTATTAACTGCTTCCTCAGAACCATCATCACGAAGAACACCTACCCTGTACGCCAACTGCAAGTTACCCAACATAGCGCCTTGGTTAGCGACACCGTTGGTCTTACCGTCGATATAACCGTTTAAGTGTGTCTTGAATGGCTTACCTTGATCCATAGCATCGTTGAAGTTCTTGAAGTCTATCAGGGCATCAATAGCTGCGATAGCATCCTCTCCCTTTCTCTTTAGGAAGGGTGTAAGGTTCTCATCTTTCTTAATGAGCATAGTGAACTTCTGTAGACTCTGAGCCATATCAGGTGTGGCAGTACCATTAGCAATAGCTTCCATAGCAGGTTCCAAGGAACTAGCTGGGAATGCCTCATTGAGAGCATCTTCAAGAATCTTACCCCAGCTATAGTACATAGCTCGGTTATCTTGTAGATCAGCCATTCTACCCTTTGGAAGAAGGTTATCCTTACCGAAGTTAAGTGCTGCGATGTTCATGTATGCATCATACACTCTACCACTCCTACCTCTTATGATAGCTGGCTGTATGGCACGAGTAACAGCACGAACAATCTTCTTACGAGTAGGATTGAACTCAGTCTGCTGTACCATTTGACGACCAGCGAGAGGTTGCATAGCATATGTCAGGTAGTTTACACCTTTACGATACATAGATAGTGTCTTAATATCTGATGCTGCATCATTCTTCTTCATCCCGGTGATCTTGACCGCTGTATCAACAGCCTGAGCGTGTTCCATACCATCGAGGTCCATCTTTTCGCGGACTAGTGTATCGAAGGATTCACGGCCAAGACCAAACCCATCACCAAACACATCATTTGGATCGCCTATTTTACCAAATAGAGTGGGAAACAGCAACGTCATTGCTACACGCATACGTCGATTATCCACTACGTGACCAACACCTTGTTGGTTATAGATGGCTTCTTCAATCTCTGATAGTGTTGAATACGATGGGTCTTTACTATTACCACCAATAGCTCCCTTCTTACGGAAAGCTGGTCTAAGCTGCGCCTTATCAGCTTGTAGACCGTCATGTGCTGGGTGGCTCTCTGGAGCAATATTGATACCGAGTGCTTTCTGACGGAACTCCCTTGTATGCTCAAGTACATCAGCGCCATAAGGAGTCAGTCTGAATCTCCAAGGTGCGATCTCACCATTTGCATCGGGTCTTCCCTTATCATTTACTCGTACCTTTTCCATTGATACCATCTCAGGATTAGCTTCAGCGAACGCCAGAAGGTGTTGCATACCTAAATCTTTGTTCTGTAGACCAGACATCTTAGATGCTGTAGTCTTACCTTCCTTTTCAGCATTCCACCAAGTACCTATAGCCCTACCTGTGCGTTCTGCAGCATCGGCTGGGTTGATAAGCTCGGTAGAGTACATACCCTTACCTTCTTGATCATTATCATCGATGATATCATCCTCATCGAGGATATTAACCTCATCCTGAGCACCTAGGAACATCATATCGAGTTCGTTCTCTGTGGCGATCTGAGCTGTAATCAAGAAACGAGGATCAGGTGTGGCGAAGCCAGAAGTAGGATCGACAACTAGAGCATCAAGATTACCAGACATTGTCTGAAGAATTGTATTCTTCTTATCTTCGACACTCTTAACGATCTTGTACCGCTCTCTCTTAGCTGCATTACGTTCTTCTTCATCTAGAGCCAAATCAATCTTCTTATTGGCAGCGATGTAAGCCTCACGGTTAGCCGTGTCCACCTGTGTCCCTGAGAATGTAACGCTACCCTCAGAGCTATTTGATGGGTCCATACGAGCAGCAGTCCGCTTGGCTCGGTTGAGCATTGCAGCGGGTGGTGACTCGTTGGTTAGTTTGTAAGCTGGTGCCTGTGGCTGAGGTATACTACCCTCTGTCTGTTGACCAGTTGACCTCCAATCATCGAACGTAGGATTTAACTCTCCAGTACTAGCTGGACCCACGCGCTGACTAATCGGAACAAGTGTATCATCCTCATTGAAACCAGTAACACGAGGGCTTAGTGGCTCACGAGTTTCCTGTTCTACAGGAGCAGCCTCGGCCTCTCCCTGAAGGTCTACTGACTCAGAGAGAGAACCGATTGTGCTTTGTAAAATAGTCTTTAATGATTCACTAGGTGTTGGCGTGGATGTCTCGCCTCTTTGTAGTTTCTGAGCTTCGAGCCCAGCGCCTATTCTAGCCATTAGCTATCTCCTTGTTAACGTTTGATGTCAAAGTCAACTCCTGCTGCATTCTGGACCATCTTAGTGAATGGACCGAGAACAGGTGTTGCCCTCATAGCGTTGTACTGTGCCATGTCAGTGTTGCCTTCATATGCGTAATCAGCGGCCTTGAGTAGTCTACGCATAGGACCCATTGCTGGCATCTCATCCGTAACCATCTCGAACGTATTCTGAATCATTCCATTATCCCTCTTCTCGAAGGTTGGCCATATGAAGTTTAGTGCTCTTTCTGACTGACCAAGTAGGCCAGATGAATTGACAGCACGACGAAGTTTCTCAGTACTGTTAAGGTAAGGTGATGGTTCACCGTACTTCAACCAGTCTTTCAGATACTGTGATGCGAAACCCATGAAGATCATGGATGTCATCATTGCAAACGTATTGTACTTCATTGCAGGACTACCACGTTTCACATAGTCACCCCAGAGTCTAGGGATGTGGTTAGCTGTAAAGGTAGCTATATAACCATTGAACTGAGTGAATAGTGCTAACCTTGGGTCTTGGTATAGCAGAGGGCGATTAGCCGTGCCGGGAAGAGCCACTGTCTGATTAATGAAGTTGTACATAGCCTGATCTTCATACTCTTGGTACTGTTGTTTCTGCTTAGGAGTCATAGAACCTTCGTCCATAGCGTAGAGAGTGATATACTTATCAACTGGTACACCGAGATTGAGTAGCTCCTGTCTAGAGAACCTATACATCTCACTCTTGGGATCACTATTCTTAATGATCTCTATGTGATCTCGTGTGTAGTCACCAAATTGAGCTAGTCTCATAGCTCGGTTAGCGTTGGTAAGGTCGTGTAGGAAGTTAGCCTTGAAGAAACGATCAACCCAAGTCTTGGCCCAATCGCTCTGCTCTGTAGCACCAACTGTAGATGCTGCACCAGCCTCTTGTGTCATATAACCAAGATGCTGTAGAACCTTCATGTTCTCCCCCTCTGGGATATACTCTCTTCCTGTAAAGACTTCATTACCTACTCTATGTAGATACCTACCCATACCCTTAGCAAGCTCCATACTCATAGGCATGATATTACCAAAGATTTGTTTCTGGGTTAGTCCACCCGCTGTCAACATCAACTCTACAGTAGAGGAGAGTGCTGATAGTGGTAGTGATGTAGCTAGTGACCACAACAATATAGTACGTTGAACACCAATAGCACGTTCACCATATGAACCTTTAGGTGGTCTCTTATAGTTACCTGACTGAGCCTCTAGATACTGCTGGATGGACTTAGCCATCATATTGATTTCTTTCTTAGGGACACCCTGCTTCTCAGCTTCCTTGAGTAGCTGTGTTACTCTCCAGTTATCCTTACCCACATAATTGTGGAATGTCTCAAATCGTGCAGCCATACGAGCCCCTTCCTTGAAGTTATGGAATGGGTCTTGATGGAAGAACTCAGTGAACTTAGGGTGCTGTGAGAGTGCCATAGTACGCTTCTTAGCTTGTGTAGCTGGAATGCCTTTAGTAAGTAGATCGAATACTCCTTCATCCAGACCATCTAGTGGTTCACCATCTAGTATCTTATTAGTAAGGTCTGTAGCAGCAGACTTAGACATGGATGCCTCAGAACGAAGTAGCAGTTCGAAGTCAGCACGTTTATCTGAGACGATCTCTCTGTTTATGGCCTTGAACTTACCGAAGTAGTTTCTAAGCCGCTTGATCTTCTCTTGCGGTTGATAAGGTATAGTCATTCCAGTAATCGGGTCGATAGAATCCTTACCATTCTTGTTCCATGCAATGTTCTGACGTTGACGCATGATAGAAGCTGCCTTCTGTCGTTGCTCAACAAAATGACGAACCATGTTCTTATTAGGGTCCTTAGAGTACTTGTGCCATACATCGCTCTCAACTCCGTCCCACCGAGACCAGTCGAATGCAGCATTAGCTTGTTGTTCTGACATCTTAGGGTTAGCTTCTAGGAAAGCATTGTAGGCTGTATCTACTTGATTTATGATACTTCCAAACTTAGCCTTAGACGCAGAGTCTCTAGCACCAATAACTGGATTACCCTTAGCTAGTCCTCTGTAGAATATCTTCTCAGAGCTACTATCACCAATTAGGTTAACATAGGACTGATTGAGGAAGTGCATAGACTCCTCGTAAGTTCTACCAGCCTTAAAGCGACCAACTGTTGCGCCAAACATAGCACCTAGTTGTCTGTAAGAGGTACTCTTTATCAGAGAGTCCTTAGCCATTCTAGCCCGCATCATCCCACGCCATAGCATAGGTAAGTTCTTGAATGAGTCTACGGCTCTCTCGGTCATATCGCGACCCTTATTCTCGAGTACGTGCTCCGAAGCCATGTCAATAATCTCAGTACCAGTCTCATCACTACGCTTCATACTGTCCAAGGTTTCCCCTATCTCAGAGTTACCTTCTAGTTTAGCCAACTCACCTTCGAAAGAACTTCTATTTGAGTCTCCACGGTTCCAAGCAGCATTGGCCCAAGAACCAGTTTCAGCCACGCCACCAGCACCGCCAAGTGAGCCACCAAGCGCCCCACCAGCAACCGCTGCGTTGGTGATACGATCAAGGAATTCAGAATTGAATTCACCGTGGTCAAGGATACCGAAATTCTCCTCGTTCCAGTCTTCACCAATCTGAGCCAGAGTTTCTTGAGCAGCTTCAGTAACTGCCTCCGACCCAGCACCCTTAGCAGCACGATTGAGCAGAGCACGAGTAACATTTCTTGCACTAAGTTGTTTAGCAATGATGTTATCTGCATCTTGTACCAATCCCATTAGTTCTGTTTTTGTAGCCTTACCGATAGTGGCTCTAGCCTGTGTACGAGCAGAAGCAGACGATACACCCTTAGCAACTAATCTAGCCGTAAGTACATCTTCCCCTTCCTTAAGTACCGCCTTAAGTGTCTTACCACCAACCTGAAGACCTTTCAGACCTACTCTATCCATAGCTGCTTGTGCCAGTCCAGAGGACATAGCTACCTGCCAGTTCTTCTCATCTTGTGAGTTGTAGACCTGACCAGCATAGACTGCTGTAGTTGACGAAAGTCCGACGATTGTACCACCGATTGCACCTAGGACACCACCGACTGCAGTACCAAGTACTGGAGTTACCGCTGTACCAATTACTGAACCAGCAACACTACCTGCGACTGCTGTTGCAATCGTATTGGCCATGTATGGTGAGGACATTGCTGCGTTGTTAGCTACATAACTAAATGCATTACTAATAGAGTCAACATCCTTGTAGTCGATAAGTACTTCAGGCTTCTTAGCAAGCTCTCCCTGCTTATAAGCTACAGCTATTTGTCCTTGTAGCTCCTTCTCACGGTTTCCCGTAGCGAACCCTATAGCTTGTTTCATGCCAGAGAATCCAGCACTCATACCGAGTAGGGCTGTGTCGAAGGAAGTACTAAGTGGTGATAGCGCCTCATTGTCCAGTGTTCTATCAAGATGACGAAGTGTTACGCCAGCATGTAGGTCAGGATCATACTCTGACTCATCTAGAGCCAGTGTCTTGAAGTTAATATCACCATTACTATCACGTATTGAGTCTGAGATAACGTCGAAAGCTTCCTGAGATGCTTCATCTCTCTCGGCTCCCGCGTTTCTCTGTGCTGTACCAATAATCTTCTGATCGATGTAGGTTTCGTCAGAGTATGGGTTAGCTCGTGTTAATCCTTCAGAGGCCAGCTTGTAGCTGAGTCTCTCACCAGTATCAGGGTTAACCATATCACCGATAGAACGGCCATATTTATCTTTCTTTCCTGATCTGTAGACATCTGTGAAACCACCTTCCTGAGCAATCTTAGCCACACCTTGATGGTAAGCTTGTCCTGCTGCATGGTAGTCGGTATCATCAGTGTAGTCACTTGAGTGAGCTACCTCTGGTGTGTTGATGTTGTCAATACGAATGGACTCTCCGCTTGAAGTACGGACTGTATCACCATCGATGAACATGTTGTCACCAGCAGAAGCGTCGAACAACTTTCCTACAATTTTCTTAGGGTCTAGGGTAGAGCCCATTGCGTATCTCCTTTATAATTATTTCTCAGAATTTGTAGTAAGAGTAACCTTGAGGAATGAGTAGAACCCATCCTTCTTTGTATACTCATTCTTATCTACAGGATCGAGAGCTTGATATGCCTTATAAGCATCAGTCATGAATGTATTAATAACAGTACCACGATCTAGCTTACCTTCTTTAGCTACATACTCTTCTTCTTGAGACAACCAATTAATGATGTCTCTATTCAGTCCAGCAATTTGATCTGGCTGTAGCTTGTCTCCGTTAGAACGTAGTTCCTGTGTCCACTTAACGTCTGGACGCATATACACGATCTGGGAGTCGATGAAGGGCAGTAAGCTCTTTACTGGAGCATTACCATTAGCTTGTGACCAACTCTTAGCTGAGTCATAAGCATTAGCTATAATACGAGAACTAACACCAGAGTCCACATCAATTCCAAGTTCCTGACGGAATGATTCAATATAGTCTTCAGCTATATTAGCCTCTGCTTCTGCTGATGCCTGTAGGAATGGAGTATTGTATTCACCTTCCACTTCAGCATCTGCACTAATCTTCTGAGTAATAACCTTACTATGAAGGTCAACTGACTTCTTACGGATAGCCGCGATACCAGTTGCATCCTTTGGATCGTTTGGATCATAAACCATCTCAGCGCCAACCTCGTTTCCTTGGAAGTCGATGTAAGTCTTATTACCAGTTGCGTTGTTAGTAGCTTCGTAAACGATCTTACCATTCTTAGTTACCTTTCGCTTAGTGCGATCATATGTAACACCAGACTTAGCAGGATCAGTTACAGCAACAAGTTCACCTATATTACCAGATAGGCGATACTTCTCGATAGACTTGGGTGTGTACTTACCCTGACCAGCTAGTCTGTTGGAGATGTCAGAACGATTAGTAAGTCCCTCTGCAGCTACACCGAAGCTCCAACTCATGGAAACCCCGTGGTCGTAACCAGCAATACGACTACCAACATACAGTAGGGCAAAACGATTAAGGTCCTGACCTGTGATCCCGAATGTACGATTGATCCAAGACATAGCCTTAGCCCAACCAGATGGGTCTTCTTTCTTTACTGTATCTACATCTGCCGCAGTAACTTTAACATTACCACCGCTTGGTGTTGGGACAGGCGGCTCGGAGTCTACCATAGGAATACCATCTGGTCCCTGTGGAGTAACAAGCTCATCAGCTACCATTTGGCTCTGTTCAGCCTCTTCAGCAGTAATAGAAGATGGATCGATATCAGTATCAACTACTGGCTTACCTTCCATGATAGCTCGCTGACGCTGACGTACTTTGTTAGCCTCTGCAATATCTTCCATGTTTCCGGGATTTACACGATCACCATTCTCATCGATAACTCTTGAACGAGTTTTAGGATTTCTAGTTTCATGCTGTAGATCACTGTAGCCACCATATACACCCTCATAGTCTCCCATTGAGAGCGTTGAGGAGCCGAATGATTCCATATTATACTGGTCTAGGTAATTCTGAATACCCTCATCAGTTGATAAATCCTTAATTGTCTCATTCTTTTCTGGTGGAATGACGCTCTCTTCGAACATCTCTGGTACTACAGGTGATTCAGGTGCTTCAAGGTCTGGGATACCAGTAGCTATCTTAGGAACTTCATCATATGTAGAGTTCTTGATTTCTACCTGTCTGTTCATCGCATCTACTCCCTTAAGCCCTAGGTTCCGTAGTTGAACTAGTGGGTTTGTCTCTCTAGGTGGTAGTACAATATCATTCCCTTGACCCTGTGGCATAGGAACCTGATACGGAGTTGCCATTTGTTCGTTAATCATATTAGGTGTGACTAACTCTTCCCCTTCCTCCAGTTTTACCATAGAAGGAGATTGATTCATTGGTACTTGTTCCCTCTGGAATATATTACCAATCATTTTAGAAAAGTCCATTATTCTTTCTCCTTCTTACGTTTAATTTTGAATGACACTGGTCCAGAGAATTGGACAGGTCTTAGTGGTGGTGGTGCAGCTACCTTTGGCGGTGGGTCAGACTGGCCACCTCCGAATAGTGAGGACACAGCCGACTCTATAGCCAAATCTTTGGCTGAAACCAGAATTCCGTCTATAGTCTCATTACCTGTTATAACTGGTACTGAATCTGGTACTGGTGGTACTGAATCTGGTACTGGTGGAACTCCCTCTGCTGAATTGTATTCATCAGATGCACGACCTTCTCTCGGAACTCCACTTACAATAGGTGGAACATAGTCTTCCCCCAGATAGCTTGCTGAGTTTCTCATGTGGTCTTGGAAGTTAGACGATAGAACTTTATCGGTAACTGATCCCGGAGCACCACCACTATTCTCGTCAGATGCGTTAACTGCATCAATATTACCAGCATTAATAGCAGCATACATTGGCAGTGTTCCCATACCAGACTTCAGTCCGCGATCAGATAGATACTGTCCTGCAGCCTTAACTTGGTCTGATACAGACATATCCTTAGATACACCATATTGTTTTCGTTGTGGTTCACCCCATTGGATAAGACCACGATGCTCACCCCACTTTGTAGTAGGGCCTTTCTGCCAAGGATCATAGGTTCCACCAGTCTCATACCCGATAATACCGAGTAGGTCTTGTGGTGACCATCCTCTGGCTGCTGCTTCTGCCTTTACGGCTTCAATCATTTCTGCTGATGGTTTACCCATGTTACTTACCTGCCAGCTTTTTACCACCAATCAAAGCAGCACCAATAGCTAGTGGAGCAGTGATGGGGTTAGTCATTGCAGAGGCCATAAGTCCAGAGCCTAATCCAGATGCAGCAGCGCCACCAGCAGCGGCTCCGGTTGCAGCGGCTCCTGCACCAGCGGCTCCTGCTCCTAACGCACCAGCAGCACCAGTAGCGAGTGGGGCAGCTGCAGATGCGGCAGTTGGAGCCAGCTTAGCGAAGAGTGCTTCAGCGCCTTTAGTTGCAAGTTTATTTGCTCCTGCCGATGCAGCTTGCATAGCGATTTTCTCTGCAGGTCCTACCTGACGTGTAGGTGCTTCTGCCTGTGCTGCATTATGCTGCATTGTTGGCATAAGAGGAGCGGCTGGACCTCGTTGTTTTAATTTTTCGAAAGCCATTTACTTTCCTCCTGTTGATATAGGCCTACCAGTTGTAGGCGTTGGTGCTAAAGATAGACCCATAGGTTTCATTACTGGACCATTCGGAGCCATAGTACCACCACCAAGTGCTGCCATAGCTGGTCTACGTTCATTAGCGCCTTGACGCGCTGCAGTAGCCATAGCATTCTTAACATAGTCAGAGCCAGATATAAGTTCCTGCTCTTGAGCTTGTTGTTGATCCATGAAGTTATTAAACCCATTAAGGGTTGAGTCTACATTGGACATATCTGTTCCACCAGTATTACCTAGTGACATTAGTGGTGCAGTAGTGGAAGTGGCCTTAGCTAAATTTGATGTCGTACCAGATGCACTTCCACCGCCAGTCCCGCCGCCACCACCCATAGCTATAACATTATAGGGGTTTAAGCACTTTAGCATTACTTACCTCCAGATTTAGACTTAGTATTGGAGACCTGCTTTTGATCTGTCATGAGTGGTGTAAATACTTGCATACCAGTTAGGTAGTTCTCAAGTCCTTTAGCTTCGGAGTCAAGTCCTTCCTGAGCGATATCTCTCTGTACGCCACCCATATTCAGGTAGGCATCCAGTAGACCAGCTTCTCCTGTACCAGAGTTCATCATGGAGTCTGCACCCCACATAGCACGTTCCTTGGTAAGATTGCTTTGGTCGTAATCGAGCTGTGCCATCACATTCGCCATCTGAGCTTCTCTATCACCAGCTGCAATAGCTGATCTCGATGATCCCATCATACCTGCTTTAGCCATGTTGTCATTCTGAAGACCTGACTCAAGTTTAGCTTGGTCGATAGCGGCTTGTTTGATAGCTGCATTGTCGGTAGGGTCGAATAGACCAGTACCAGCCATAGCATCAGTATATGATCTACGAGCTGCTTCCATAGCGTCCATACCAGAATCTAGGCTATCCTCAGCACGTCCGAATACCATACTCTGTAGGTCAGACTCACCAGCTACTCTACCGAGTGCTCCTGAATCGTACATAGATTTTAGATCATCTAGACCAGTATCAACTACTGGCTTGAAGTCTTTATTAATTGTAGTTTTAGATGTGGTAGTTCCTGAGCTACTACCACCACCGCCCTTTCTAGGTGCGGCTTCCCATTGATTTATATGTTTCATCACTGGGTTCAGTAAGCTTGTCATTAGACTCATAGTCTATCTCCATTGAAAAGACTCGGTACACTTCTTTGTACTTCTCTTTATTAGCACCTGATACCTTATCGATAGCTCGGCTCCATCCCTTCCTACCCCAGAACTGAATATTCCTACAGCCTTGTGACTTGGTATATTCGTAAAGTCTTGGGTGAAAGTCCTCGAAGCCAACATGATTATCAGTCGCTGATGTTATAAGGTGTATGCATCTATATCCATCAAACTCTATGATTTCTGTAGAGGCTGCACCAACTACTTGACCGTCCAAGAATGCGATCCATATGAGTACCTCACCAACTAGTGACCTAGCTACTAAGGTTTCCCACTTTGTTTCCCCAATACCGTGATCATACGCAGGTTTGACGTACTTATCAATTATTGGCATGCACTCTAGTACCTTGTTAGTTGGTACTTCTAGAAGTGTTTTAGTCATTTTGTGTCCTTAAGGTTTTATTTCAAGCAGAACCCAATCTGCGGTTAATCCTGTGAAGCTGTAGTTGTCTGCTGTCCACAACTCAACTAG
>Ga0070751_1000292_pt1 | contig 33816 bp, 59 predicted proteins | sample VirMetDEL_Aug_28_FD_78514 | JGI IMG/M metagenome (GOLD analysis project Ga0070751, IMG submission 78514) | Aqueous microbial communities from the Delaware River and Bay under freshwater to marine salinity gradient to study organic matter... | ecosystem: Environmental > Aquatic > Marine > Coastal...
AGTGAATTTGAGCCGTTAAATTTTGCCATAGGTGAATTAGAAGACCGTCTTTATGAGATGGCTGCAAGCGGTGATACAACGAGCGACACTTTCAAGGAAATGTCAGCCGAGGTTGGTCGTATGAAGAAAGCTATTATCGACACAGATTTAGCTATTGATAGTATGGCGCAAACTACGGCACAAAATATGGGCGGTGCTTTAGGTGGAGTAACGGCAGGTTTTGAACTTGCGGCAGGTTCTATGGCGGTATTTGGTGTTGATAGTGCAGCGGTAGAAGAGCAACTATTAAAAGTTCAATCAGCAATGGCGATAAGCCAAGGGTTGCAAGGTATAAAAGAAAGTATATCTAGCTTCAAGGCTTTAGGTATGATGATTAAATCTACTACTGCCTTTCAATGGTTGCTTAATGTAGCAATGAACGCAAACCCTATTGGTTTAATTCTAGCAGGTGTAGCAGCGTTAGGTGCAGCGATATATGCCTTATGGTCGCCTATTAAAAAGCTACGTGATTACTTCCTAGGTGTAAACGATAACCTTGTGGCGGTTAACGGTGAGTTAATGACAGCGATAGAGGGAGCAGAGAAGTTAGGGAAAATACTAGATAATAATAATAAGGCACTAGATAAGCTAATAGAAGCAAGTAGAAAACGAGGGCAACAGGCTTTAGAGTTATTAGAAGCTGAGGGTGCAAGTGATGAAGAAATACATAAGCAAAAACTTAGAAACCTTAAAGACGAAGAAACATTTAGAGTAGCAAAGTTAAAAGCAGCACAAACTTCCTATGATTCTGAAAAGATAGCGTATAAAGCGTTAGTAAAAGAGGGTAGAGACGAAGAAGCTAAAGCACTTAAAGAAAAGCTACAAACTTATAAGGATAACATAGAAGAGTTAAAAGCAGCGGATGGTGATTACTATCACAATAAGAAAGTTTTAGACATTGAAGAACAAAAGCGAGTAGAGCAACAACGTAAAGACGATTACGCAAAATATAAAGCACACCTAGAGCGTAAACTTGCTACTGAAAGAGAGATAGAAGACAGAAAGTTAGCTTTAACATTTGACAACGAAAAGAAAGAGCAAGAAGCAAGTAGATTACAATACGAAAGGGAGTTAGCAGATTCTAAAAGCCGTATTTTTGAAAGTGCAGAACAGCGTGAAGAGTTTGAAACAATACTTGCACAAGAAGCCTTTGAACGTAGAAAAGAGATTAGCGCGAAATGGGAAGCAGAGATAAGTAACATAAAGCTAGAAGGTGTTAAGCGTGAAGAGGAAACGATAGCAGAGTATAAAGCACAGGTAAGAGAAGAGCAAGTACAAGCAGACACTACCCACATTCAAGAAGATATAGACAATGCTAAAGCAGCAATGAACGCACGTTTAGATATTGCTAAAAGTGGTTTTCAAGCATTAAGCGACTTAGCAAATGTATTTGCAGGAGATAGTGAAGCGCAACAAAGAAAAGCGTTTAACATAAATAAAGCAGCAGGTATTGCACAAGCGACAATAGAAACTTATCAAGCAGCAAGTGGTGCTTATGCTTCTCAAATGTCTATACCTTCACCAGATGCACCTATTCGTGCAGCAGTTGCAGCAGGTATTGCTGTTGCTTCTGGTATTGCTAGGGTTGCAGCTATTGCAAAAACTCAATTTGGTGGTGCAGGTGGTGTATCGTCAACAAGTGTAGGTGGTTCTGTACCAACTGCTGAGGCAAGACCTGCCCAATTCAATGTAGTAGGTAATACAGGAACTAACCAACTAGCAGAAACTTTAGGAAGTCAACCTTTAAAGGCTTACGTAGTAGGTGCAGACGTAACAACACAACAAAGTTTAGATAGAAACAAGACTAATACGGCGAGTTTATAAAATACAACAGAACAACAATTAACCGTTAGATAAATAAAAGAAGATATGAGTTTAGATAAGATTTACAAAATGCTTGAAAGCAACAATGTTGAATTGAAAAGTGAGAAGATAGAATTAACTGCCGTTTCAGATATGGAAGCAATCACTAAGGATGTTTTAAAAATATCAAGTGATAAATCAATAGTAAAAAAAGCTGAAAAACTCGAATCTAATCTTAATCAAGCATTTCAAGACCTAGATAACCTACAAAAAGACTATTCTAATCAGAGAAAAATAGCAGACACTAAAGTTTCAGAACTTAATAAGGCTTTTACTAAGTTAAATAAACAAGCAAAGGAGTTAGGTGTTAGTGTAACAGACCTACCAATTTATAAAGATTATTTAAAAGCACAAGACGCAGTAAAAGAATACAGTAGAGAAGCACAAGATGCATGGAATAAGGTTTATAAATTTAAAAAGTAAACATGGCAAAACTAGAAAGAATTGAAATGTATATCAAAGACGAACAAGAAGACGGTGTATTCGCCGTATCACTTGTAGAAAGTCCAGCGATAGAAGAAAACTTTATAGCACTATCTAAACATAAGATAGACTTAAAGGTAGTAGACGAAGAACGTAGAATAGTAGTAGGCTTTGCACTTGTTCCAGAGAAAGAGATTTATCGTAAGATGAAGATCAACGGAGAAGATAAAGAGTTTAACATCTTTTTCAGTAAGGAAACGGTAGCGAAGACTGCACATCTTTACATGAAGAACCTTAACCAAGCAAACGTAACAGCAGAACATGAAAAGCCTGTAACGGATTGTACGGTTGTGGAAACTTGGATGGTAGAAGATAAGGATAACGATAAGTCTAACATTTGGAAACTTGGCGCACAAGGTGGTGAGTGGGTTATTATGATGAAGATAGACAACGAAGAAGAGTGGAACGATATTAAAGAGGGTAAGAAACTAGGCTTTAGTATTGAAGGTGCTTTTCAAGGGTTTGAGCAGTTAGCATCTAAACAACCAACAGAGGAAGAAATCATAAACCAAATTAAAAACATAATCAATGGCTAACGACAACATCAACTCACCCACAAGTGGTAACTCATTAAACTATGAAGAACAAAACTAAAAGTAAGACAAGTCCTAAAGGTGGTAGAAGAGGTTGCCTAGGTAAAGATGGTAAATACTCTATTGAGAATTGTAACGGTGATTTAGAAGCACAAGGTATTGGGCAGACCACAGGACAAGGCACAAGTAATATCGTAAGGAACTAAAAATACAACAGATAAATTAATAAACGTTAAATAGATATGAATAAAGAGATTATGAAAAAGGTAGCCAACATTAAACACGATGTTGAGCTTAAAAGTGAAAAGGTTGAATTGGGCGTAGTTCAAGATATGAAAAAAGAAGCAAAGCGAGGCGAAGCAATTATTAAAGCTACAATGGAACAAGTAGAAAGAGTTGAAACTGCAACAAAAGAGTTAAAATCCTTAGCTAAACTTTCTAATGATTATATTAATATAATGGCTACCACGTTTAATAATGCAGACGATATAGCAAAAGACTTAGGAGTTTCAGTAACAGACATACCAGAGCAGAAGATACACGACCAAGTTTATAATAATTTACGCAAGGCAAATAAATTCGCAAACGAAGCAATTAAATAATATGAAAGTAGAACTAACAACACTTGATAAAATCAAGAAAGCACTAAACATCGAGATAGAGATGGCGACAGTAACAGTAGACAACGGAGCAGCAACTTTAGAAGCTGAAGTATTTGAAGCAGGACAACCTGTATTTATCGTTAATGAAGACGAGCGTATAGCACTTCCAGTAGGTGAATACCTTTTAGACGATGGGATGGTTCTAGTAGTAGCTGAGGAAGGTATCATAGCTGAGGTTAAAGAACAAGCAACAGAAGAAGAAGCAGTAGAAGAGGAAGAGGTAGCAATGGATGATAAACCAAACGAAACACCTTTACCAAAGTCTGTTATTGAATCAGTAGTTAAGGAAACTAAGTTCTCAGCAGAAGATGTTGAAGCACTTAGAAACGAGATTACAGAACTTAAAGCACAAGTAGCAGAATTAAGTAAAGAAGAGGTTAAGGAAGAAGTAGAGTTAACAGAAGAAGTTAAGCCTATTACACACAACCCAGAGAACGTAGTAGAAAAGCAAGGTATCAAGTACGGAAGTGCTAAACATGATACGCCACTTTCAAGAGCGTTTGCAAGACTAAGTAAATAAATTAATTAAACAAATAAACAAAAAACAATGGCAACATTTTATTCAAATGATGAGGCGTACAACAAAGAGATAGCTATTTCAGCTGCTTATACTGTATTGGCTTCTGACAACGGAGCAGTTTACACTTTAGACGCAGCAGGTGGTGCAGCGGTAACTCTTCCAACATTAGCAAAAGGACTTAGATACAAGTTTGTAGTAGCATCGGCGTTTGCATCTACTAATTGGGTAGTATCTTCTTCTGAGGGTGATAACATTAACGGACTTGTAGCAGATATGGGTACTACACCTGCAGTAGTATTAGCATCGGGTGAAGACCAAATCAACTTTGTAGCAACAGCAGAATCAATCGGTGATTACGTTGAATTTATTGCAGACGTAGACAACTCACAATGGATTGTAAACGGAATGTGTGGAGTTAACGGTGGTATCACAGCAACAGACCCTTCATAATTAAGTAAATAATATTTTAAAAAATAAACAATGGCAACAATTAACAGTTTAACTACTTCATATGCAGGTGAGAGTGCAGGGAAGTATGTAGCAGCAGCACTATTAAGTGCAAACACTATTGATAAAAATGGTGTAACAGTAAAAGCTAACATCAAGTATAAAGAAGTATTGAAGAAAATCTCTTTGAACGATGTAGTAAAAGATGCAACTTGCGACTTTACAGCAACTTCAACACTTACTCAAACAGAGCGTATCTTAACGCCAGAGGAGTTTCAAGTAAACTTACAACTTTGTAAGAAAGACTTCCACGGAGATTGGAACGCAGCAGAGATGGGTTACTCAGCACACGATGTACTTCCTAAGTCATTCGCTGACTTTATTATTGCACACGTAGCAGCTAAAGTAGCAGCAAAGAACGAAACTAACATTTGGAGTGGTGTTACAGCTAACGCAGGTGAGTTTGACGGTTTTGAAACTTTGATGTTAACAGCAGCAGGGCAACCAACAGCACAAGAGATTGCAGGAACTACTTTAACAGCAGCGAACATCATTGCACAAGCACAATTAGTTACCTCTGCAATTCCTACACGTTTGTACGGTTCACCAGATTTGAAACTTTATATGCCACAATCGGCTGTATTGTTCTACATCCAAGCATTGGGTGGATATGGTGCGTCTGGATTGGGTGCTAACGGTATTCAAGGACAAGGTACACAATGGTACACAGATGGTTCACTTTCATTAGATGGTATTCCAATTTTCATGGCTAACGGAATGAGCGACAACGTAATGATTTGTACTACTACTGAGAACTTAGTATTCGGTACTGGTCTTATGAATGACGCACAAGAAGTTAAAGTTATTGATATGGCAGACATTGACGGTTCACAAAACGTAAGAATTGTAATGAGATTTACTGCAGGTGTTCAAATCGTTAACGAAGAAGACATGGTTACTTACGGAATCACTAACGGTTCTAACTAAGATTAACTAAACTAAGTAAAAGGGTGGGTAAAAGTGCCTACCCTTTTTTATTAACTAAAAAAATATATAAAAATGGCATGTGATATAACAGCAGGTAGAATAACACCATGTAAAGATTCAATCGGGGGTCTTGATGCGGTTTATTTTATCAACGATTCTGAAAACTTAGATGCGAGTACTATAACTTATAATGCAAACGGTGAGGGTATCACTTCTGCTACAGGTTCAAGACACGCATTTCACTACGATTTAAAAGGGGAGCAATCTTCTTTTACTCAAACTGTAACAAGTTCAAGAGATAACGGTACTACTTTCTACGAGCAAGTACTTGAATTAACTTTACCAAACCTATCTTTAGCGGATAACAAAGAACTTAAATTGTTGGCTTACGGTAACCCACAAGTTATTGTAAAGGATAACAACGGTAAATTCTGGATGATGGGATTACAATTCGGTGCAGACGTAACAGGTGGTACAACTGTAACAGGTGGAGCAATGGGAGATTTAAGTGGATATACTTTAACTCTAACAGCAAAAGAACCTGTAATGGCTAACTTGTTTGATTCCACTACAGAGGCAGCATTAGCAACTGCGGTTGGTCTTGTTATCGTTAAAGGAGATGGTACGTTCGTATCTTAATCTTAACTAAACAACTTAGAAGCCCTCACTTAATCGGTGGGGGTTTTCTATTTTAAAACAATTCACTAATTTTTCGTTTAATAAGTATGATAATACTACAACAAAGCGTAAGCTCACAATCTTTTCTAGTTATTCCTAGAAGCTACACAGCAGATAGTATTGATATTGAAGAAGAGGGTACAGATGTAGTAACTAATTATACACCTACATTTTCAAGGGTAGACTATAACGATACCACAGACGCAACAGGAACGTATTTAAAGATAGTAGACACGTTTACTCTAGTAGAAGATAAGTTTTATAAGCTAACGGTTAAAAACGGTTCTGCGGTGATATATAAAGATAGAATATTCTGTACTAATCAAACAGGAACATCTTTGGAGTATTCAATTAATAACGGTGAGTACGTAGATAACGCAACCGACAACGATTTTATTATATACAATGACTAACGAAAATAATATACAGGTATTAAACCTTGCTGAATATCAATCCCCCGAAGTTGTAGAAAACAATCGTGAGGATTGGGTAGAGTATGGCGAAAGTAACGACTACTACGATTGGCTTGTTGAGCGTTACCATAAATCATGTACAAATAATGCCGTTATTAATAACATGGCACGTTTGATATATGGAAGAGGTTTACACGCATTAGACGCTTCAAGACACCCTAACGAGTACGCACAATTCAAGTCAATGATAGGTAGCGAAGACTTGCGTAAACTTTCTTTAGAGTTAAAGATGTTAGGGCAAGGACATTTACAAGTTCACTACAATAAAGCACACACTAAAATATTAAAGGCATATCACATACCTACATCGTTAATACGCCCTCAAAAGTGTAACGCAGATGGAGATATAGAGAACTACTACTATTCAGATAATTGGGCAGATACTAAGAAATTTGAACCTAAAGCATATCCAGCTTTTGGAACATCTACTAAAGAGGTTGAGATACTTTGCATTCGCTCTTATTCTGTTGGATTAAAATACTTTTCAAGTGTAGACTATCAAGGTTGTTTACCTTATTGTGTACTTGAAGAAGAGATAGCAGACTTTTTAATTAACGATGCTCAGAACGGTTTTAGCGGTACTAAGGTGATTAACTTTAATAACGGTACAGGAACACCCGAAAGCAGAGATGAAACAAAGAGAACCATACTAAGAAAGTTGACAGGTTCAAAAGGGGAGAAGGTTATTATCTCTTTTAACAATAACGCAGAATCAGCAACAACGGTAGAAGACTTACCTTTAGATGATGCACCCGAACACTACTCTTACCTTTCTACGGAGTGTGTAAATAAGATATTAGTAGGACATACAATTACAAGTCCTATGTTAGTTGGTGTTGTACCAGATAATCAAGGGTTTTCATCTAACGCAGATGAGATAGAAGTAGCTAGTAAATACTTTTACAATACAGCTATTAGACCTTTTCAAGATTTAATTATTGAGGGTATAGATAAACTTTTAGCATTTAACAATGTTACGTTAGATTTATACTTTAGAAGATTAAACCTACTAGAAGATGTTGAAGCAGACCAACAAGCAAAGGAAGAAACACAACTTAAATTTAGCTCACAGATTGAAGACGCTTTAAAAGGTTTTGGAGAAACTATAGACCCTAACGAATGGGAGTTAATAGATGAACGAGATGTTGACCTAGAGAAAGAAGATGATTTAAACGCACAAGTACAAGAGTGGGAGAACTCACTTAAAGAACCTAAAAGCCTACTGAGTAAAGTAGTTAATTTCGTAAGTACAGGAACAGCAAGACCAAATAGTAAAAGTACACAGGATAAAGAAGTTGAAGGTTTTTATTTTAAGGTGCGTTACGAGTACACAGGCAACCCAACACCAGAAAGAGATTTTTGTAAGGTAATGATGAGAGCTAACAAACTTTACAGAAAAGAGGACATCGAGCAAATGAACTCTAATTTAGTAAACGCAGGACACGGACACGAAGGGCAAGCATACGACATTTTTAAATATAAAGGTGGTGTAAATTGCAACCATAAATGGAAGCGTAAAACCTTTGTAAGTGCTTCAAAGAGTATAGATACTAAAAGTCCAAACGCAACAACGGTAAGCACAAATAAAGCACAGAAATTTGGGTATAGAGTAGATAACCCTAGCGAGGTATCAATGATGCCTAAAGATATGCCTAATAACGGACACCACCCAAACTATAAAGGATAATGGCACAAGCACTTTTTGTAACAACAGCAGACATAAATAAATTCACAGCCTTAAACGGTAATATTGATGTAGACAAGTATATTCAATTTATCAAGGTTGCCCAAGATATTCACATCCAAGGTTTTTTAGGCACAGACCTATTTAATAAGATAAACGATGATATTGTAGCTTCATCTTTAGCAAGTCCATATACAACGCTTCTAAGCACTTATATTAAGCCTATGGTAATATGGTGGGGAATGGTAGAGTATATGCCTTACGCTGCTTATATGATAGCAAATAAAGGCGTGTATAAAAAGACAAGTGAGAACGGAGAAAGTATTGAAAAGAACGAAGTAGATTTTTTAATTGAAAAGGCTAGAGATACAGCACAACATTATACAGAGCGATTTATAGAATATATATGTAACAATTCTAGTACATACCCAGAGTACAACAGTAACTCAAACGGAGATATGTACCCAGATACAAATAATAATTTCAGCGGATGGGTAATTTAAAGACAAAGGTTTACAAGCCAAAACAAGAGAACGTAATTAAGCTAAATACATTCTTAAAAACAATTAAACATGGCAGATAGTAAAATAAGCAACTTAACGGCAGGAACGGTTGCAGCAGTTGATAGTTTCCCATTCGTACAAAGTGGAGTTACTAAGGTAGATACTATACAAGGTATTATAGACCTTAACACTAATCTAGCGGATGCAGACCAAACGATAAGTTCAGCAAGTAGAGTTATTACTTTAAACGGTAACACAAGTTCTGAGAGTTTAACTTTTGATAAGTTAGACGGTACGGATATAATGCAAATCGCAGGAGATGGAACTATCGGAGTTGGAAGTGCTCCAAACGCATCAAACAGGTTAACCGTTGTATCAACAGGATTAACAGCAGGAATACGAGCGCAAGGAACAGGAACTTATGGATTCTATTCTGCAGGTGCTATGAGTAGTTGTATATTTGGCGATACTACTGCATCAAATGGAAAAGGGGTTTATGCTAAAGCGCAAGGAACAAGTGGTTCTTGTGTTGGTCTTTTGGCTGAGTCTGTTGGTGTTAATAGTGGAACCAACAGAGGCATTCAAGTTTCAGCTTCTGGTGCTACTACTAATAACTACTCATTAGATATTGTGGCAGGAGATATAAAGTTCTCTCAAGCCTCACAAGTCATAGAGTTAAACGGAGCGACCTCGGCAGACACGGTAGCGTTCAACAACGGTTCAAGTGATATACTTACTATTGCAGGGGATAGTACAATAGGAGCTGGTATTGCTCCAGCTTCAAATACTAGGTTTTCATTAAGCAATTCAGGTTTTACAAATGGGATAAGTATAACAGGAACAGGAACTTTTGGTTATAGATTAAGCGGTTCAACTACAAACGGATGTTATATAGAAACAACTGGCGCGAATAGCGGTGCAATTACAGGAATAGTAACAGGAGCAACAGGAACGAACACTGCATTAAGAGGAACAGCAACAACAGCCAACACAGGGAATAATTATGCCTTAGTCTTGAACGCTAGTGGTGCTAGTGGTGTAAATTATGCAATTAATCTACAATCGGGCGATATTGCTTTACCTTCTGGAGCAACAGGATTTACAGGAACTGGAGCTTACACAAACTTTACAATAGAGAAGGGGATAATAACCAACGCTTCATAAAAATAATTATCTTTAACAAAAAAAACAATGGGAGTATTAATAAACAAAACAGAAGAGAAATCAATCCTAATCAAAGGCACAGAAATTGAAGTACCAAGCGTTTACGGTAGGTTAACTTTCGTGGCTAGAGAGGATGGGCAAACACTTGAGGTAGTAGTAACAACTTACGCAAGTAAAGACGCTTATAAAGGTGGTAGTTCACCACTTACAACAGACGTGCCAACAGGTAGCTTTAAAGTTGAAGAGTTAGCACCAGAAGAAACGCAAGGAGTAGAGACGGCGCATAAATACGCTATTCAAGTTTATAACGATTTAGGTTACGATACAACAGAACTATAAGATGTCTATTACACTATCCAAATTTTGCGCTTACTTTCTAACTTCATTAGTTGCGTTCTTTGCACCTATACTATACGCTTTTTACATCGTGATAGCTTTAGTGTTTATTGATACTGCTTTTGGTATAATGAGAGCAGGGAAAAGAGATGTTAAACAAATTAAAAGTAGGAAGTTATTCTCTTTAGTTACTAAGTCAACCGCTTACTTTTTACTTGTGATATTAGCACAGTCCATAAGTTACGTTGAACCACAGATACCTTTTGTTAAACTTGCTTTATTTGGTATTGGTTTTATTGAGATTAAAAGCATAGACGAAAACTTTAGAGGTATATTTGGGTATTCTTTTATTGATAAGATTTTACAAGCCTTAAAATTTGTAAAAGATATTAAGAGAAAAGGCGAGAAGTAACATATATTTTGTATATTAGCGGTAATTCTTTTCATAGTTGAATTATGTTTGGGCGGTGCTATCTTTTGGTAGTACCGTTTTTTTGTTTATATTAGCAGAAATAAATCTTATAAAGGTCCACTTTTAAATCAACTAAAGGGAGTAGAGAGAAAGGCTTGAAGCTCCCTTTTAAACTTAAACAATTATGAAGAAATTTGAATTAGTATTTGCCCTATCATGGGTTGTGGTATTCACTTCCATTGTGTGCTTATCAATAGCAACACTAAAGAAAGAGCCACAAGAGAAAATGTATTTAGAAGATAACGCAGTAATTTATAACAGATAAGATATGGCAGACCACAGACAAATAGTACCGTTTTTTATTAAATGGGAAGGCGGATTAAGTAATGATAAAAGCGATTCAGCAAGTTCAAACCCATGTCCATTAACAATAGATGGAATTGGTGGTTACCACACTAACAAAGGTGTAACTTATTCAGCTTGGGTAGGTGTATTCGGTAAGAATCAAAACGAAAGATTCGTTGAAATGAATGAACATGATTGGGGTTTAATATTTAAATCTAAATATTGGGATGCTGTAAAAGGCGATGATATAGAAAGCCAAGCAATAGCAAATGTTCTTGTTTCTTGGGCGTGGGGTTCTGGTGCTAAAACAGCAGTAAGACAAATTCAAAGAGTAGTAGGAGTTACTAGAGATGGTATCATAGGCAAGAATACTCTAAAAGCTATTAATGAACGTAACGAATTAGAACTATTTGACGAATGTATCAAGCAAAGAGAATCATTCTTTAGATATATTTGTGAGCGTACACCAAGAAACAAACGATTCTTAAAAGGATGGCTTAACAGATTGGAAGATTTCAATAATAAATTCAGACCAGATGAAAAATAAAACATTAATCGTAACGGCTTTAATTATCCTAAGTGGATGCAGTACACCACACAAGGTTAGAAAGTACAACAGAGCGAAGGAAAACCTACTTAAAAGCGGTTTAACGATACCTATAGACACGGTAACTATCACAAGTACTGACACTATTACTGAAATACTAACGTCAAACGATACTACCTACATTACTAAAACGGTTACAAAGAATATAACCTTAGAGCCTATTGTGGAATATAAGACAAGGTGGCAAGTAAGAACGGAATATAAAGAGCGTATTAAGTACATTAAGGAAGAAACGAAGCAAGAGAAGGAGAAGACTAAACAAGTTAAAGCAGAGAACCGTAAAAGTAATTGGTGGAAGTGGTTACTTCTTGGTCTTGTTGTAGGTTATTTAATAAATGTTATCTTAGCAATTAAATCAGTATCAAACAAAATATATAAACATGACTAGGAAAAGATTATTTTACGACATTGAAACATCATTCTGTGAAGGTTGGTTTTACAGACCAGATTGGAATACTAGAATTTATCCACATCAAATTAAAGAACACGCTAAAATTATTTCAATACATTGGAAGTTTGAAGGTGAGGATAAAATACACAATTTACATTGGGGGTTAAATAAGCAATGCGACAAAGCAATGTTAAAGAAATTTATTAAGGTGTTAGATTCAGCTACTGAGGTTGTACATTACAATGGTAAGAAGTTTGATACGCCTTGGTTAAGACAAAGGGCAATGTTTCACGGATTAGAGTTTAAACATTCTTATAATGAAGTTGACTGTTATAGTTTAGTGAAAAAATACTTAAAACAGCTTCCAGATAAAAGGTTAAAAGGTGTATGTGATTACTTTAACCTACCATCAAAACTAGATGCAGGTGGACACATGACGTGGGTTAATGTTATATACAATAAAGACCAAGAAGCGTTAGACCATTTACTTTATTACGGAGATGGGGATATAACAAGTTTAGAAGCTGTATTCCAAAAACTTAGACCTTACGTAGATTCTAACACACATTACCATATAGACCTTGTAGACGTAGGAGATAATAAGCTAGTAAGTAGTAAATTCTTCTGCCCAGAGTGCGGTGGTCTACTTCAATGGAACAAAGAGTACGTAACAAAGAGTGGAACGGTTCAACATTACATGAAGTGCAGAGATAAATCATGTGCCACATATCACAAGATAAGCAACAGAGATTACATGAACTACATTAAATACACAATGAAAAACAATATTAAATAAAACTTCTATAAGTCGGTTAGGTTAAGGGTTTGCAGAGATGTAGACCCTTTTTTATTGAAATTAATTTAATATTTTTGTTGATAAAGTTTGATAGTTATAAACATTGTTTGTATATTTGAGTATACGAAAACACAAAAACAAAGAAATTATGAAAAACAAAGTAGAAAAATACGAAAGTATAAAAGCAGAATTAATAGTATTAATAGATAGACATGGATATTGGTCAGAAGAAGTCTTAGATTTTAATTCTAACTTAGATTACGATACAATGATGAGAGTTAATAACGAGATTAAGTCACAACTGAAATAAACCAAACAAAATGAAAAGTAAAACAAGAGAAGTAAGCAAGTATGAAATTGCAAAAAGTATTTTAGAAATGGCTGGAGATATTCTAAAAAAACAAAAAGGGAATGTATCTCCAAAAGAGTACGACAATTTACAGATACAGTTTGACCAAACGTTATTGATAGCAAACAAAATAATTAAAGGAGAAATTTAAGATATGACACTAAGAGAAGAGTACAACAAAGCATGGGAAGAAAGAGAATGGGAAGAGGTAAGAAGATTATTTATATTATTAGTTAGAGCTGAAAAAGGCGAAGACTACGAGTTAATAGAAAGCCTACCAAAAGGAGATAGAAATAGTACAGTAATAACAAACGTAAAAAAGGGATATGATTACTAAAGCAATTACAAAGACAGCAGAAGAGCTTTTAATGTGGGAACAACTAAAAGTTAAAACACTTGAAAAGAAAGTTTTAAACCAAAGAAAAACAATAGAGGCGTACAAAGAGAAATTAGCAATAGTTAACAATACAAAAAAAGGAACGTTTTATATCTATTGGAAAACATCAGAGAAACAATTACGCCAACAATTAAATCACAACAAGGAGTTACAAAGAAAACTTAACTCTATGTCTGAAATAATGATAACAAACAAACTGTAAAAGATATGTTAAGAGTAAAAGCATTAGATAAGATTAAAAGAACATTCCTAAGAGACGAAGTAAGTTGGGATGATAATATCTACCAACCAAAGATTAAAAGCACTTACACGCCAGAAAAAGCATCTTATAACGAAGTATTCGAGCATATACACAACCAATTAAAACCAAAACAATAATAATAACAACTTAAAATTTAAATTATGAAAACAATTAAAAAAGGAACATTTGAAGCGAACTACCCAATTAGTAAACTAAAGCAGTCGCTTGTAAATAGAGACATTGTAGAAAACCATTCTAATAACTTTTCTAAAAAATTAAACGAATATGGATGGTTATCACCAGTAATAATAGACGATAAGGGTAATATTATAGAAGGACACCACAGGGTGTTAGCTTCTGAAAAGTTAAACTTAAATAGTGTACCTGTTTATATTGTTGATTGGGTAAACACAAAAGACCTAGATGAGTACCAAAAATATATAATAAGCCTAAATAATTCTAACAGGGCTTGGTCTGCTTTAGACTACTTAAAAAGTTTTTCTCGTAATAAAGAATCATATCTTTATGTTTATAACCAATTAATAGCATCTAAAGCTGTTTTTTCTGTTGGTAATGTTTTAAATATATATTTTAACTCTGGTTCAAATCAGACGTTTAAAGATGGCAGAAGCTCAATAAAGAATCAAGATTTTAGTGAATACCTTTATGATAATTTTTTAAGATTAAAATCTTTATTCGGTGGTAAAAAGTTTCAAGCATTCACTATTAATAGAGTTTGTCATTTTGCACACCAAAAAATAAAAGGGAATAAAAAAGAAATGGAGTTTATATTTGCACAACTAGAAGAACTTGCAAAAAGTGATAGTGCTACCTTGTCTTCTGTTGAAATGATTAGACCATGGTTAAATAGACAATTAAAAATATATAGAAACAATTAAAACCAAAACAATGAACATAGAACAAATAAAAGAGTACATTAAAAACGAAGGACTAGACGTTAAGTCTAAGAAGAGAAGTTTAGCATACCGTAGAGCGTACCTTTACAAGTACATAAGAAGTGAAATAGGTTTTAGTTATGAAAGTATAGGTAATATGTTTAACCGTGACCACGCAACAGTAATGCACGGCGAAAAACTTTACAACAGGTTTAGAACAGACCCTGTATTTATAGGACACGTAATAAAAGAACTTGGAGATTTTCCAATAACAGAAGAACCGATAAACCTACCTAATAAGAATTTAGTATTAATGAGGTTTGACAAAGAGATGTATTTAAAAGTTCAGCTTTACAGAATAAATAACCAGATACCAACTAACGAAGAAGCAATTAAACGAATAATAGAAACGATATGAAAGTACATATAGAAAACAGGGGATGTAGCATATTAGACGGACTGCAAGCAGTTAAGCAGTATATTATAGATTATAGATATAAAGAAACTTTAGGAACAAGCGGAACAAAAGTTTTTCATGTTAGAGGTTCTAATCATGTTTCGTGTAAAAAAACTAAAACAGGTAATTATACTTTTACGGTATGGTTGGCCAAGTAAATATATAGATATGAAAGTAACAGATAAGATAGAGATAACAAACGAAGACAACATGGCTTTAATGGCTAGATATCCAGATAACTATTTTGATTTGGCTATAGTAGACCCACCTTACGGATTAGGTGATAGGCTCTCTAATGGTGGTGGAAAAAGAAAAAACGACCCATCAAGATTACTTTATGTAGATAAAGATTGGGATTGTTTGCCAACTGCTGAATATTGGAAGGAATTATTTAGAGTTTCTAAAAATCAAGTTGTTTTTGGTGCAAATTATTTTATTGAACATTTACCAAACACAAGGGGTTTTGTTTGTTGGGATAAAAAACAGGCAATGCCGACCCTTTCTGCTTGCGAATTAGTTTGGACTTCTCTAGATAAACCTGCTAAAATAATGAAAAAGACAAGTACAGACCTTAATAGATTTCATCCAACTCAAAAACCAACATACGTTTATGAATGGATGTTTAAGTATTGCAAAGTAGAAGAAGGGATGAATATCTTAGACACTCATCTAGGAAGCGGAAGCAGTGCTATAGCTTGTCACAATTTAGGTTTTGAATTAACAGCTTGTGAGTTAGACGCGGATTATTACGATGCTTCAATCAAACGAATTAAGAATCATATAGCACAACAAAGATTATTTTAAAAAACTTTACTATATTCGCAACCATTAGGCAACTATTTACGTCTATACAATAGGTCGCTCTCACACCATAAGACCACGAGCATTATTTTAACCCTTATTTGGGAGCTAGAGGTGAGAGCCTAGCTTTTAGATAGGGGTTTTTTATTTTAATTTATTTTATATGATTTACAAATTATTAGATTCGCAAGACCAAGAAAAATGTATTGAAATTCAAATTACATCTTCACAAGATATTGAGTTAACAATTTATGAACATCTTCAACATTCAACAGAAGTAAATAGCGTTATTATAGATAAGAATAATTTATACACGTTGATTGGTGCTTTACATTCAATTCAGAAACAACTAAACTAAAAAACTATGAAGCTGACAAAAAGAAAAGCGTTTAAGTTCTTTAGAAGTTATTACGATGTCTATAACGAACTTGAAAAAGATAAGGATAAGATAGCCTTTATTGAGGCATTGCTAGATAAGCAATTCTTAGGTAAAGAACCAACCGAGTTAACAGGTATTGCAAAGTTTGCTTACATTAGCCAAGTCAACAGTATAGATTCGCAAGTGTCTGGTTATGAGACTAAAACAGGTACTACCCTAGGGGGTAGCATAGGGGGTACGCAAGGGGCTTCACTACAGGAGAAAGAGAAAGAGGAAGAGGAAGTACAATACAGTATAGATTTTTCTTCATTATTAGACTTCATAAACACCACGACTAAACGCAGTTTTAAAACTATAAACAAATCCGTAAAACAATCGTATATTGCAAGGCTTAAAGATGGATATACTAAAGACGATATTAAACAAGCGATTACAAACGCTGTAAACACTCAATACCATAAAGACAATAACAACCAATACTTAACACCAGAGTTCTTTAGTAGAAGCGCAACGTTAGATAAGTATAGCCAAACTGCGGAGAGTACGATGATAGAAGACCCTGTTGTTAAAATGGCTATGGAGTTAAACAAGAAATACGAAAATAGATAATTATGATAGAATTAATACAAGGCGACTGCTTAGAAGTAATGAAAGATATACCCAGCGGTTCAATAGATGCTATTATAACAGACCCACCCTACGGAACAACAGCCTGTAAATGGGATAGTGTTATTGACTTTGAATTGATGTGGGAGCAACTGAACAGAATTATTAAACCTAATGGTGCAATAGTTTTATTTGGTAGTGAGCCGTTTAGTAGTGCTTTACGAATGAGTAATATTAAGAATTATAAATATGACAATATTTGGAATAAGGTTAGGAAAACAGGGCACTTAAATTGCAATAAACAACCCCTTAATATTTATGAAAATATATCTATTTTTTACAAAAAGCAATGTACTTATAACCCACAAAAAACAACAGGTCACAAAAGTTATGACAAATCAAAATACAATACTAAAGAAAAATACTCACCCAATGTTTATGGTAAACTTCACAGGAACGAAAAGAAGAACGAAGGCGAAAGACACCCGACAAAACTGGTTAAATTTTCACAGGATTGGAAAAGGCAAGACCAAATGCACCCAACACAAAAACCAGTAGCACTAATGGAGTACCTAATTAAAACTTACACCAACGAAAATGAAACGGTTTTAGATTTTACTATGGGTTCTGGTAGTACTTTGGTAGCTTGTCAGAATACAAACAGGAACGGCATAGGAATAGAGAAAGACGAAAACTATTTTAAGATTGCACAGCAACGGATAAAAGAAAATGAATATAAACTATTTTAACTATGATACTAAGTAAAGGATCAGATAATGAATATCTACTAGACTACAAACACGATAGGTTAGTAAAAGGTTTAGGTATCGGTTGCGAGTTAGACAAGCACCTAAGATTTAAACGAGGGCAATACAACGGAGTGCTAGGTGGTAACAACGTAGGAAAGACTTACTTTATGACTTGGTATTTTCTTTGTCTATCAATTAAACACGGTTTAAAGTGGGGGTTGTGGATGGATGAAAACAAGAAGGGTAGAGTGTTGAGAGATTTAGTACAGTTCTATACGGCTAGAAAACTTAAAGACTTAACCGATAAACAAGTACTAGACACGGTTGCAATACTAGAAGATTGGTTTTACTTTGTGGACAATAGACAAATGTATAAGCCAGAAGAGTTATTAGCTTTGTTTGAGCCGTTGGATATTGATGGGGTTTTACTAGACCCATTTAACCAACTTAACAGACCTGTTGGATATTCTGAAAACATACCATTCATAAGAAACTTGAAACATTGGTGTAAGGTAAACGACAAAACATTATATTTAACGATGCACCCGAACACAGAAACACAAAGAAAGAGTAGCCAATATCCAGAAGGACATATTTGGGCAGGGCAACCCCAAATGCCCCTAAAGCACAATAGTGAAGGCGGGAGTACCTTTTCCAATATGAGCGATGATTGGATAAACCTAAACAGATTAAACAAACTAGAATCTATGAAGTACATAACAATGGTAGATATAGACAAGGTTAAAGATGTTGATAGCGGTGGTTCAATTACCCAAAGCGAAGAGCCTTTAATGTTTCACTTTAATAACGGTTTAGGTTTTGAAATCATGGGAATTAATCCAATACAGGAAGCACTTAAACAAAAAAATAGTATATTGCAACCATCAAACGATTTTTAATTATGAAGAAAAAACTAAAAGAGTTACAAGAATTGGTAGACAAGTACGGTTATTGGTCAAGAGAAGTTAGAGAATTTAATGCTACTTTAGACTATGATATTATGAAAGTTTTAAATAGTAAGGTTAAGAGATGAAAGTAACAGACAAGATAACAATCACGAACGAGGATAACATGGAGTTAATGAAACGCTATCCAGATAACTATTTTGACCTATCGATAGTTGACCCACCTTACGGAATAGATATTGCTAAAAATGGTAAACTAAAAAGCAACTCTAAATTTGATAGAGGGTTTAAAAAAGACATTGATTATGGTGCTAAAAATTGGGATTCAGAAATACCGTCTGAAGAATATTTTTTAGAGTTGCGTAGAGTTAGTAAAAATCAAATTATTTGGGGTGGTAATTATTTTATTTCCTTTTTAGATAATACACCTTGTTATGTAACTTGGTATAAAAAAGGAACGGATAAAAACCACAGATTTTCACCAACTGAATTAGCTTGGACTTCCTTTGATAAAAAGCCTTTTTTTATAGACTTGCCTTGGATTGGGTTTGGGTATTTAAACAACCCACTTAAAGAAAAAAAAATACATCCTTGCCATAAGCCTATAAACTTGTATCAAGAAATATTAAATAACTTTGCAAAAGAAGGCGATAAAATACTAGACACGCATTTGGGCGGTGGAAGCATTGCAATAGCATGCCACAATTTAGATTTTGAATTAACAGCGTGTGAGTTAGATAAGAAATACTTTGATGCAAGTATAAAGAGAATACAAAACCATGTTTCACAACAAAGACTATTTTAATTATGAAAGAAGAAACAATTTTATTATGCACCGAATGTTACACAGGCGAGTTAAACACTTTATGGAGTGGAGACGAGGGTTGGAATGTATGCCCAGAATGTAACAGTGTTGAAGGTGGTTACTTTGAGTTATCACTTGATGAGTACGAGAGTTTAGATGGCTTGGATATTATGGCAAAGGTTGACGAATTAAGAGAGCGTGAAGCATTCCAAACTATTAAAATTACAAGACTATGAAAGTAAATGAAATATATAACGAAAACTGCCTTGATACAATGGCAAGAATGGAAGATAACTTTATTGACTTAACGGTTACATCTCCTCCTTATGATAATCTAAGAACGTATAACGGATATAGTTTTGATTTTGAAAGTATAGCAAAAGAGCTTTACAGAGTAACTAAAGATGGGGGTGTTGTTGTTTGGGTTGTTGGAGATGCAACAGTTAAAGGAAGTAAAACAGGTACGAGTTTTAAACAGGCTTTATATTTTAAAGAATGTGGTTTTAATTTTCACGATACAATAATATGGCAGAAACCCAATTACGCACCAATGTACCCAAGTGTAAAAAGGTATGATAACAATTATGAGTTTATGCTTGTATTTAGTAAAGGTCAACCAAAATCTTGGAACCCAATAAAAGACAAAGTGAAAGCTGAATCAAGTAAAAAAAGAAGTAAATACAAAAGAAGTTTTATTAATAAAGATGGAAGTAGAAAAAGTAAAGAATCTACTGATAATAATTCTGACTTTTCAAAACGGAATAATATTTGGATAATACCAAACGGACAAATAAGAGGTTTAAAACACCCTGCGGTATTTCCCGAACAATTAGCAAACGACCACATAACAAGTTGGAGTAATAAAGGAGATATTGTTTATGATTGCTTTATGGGAAGCGGAACAACTGCAAAGATGGCTTTATTAAATGATAGATATTATATTGGTTCTGAAATATCAGAAGAGTATTGCGAAATAATAGAACAAAGACTAAACCCAACACAAACTAAATTACTATGACAGAATTTAAACCAATAACCCCCGAACACGGTAAGGTATTCTACAACGGAGAGCAGATAGGTATTTATAAAAACTTTGCTTGGAGTAAAGAAGTATCTTTAGAAATAGGATATACTAAGCTTACGGTAGGATATGAAAAGAAGCATTTGATTAAAAGAATAGCATTAAAGATACATTTACTGCAACAGGAACGAATAAAAAAGCGCATTATAAAGCAACACAAACTACGCAACAGCATATACAATACTAAACAACCCTTCACGTATGGCAAAGAAACTAACAACAGGTAAACTAATTAAAAAGCTACAACCTATCTTCAACAAGTACATAAGGCTAAGAGATAAAGATAAGCCTTGCATTAGTTGCGGTAAGTATGTAGACTTTGACGATACAGACGGAGGGCATTTCTATCCAACACAAGGTTATAGTGGTTTGAGGTTTGACGAAGACAATGTATTTAAGGAGTGTAGATATTGCAACAGATACGACGAAGCACACTTAATAGAGTATGCAGAGAACCTTAAACAAAGAATAGGCTTAGAAGATTACGAAGCGTTAAAGCAACGTGCAAGAGATTACAAAGCCAACGGTATCAAATGGGATAGGGCAGAACTTGAAGAAAAAATAAAATATTATACAGAGAAGGTTAAACAATTGCCTTGCGATTGTAATAAGTACCCAACTTATTTTGATGAGGGTGGTAAACCAAGGTGCAAGAATTGTAATGAGAGGAGTTGGTTAGCAAGGTAATTGCCTACAACACAAAGCTAAAACACTTTTTTAGCAACTGTTATTGATTATTACAAAAGTTTTATTAACTTAGCAAAAAACAAAATAACTATGGAAAAGAAAGATGAATTTACAGAGGCTTTAGAAGCCAACAAACCAAACAACATTTACTACAAGCTATCTTTAGTAAAGCAAGAGATAGGAGTATTAAGCAAGAACGCTAAGAACCCATTCTTTAAGTCAGATTATTTAGATTTAAACGGTATCTTGTCAGCGGTTGAGCCTTTGCTGTTTAAACATGGGTTAGTGTTGTTACAACCTATTAATATGAATGAGGTTATGACTTTAATCACAGATACTGAAACAGAACAATCCGTACAAAGTCAAGTCATTATACCATGTAACATAACAGACCCACAAAAACTTGGTTCAGCTATCACTTACTTTAGAAGATACACTTTACAAAGTTTGTTAGCACTTCAAGCGGTAGACGATGACGGTAACCATGCAAGTAAACCAGAGCCTAAGATATTAAACAAAGAACGCTTTAACGATGCTTTAACAGCCATCAAAGGTGGTAAGATAACAGCAGAATATTTAAAGAACGAATGGGACTTGTCTGTTGAGCAATTGTCAGAACTTGAAAACTTATAGGATATGAGAAGAATTATAGAAAACACACCGATAATTTTAGCTATTTATTTCGGCTTACTATTTCATTTATCGGTTCTTAATGATGAGGCAGACACGCATAGTGTTTATGGTAAACTTCTATTTTCTGGTGTTATATCATTCAGTGGACTTGTTGTGGGTTTTTTAATACGAGAATTAATAAGATTGACCAATGGCAAGTAAAAAACTAATTACGTTCTATATCTCACAAGTTGTTATACCTATCAAACACCAAATGAATAGAGATGCTTTACAAGCTGACTTAGATGCAGATTGGACTAATGAAATGGTAGATAAATTTCTTAAACACAACTTTGAAATAGACAAGAGCAAGATAGAGATGACAACACAAGAACTACACGAGCTGATATTAAATAGTTTTCAGTTTGCAGATAGTATTGGATTGGAGTTGAACTATCCAGAAGATGAATTAGACAAATTAATAGATTTAAATATAAAATAAACAGTATGAATTACAAGGTAAAAGGAACTATCACAGCGATAGGCGAAAAAAAGACGCTAGACAATGGCGCAGTAGTATTGAACTACGTAGTTAACGATAATCAAATGTACCCAACGGAGTATAATTTTGATATGTACAAGAAAGCAGAAGACGCTAAATTTGTAGACCAGTTTTTAGAGTTTAACAAAGTTGGTGAAGATGTAGAGGTAGAGTTTACTATTAGAAGTAGAGAGTACAACGGAAGAATCTACAACAGCTTGAACCATTGGAGATGTGATAAAGCAACGACAAGCGCGCCAGTTGAAGCAAAAGAAGAAGATGACCTTCCATTTTAAACTATAAGATATGTTATTATTTATTTTACTTTTATCCGCAGTTGTTCTTTGTAGTTGGGTTCTTATCGTTATGATAAGTCATGAAAACTTTTTGAAGCGTAAGAATATTAAAGAGTATAAAAGAAGGTTTTAATGACTAGCACAGAAGCATATAACATAATAATAAGTAAAGCAAACCACTCTGTTAATTCGGGTGGTTTGTTTGTTTCTGATTGTCATAAGTTGGCGCGTATGTACTTTAAACGAATTAAAGAGATAGAGAAGCCACACGAAAGCGATGAAGCATTACTATTGAGAGATATGCTTATAACGATAGCAACGAGCAAAACAATACTACAAACGAATAAAAGACCTAGATAATTTGGTTGGTTAGAATATTATCATTACATTGACGAAAAATTAAACACATGGCTAAATATTATATAGTTGATTACGGTAAAGATACAACCGACTTAGCAGAGCTTTTAATACATCATCTAAGAGAACAAGACCATCATGTACTTGTGGCACTTACAGACCTTAATAACTACGTAGCAGCAGAAGAAATAGACGAGGATAGCTTTTTAGATATGTTTAACCTAGCAAACGAATTAACTAATTAATCGTTATATAAGTATGCTAATTAAAGAAATAAGCGAAAGACATCAAGACTGGGTAGATATTGTCAAGACTTTTGGCGGTGGTGTTTACTCAGAAGATATAGTGCAAGAGATGTATTTAAAGATACACAAGCTAGATAAAGAAGTAAATCATAGTTACGTATGGCTAACACTCCGTTCTATTTTTTACGATGTAACAAGAGTAAAGAGTAAAGTAGACGAGGTTGGGATAGGTGAGAACTTCCAAGTGTTTGAAGAATTGAAAGATAACGGTTTTGAAGATGCTTACGAAGAGCTGACTTATAGAGTAAACAAAGAGATTAAGTCTTGGTGTCATTACGACCAGAAACTATTTAAACTCTATACACAAACAGACATGAGTTTAAGAGATATACACAAGGGAACTAATATAAGCCTAACGAGTATCTTTAACACTATAAAGAATTGTAAAGCTAGAATGAAAGCTGCGATAGGCGAAGATTATGAGGACTTAATAAACGGAGATTATGATAAACTTTGATGTGTACATACCTACAACAGTTCAAAGAGATACATTAAACGAAATTCTAGTGTACTTAGAAGCGTGTGATGTTACACCCATACTATTCCCTAATAACGCAGGTAAAGAAATGTTTTGGAGTGTTTGGAATGATATGTTGAAGACGGCGGAGCAAAGCGAAGCAGAGTTATTTATCTTTATGCCAGATGACTTTACAGATTTAGACTTAGAACGAATTAAAGAGATACACGAAGCACATAAATGTAAACCTTATGCGTTTAATATTATTAACGATGGAAGAAACGGATTGTTCAACGGTGTAGTACCTGTAACGATAGATGATAAAATAATGTGTGGCTTTGTAGATTGTGGGTTCTTTTGCAATCGTGAAGCGTTAGATGCTATTGGTTACTACATGGAACAAACAGAAGTAAAGAAAGATAGTAGCGGAGTAGGTAGAAGATTAAGCAATAGATTCTTAAAGGCTAGGGTAACGATGTATAAGCCTGTTACAAGTTTAGCATGGCATGGAGACCAAGAAAGTATTATGCACAAAGAGGAGCGGAGAAAAAACCCATTGATAAGCCTATGAGAGTTATAGTAGGAATGGCAACAACTAACGAACGAAGAGCTAACGCTATTAAAGCTATGGATAGCCTAGCACCTTATGTTGACGAAATACATCTATACAACAACGACAAAGAAAGTGTAGACTATACAGATAATGCTAAGTTCTTCTACATAGACAGATACAAAGAGCCTGTATATTGGATAAGTGCAGACGATGATATAATATATCCAGAGTGGTTTGTTGATACGTGTATAGATAAGATAGAACAGTACAACTCTATTGTAACATTCCACGGTAGAAGACTAAAGGGAACAAACCTAAACTACTATAAGGAGCATTACTTATACAGCTTAAAGAACTTAATACCTAGAGATGTTAAAATAGATGTTGCAGGTACAGGAGTAAGCGCATGGAGAACAGACCATTTTAACGGTAGTGAACTTTACAAAGCTAACGATAAGAAGATGGCAGATTTAGTGTTAAGCATAGAAGCAAAGAAGCAAGGTGTAGATATTATGATGATAGCACACGACAAAGAGGATTTTATAGTTCAAGACATTCCAAAAGAATTAACTATATTTGATGAGATGAAAGATAAGCAAGAACGATTAATTGAATTAGCAAACGAAATTTATGAAACAAATTAAAGAGTATCTAACGAACCAAAAAGACTTAGCGTTAATGATGTGGTCAAACGAACTACAAAAAGAAGACTGTAACCTTGCAATGGTCAAGCATTGGTTAGATAGAGTTATAGTAATAGACCAAATGTTAAACGAATTAAAATAAGAAATAATGGAAAAGAACGAAGAGTACTACGAGAACCTAGACAAAAGAAGTAAAGAGTATAAGGAATACAAAAAAGCCTTTGAAGAAAAGAACAGCGTAGGGTTAGGGGATATAGTAGAGAAGGTAACTAAAGCTACAGGTATTAAGAAAGTGGTAGAAGCACTTACAGATGATTGTGGATGCGAAGAGCGTAAGGAAAGATTGAACGCTACTAGACTTAAACGAAGAAAGCCTTACAGATGTTTCACAGAAGACGAATATAACATACTTACTAACTTCTTTGAGAAAGGCAAGGTAAACTTAACAGGTCAAGACATTGACAAAATGATAGAGATTGAAGCAGGTATCTACAATAAGAAGTATAGCGGTAGACCATGCACACAATGTGGAAGAGAAGTCCACCAAATTTATGACACTTTAAAACTAATCTATGAGAACTATTAGTATAATATTTGCATTGCTATTGATAGGATGCACAGCAGAAGAACCACAACCAACACAAACGGTAGATTGTAACTGTAACAGAGTAACTACACATACTAGCTTTAATATGCCAGATGGTAGCTCATTCGGTGAATACACAACTATAAACGATTGTAGTGGAGTACAAACCAACGGCAATTGGAATACAGCATGGGGAAATAGTGAACCAACAAACGGAGAATGTCTATAGTGTGGCTATTCTTCATGGTTGGAACTTGTTACGCTTTAGCAGGGTTTATACTTAATTGGAGTAAACGAAAGAGATGAAGAACACAGATCCAACAAAGATAAAAGACTTAACAGGTTTTGAAGCGTATCTATTAGATAATGGTTTTAGTGTTATCTATAACGCAGATTACTTTAACACTTACACAGGTTGTAGTAGGGTTTGGACTAAAGAAAACATAAGTATAGATGTTGGTTTAATGGATAGCCCAACTAGAGTAGGATTAAGAAACTTTGTAGGAGAATTTAATAATTCATTTTTACCAACACCAATACAGTATAAACAAACACTAGATAGATATAAAAATAAGTGAACGAATCACAAGCAATAGCATTAATAACAAAATACATCTATGAGCGTAAAGGCGTTAGAGTACATCTAAGCCCTCTTACATTCATTACTGATAGAAGACAAGCAGAGATGCTAGAACGTGCAGTACAGATAGCCGTAGACTACTACAACGGCGTTAAGATGTATGTTTAAACTGTAAAGAACAATAAAAAACAATAGATATGGGTAAATTTGAGAAAGGAAATAAACTTGGAAAGGGCAGACCAAAGGGAAGCACTAACAGGAAGAAGATTATCTATAAATCTTTATATGAGGATATAGTAGGTTCTTTTAAGAGTGGTTCTTACTACGTGTATTACCATGTGGAAAATAATATTGTTATTTACATAGGTAAGGGTAGTAACGATAGAGCTTGGAATTTTAGAGGTAGACCATATAACGAGGTAGATGTAAAACTAATATGCCACAACCTTTCAGAAGAAGAAGCATTAGCAATAGAGAAAGAGTTAATAAAAATTCACAAACCATTTTATAACATTAACTATGCCATTTAAAAAAGGAGAAAGCGGAAATAAAACAGGCAGACCAAAGGGAGCAGAGAATAAACTAACTAAAGCAGCTAGAGATGTCTTTATAGAAACACTAGAAGGACAGGTAGACAATATACAAGATGCATTTGATAAAGTGCTTAAAGATAGTCCTGCTAGATATTTAGATTTATTCGCTAAGTACGCTCAATACTTTGTACCTAAGAAAACAGAGACAGATATTAAAGGAGAGTTAAGAGGTAGCTTTGATTTTAACAAGACACTAAAGAAGTTAAGGGGAGAAGATGATTAACGAAAAGTACTTAGTACTAGATGAGCCTAGCAGATACTTTATCGTAACAGGTGGGCGTGGTTCTGGTAAGTCTTATTCTATCAATACTCTTCTATGTTTACTTACGGCAGAAGCAGGACACACTATCTTATTTACTAGGTACACATTAAGAGCTGCAAGTATATCAATCATTCCAGAGTTCTTAGAGAAGATAGAGGTGTTAGATATGCAAGAGCAATTCCACATAACTAAAGACGAAATAATAAACCTAAACACAGGGAGTAAGATACTGTTCAGAGGTATTAAAACAAGTAGTGGTAACCAGGTAGCTAACCTTAAGTCTTTACAAGGTGTTACAACGTGGGTACTAGATGAAGCAGAGGAACTAATAGACGAAAAGATATTTGACACTATAGACTTATCGGTAAGGCAGAAGGGAATACAGAACAGGGTTATAATGATAATGAACCCAACAACTAAAGAGCATTTTATCTATAATAGATTCTATGAGGGTAAGGGAGTTCAAGAGGGGAGTAACCTAACTAAAGGAGATACAACTTACATACACACAACATACTTAGACAACATAAACAACCTTTCAGAATCATACATAAACCAAATAGAAGACATTAAGAAGCGTAGACCAAAGAAGTACGCACATCAAATACTTGGTGGTTGGTTAGATAAAGCAGAGGGTGTTATCTTTGATAATTGGAAGTTAGGAGAGTTCAAGCACGTTGGTAAGAGTGTATTCGGTCAAGATTTTGGGTTTAGTGTTGACCCTACAACGTTAGTAGAAACGAATATAGACAGCACAAATAAAACCATCTATCTTAAACTACACTACTACAAGCCTAACTTAACTACATCTCAGATAGCAGAGTTAAACAATAGGATAGCAGACAACGCTTTAATAGTTGCGGATAGTGCAGAGCCTAGGCTTATTAGTGAACTACTAGCAAAGGGCAATAACATACTACCAACTATAAAGGGTGCAGGTAGCGTTACGTTTGGAATAAGCATGATGCAAGACTACGATTTAATCATAGACCCAGATAGTACAGAACTCATTAAGGAGTTAAATAACTACTGTTGGTTAGAGAAGAAGAGCAACACACCAATAGACAACCACAACCACGCCATAGATGCTATTAGATACGCTGTAAGTTATCAATTAGATAATCCAACAAGAGGTGAGTACTTTATAGGATAATTAGTATATTTGCAATCCTACCTTGTTTGGTTTCGGGGTAGGTGTATTATTATAGGGGGTTATTGTTCTAAGGTGAACGCCCCCTTTTTTCATTTGCTACAATTTCTTCTTATTTCGTTTAATAAGTATGGACATCAAGTTAACAATACCAACAGAGCAAAAAGATATAAGCCTTAGACAGTTTCAAGAGTTTGCTAAACTAGGTGAGGCGCAAGATGAAAACTTCCTACAGCAGAAGATGATAGAGTTATTCTGTAACGTTAGGCTTAATCAAGTTTTATTCATAGACCACAGAGAGGTTAAGAGGTTAAGCGAAGATATCACAGAGATACTAAACCGTAAACCAGAGCCTATTTATAGGTTTAAGATTAAAGGGCAAGAGTTTGGTATGATACCTAACCTTGAAGCAATGACCTTTGGCGAATACGTAGACCTTGATACCTACATAGGAGATTGGCAAACGATGCACAAAGCAATGGCTGTTCTATTTAGACCAATAGACGTTAAGCATAAAGATAAGTACACCATATACCCATACACAGGAGCAGATGAATTTGCAGACCTTATGCAGTTTATGCCTTTAGATGTTGTAATGGGTGCAATGGTTTTTTTTTATCGTTTAGGGAACGAATTACTGAAAGCTACCCAAAGCTATTTAGTGGAGGAAGTAAGGGAGATGGTTTCAACTACAGACAACAATTTTCCCAAAAGTATGGATGGTATAATTCAGTCTATACACTCGCAAAGGGAGATATTAATCAACTTGATAGAGTTACAGAGTACGGAGTTAGACAATGCCTTACCCTATTAAATTACGAAGCAGATAAGCAAGAGGTAGAGAACCTTATAATTAAACAAAGCATGAAATGACAAGTTTTTACGATGTAACACAAACTATAAAAACCCAATTACTATTAGATGAGTACTGCAATACGGTAAACTTTGGCAATATAGATGAAGTACTTTTAAATAAGCAAGACATCTATCCTTACTCACATCTTATACTTAACCAAGCTACGTACGAAGGTAAACTAATGAGGTTTAACTTGTCTGTAATATGTATGGATATAGTAGACATAAGCAACGATACAACAACAGATATATTTTTAGGGAACGATAACTTGCACGATATACTTAACACACAATTAGCGGTTATCACAAGATTATTAGAGGTATTACGTAAAGGGAGTAGTGCTAATACATTCATGTTAGATGGTAACGCAACGCTAGAGAACTTTACAGATAGGTTTGAACATGGTGTAGCAGGATGGACTGCAACATTTGATATAGTAATTAACCATGCTATGACAAAATGCTAGAGTATTCAGAAGAACAACTAAGAGACTTTGCAAAGTCAGTTATTCGCAACGCTAAGAGAAATCTTAAACGCAAGAAGAGTAACACACGTAACTTAGAGGGTTCTTTAGATTATGAATTGAAAGTACACAAGAACAGCTTTAGCTTGTCGTTTTATATGTTGCCTTACGGTGAGTTTGTAGACCAAGGAGTAAGCGGTAAGAAGAAGAAATACAACACACCATTTAGTTTTAGGTCTAAGATGCCACCATCTAAACCTATAGACAAATGGATAAAGCAAAGAGGAATAAAGGGAAGAGATAAGAAAGGTAGGTTTATAACGAATAAGAGTTTAAGTTTTCTAATTAGAAGAAGCATATTTAACAACGGTATCAAGCCTAGTTTATTCTTTACAAGACCTTTTGAAACAGCATTTAAGAAACTACCAAACGAATTAATAGAGCAATTCGGTTTGGATGTAGATACATTTATAGATGAAACAATAAGCAACTAATGGCAGATACAGCAATATTTGTAAGAAGTCCTTACATAGTAACACAATCGGGAACAGCAAACGATGCTATAAGAGCAGAGTTATTTTTATGGAATGACCCAGACAGCATACCATCAACTGCAACATATACACTGAGTAAACCTATACCTAGCTCACTAATAACGCAAGTACATTTTGACATTAGTCCATATTGTAGGGAGTACATAAGCCATTCAACATTTACAGAAGTAACGGCAGATACAACCGCACCTGTAGGGGAATATTGTTACTGTTATGTTAAGGTGTATAAAAACGGAGTACTACAAACAGGTGGTGGTTCTTATACTGCTGAGTTAATAGCCTTTGATGGGTTTAGTTGGTATGAAGATGGATATAACACAGGGTATGTTAAGGGGTTCTTAAATGATGGCACATACTACGTAAGCGACACAGGCGGTTGTGGTGGTGTTTATTACCATGATGACCAAGCGGTAACATGGACTGCTGTTTATGTAGGTTTAACAACAGGCGGTGCAGGTACAACGATAACACTAGGGGAGACAGTTGGTTATATTCCTTATGTACATTCTTCTTATGTTGGTGAGGGTAACACATTAACTATTAAACGAGATGGTGTAACGGTAAGCACTTATAGGTTTGAAGAGATATGCGAAGGTAAGTTTACAGTATTAGATTGTGATTTCGTTAACAAGTATGGAGCATGGCAAAGGCTTGTATTTTTCAAAGCATCTAGTGAATCAATGGAAATGAGTAACACGGAGTACTTCTTAATGCCATCTAACATAAACTACACTGTAACAGATAACAGAAAACAAGTATTTAATGTTAATGGTCAAAGGTCTATAAAGTGTAACACTGGATGGGTTCCAGAAGCGTACAAAGAAGTCATTAAAGAGTTGATGATGTCAGAGCGCATACTTATAGATAACGAACCTGTAAAGTTAAAGACTAAATCTACTCAGTTGTTTAAACACCTAAACGACAACAACATTAACTACGAGTTAGAATTTGAATATTCTCACAATATGCTAAACTATGTGATATAATGAGGACTGTACAATTATACGTAGACAACCAAAGGTTAGACCTGTTTCAAGATGAGCAAATTCAGATAACATCTTCTATACAGAATATTCAAGATATTGCAAAGGTGTTTACAGACTTTACACAAACTTTTACTGTACCTGCTTCACCTAACAATAACGCTATCTTTGACCACTACTACAATAACGATAACGATGGTACATTTAAAGCAAAGGTTAGAGCAAGTGCAAGGTTAGAAATTAACCAAACACCATTTAGAAAAGGTAAGGTACAACTAGAGGGAGCTAACATAAAAGACGGTCAAGCTGAAAGTTATAAGATTACTTTTTACGGTGATTTAGTAACACTTAAAGACTTGTTTGGAGATGACAAGTTAAGAGATTTAGATTACTCAACACTACAGGAAGAATTTAATGGTGCTAACGTACAGTCAGCAATAGAAAGTAGTTCTGCCCAAAATGTAATGTACCCTTTAATAAGTTCTAGTAAAGTATGGACTTATGCAGACGGTGGAACTTACGATGTTAGCGATATAACCAAACCTATTGAATATACAGAACTATTTCCTGCTATTAAAGACCCTAAAATAATTGATTTAATAGAAGCTAAATACGGTGTAACATTTACAGGTAACTTTCTAACAGACCAAAGATTCACTTCTAGCTATACATGGTGGAAGAATAGAGAAACACCAGACTTTACAAGTGAACCATATCCATTAACTTTTAATAGTGGGGGTTCAAGTTGTGCAGCAACAGACATAGCAGGTTTTGTAGGTACTAACCAAGTTAACATAAGCTACCTTTCACCATACACAGATATAACAACGCCTGTAGATTGGCAACAGTGGACAGGAGCAGCAGGTAATCACCATATAAGAGTACATATCTTTAACACTTCTACAAGTAACACATGGTATTTAGACACCTATAAGAATGGAACTTTAAATGGTACTGTTACAGGTAGTGGTGATGTATCAAACAACCTTGCTTTAGATTTTCTTTATAATACAAACGGACTTACAGGTGATGTTTGGACTTTTGAACTTAGAAGTGATGGAGCGTTAACTTTTGATTACACGGTACAATACTATTTTAGTATTCCATACATAAACACATCTAGCCAATACGATACACTAACTTTGTCTTGTTCGTTTTCTGAAAGTTCAGCAAGTATTACAAACTATTTAGACTTTAACTCTTCTGCACCAGATATAAAGGTGGGAGATTGGTTTAGTGGAATATTAAAACAATTTAACCTTACTTGCTACCCATTAACAGATGATTTAACTTTTCAGATTGAGCCATTAGACCAATGGTACAACTTTGGAGATTCGCACGACATCACACCTTATGTAGATGTTAAAGACATAAAGATAGATAGACCAAAACTATACGAAGAGATAACTTTTGCATGGGAAGATAGTAAGTCTTTTATGAATGAGAACTTTCTTGAAACTAACAACAGGCAGTACGGTGGATTAAAAGAAACTTTTCCTTTGTATGATGGTGGTAAGTATGAAGTAAAACTACCCTTTGAGAATTTGCTTTTTAGTAAGTTCACAGGGCAAAACTTACAAGTAGGATATTGTTTAACTAAAGCACCAGACTATAAGCCTTACATACCTAAACCTGTAAAGCTGTATTTATATGAAAACCAAACAACAGATGTAAGTTTTTACTTTGACAACGATAGTACGGTAGATGAGATAACAAACTATATGCCATTTGGAACGGACTGTAAGAGAAACTTACAAGACCACTCTATGAACTTTGGAGAGGAAGTTAGTAGTTTATTATTAGAGCCAAACCCAAACAGTTTATATAAAAGTTTCTATTATCCGTATCTATCAAACCTATTTAACGACAAGACAAGGATAGTTACGTTAGAATGTATTTTACCACTAAGCATACTTACAAAGTTAACCTTAGACGATGCGTTATTTATAAGGGATAAGAAATATCGTATTAACGACATGAAGGTAAACCTTACAAGTGGTAAGTGTAACCTTGTTTTGATTAGCGATTGGGTAAGTGTACGAAGAAGAATACAACCAGACACAGTACCAACAGCAGGGGGTTGTATATTCATACCTATTAAGCCACCTAAAGGCGGTTGGATAATAGTTTCGGGTACATTAGCAGAAGATGTAACAGTAACACCATCTTTACCATCAGACCCTATAAATGGACAGACTTACATCCGAGTTTGTTTTCCATCAAACACTACAGGGGTACAAGTTGTACAAGGATTAACTTTTACAGGTTACTATTCAGATGGAACTGTAGCATGGACTGAAACAGAATATTTTCAACAAGTAGACAGTGATAGTTACCTATTAGAAGAGGGTGGCGGTTATCTATTACAAGAGGACTTCTTTAAGATTAAGTTATGATAAAGACAATATTAGAATTATTAAGTACAAACGAATACTTAGGGCAAAGCGAATTAATAGACATTGCTAAAGGTAAGTATGAATTAACTACGGACTTAAAAGGTAAGCGTAGACAAAGAAAACAAATAGAAGCATGGCAAAAGAAGTAAGATTAAAACTAACAGCAGACGCTTCACAAGCGGAAAAGGCTTTAGCTAAATTTGGTGCTTCCTTAAAAGATATAAGGGAGAGTGAATTTGAGCCGTTAAATTTTGCCATAGGTGAATTAGAAGACCGTCTTTATGAGATGGCTGCAAGCGGTGATACAACGAGCGACACTTTCAAGGAAATGTCAGCCGAGGTTGGTCGTATG
>Ga0070751_1000297_pt1 | contig 33674 bp, 47 predicted proteins | sample VirMetDEL_Aug_28_FD_78514 | JGI IMG/M metagenome (GOLD analysis project Ga0070751, IMG submission 78514) | Aqueous microbial communities from the Delaware River and Bay under freshwater to marine salinity gradient to study organic matter... | ecosystem: Environmental > Aquatic > Marine > Coastal...
CAGCTAGTGCGGCCATAAGGTAGGTCAGAACTGTATCGGCGATTGCGCGGGTGTCTGCAACTACCGCCTTCTCCCTGAACTTGGTGCTGTCCGCTGGAACCCATACGTCGTGAGCGCGGTCTGCGTCACGCCAATGGTCGTAGCGGCGGCTAATGCGCTCGTAAGACATTTTGGTTAAGGCACGCACGTAGTCTACGAGCTTGATCTCTTGCTCGTCAGAGAGCATGTCAGAGACATCTTCGTAGTTCATCAGTGGCTGTGCCAGATTTGACAGATCAACTACTAGGTCGTTCTTGTCGAGCTTTACGTCTTTGTATCTCATTTAGAGTTCACCCCAAGACTTCATCCACTTATCCTCTTTTTTGGCGGCCTGTTGCCACCACTGGTCGCCGTCTTTCGGCGGTTGGAACTGATTGTTTAGCGACGAGCCGATGTCTAATGAGCCAGTGAACATGTCGCTAACAGCACCACCCATTCGTGATAGTACATCAAGACCCATAGACAATGCGTCCACTTGGTCATCATTTGTGCCGTTAGGGAACGCTTGACACTCAAGCATAAAGTCGTCGAGCCAATGGGCGGAACGTGGGAGGAATACTCTGCCCCCCTCTATGAGTGGGGTTACGGCGTTTAGGCGCGACACTTTGTCGGTGCTGACCTTGTATGGTATCACGGCGACGCCAGTCTGGTTGCGTAGCTCTTGGATCAGAGATTGGCCGCTGGCCTTGTCTTCTATGTATAGGCCGCGTAGACCGTGGCCGCGCCATCGGGCATTGACCTGTACGCAGACACGCTTCAGTTCGGGGAAGTCGTACTTGTTCCTGATAAGATCAAGAACGTGCATGTCTCCGTTTCGGTCAAGCCCCATGACTAGGAGTACGGAGTAGTCGGCCTGCTCCGTTTTCTTGAACGCGGTGTCAGCCGCTATAATTAGTTGTGTGCAGTCTGGCTTATCATCGTCCCATTGCCACCAGCTATCCTTGATGATGTTACCGCCCTGTATGAACGGAGACTGCTGGTATAGGGATGCGAACTCGCGGGGGTCTAGCCTTTCTCGCTTTTTGAGTTCGTCAAGTGGGAACCTCTCAGGCCAGAGAGCTTCCTCGCTTTCATCATAGTAGTGTCTTTTTGATGGGGCGACCTTACTGAGTTGGCCCTGCGGAATGAAGCGCGGGTCATCTTCTGGGAGTTCTGCCACAGATTTCTTGACATGTGTATCTACCTTACGAATGGCTGGGAAGTTAATATGATGCCATGCACCCTCTCGCCAATCGTCCGTGTCCATGAGACGGCCAGCCACGTCGTCAGGATGCCAGCGGGTAAGGATGACTATCTCTATGGCGGGTGTGCCGTCTGGCTCTGGTTGCTTACGAGTGGTCAGTGCGGATACGTAGTACGACCACGTTTTGTTGCGCTGTGTCGCGCTGTCAGCTTCTTCACGGGCTTTGATCGGGTCGTCTACTAGGAGGAGCGTCGCCGCACGACCCGTCGTAGAGCCGCCGATGCCAGTTGCGTAATATGTTCCGCCCATCGAAGTCCGCCAGTCGTCAACAGCACGGCTCTCCTCAGACAATACAAAGTCAGAAAACGCCTGGCTGACGATAGGCTCACGGGCATGGTCGCGTGTCTGCCGACCAAATGTCTTGGCGAGGTCTTGGTTGTACGAGGTGGCAAGGACATTTCGGTTTGGTTTCCGTGCGAGGTAGTAGACTGGGAAAAGTGTAGACGCAAGCCACGACTTACCATGTCGAGGTGGCATAGTAATAAGTAGTCGTCGAGGGCCGAGCGCCCCCCTCTCAAGCTGGTCAAGCGCATCTACAAGCTCCTCTTGGAATGGTGCTAACTCAAACTTCGGCGCTAACGCTTTCACGAACCCCCTGAAGCCCGTCTTCGCTTCCTGTATCTGTAGGAGCTTCTTCGCCGCCTCCGCTCTCGTTATCGCCATCCTCTACTTCTCCTTCGATTACCTCGCCCTGACGTGCGATTTCCATAAGCTCATCGACTGTCAGTTCATCGACGCTTTTGTTTTCTACCGTGTGCTGATTAAAGCTGTGGTGTAGGTCGGGCATGACTTTGTTAAGCATCATGCCAAACAGTCTTACCTGTTGGTTGTCCCATTTGCGGTTGCCTTCCAAGACTTCTCGCACTGCTGGTATGTTCTTACGCACTACGTCGAGAACGCTACGCCGCACTCTGTCAACTTGTTGCGGTGTTACTGCTGGAAGACCCATTCCCCTTGTTGGGTGCGGGTTTTTCTTAACTACGCTCATTACTTCCCCATGAACTGTTGAGATGTAACGATAACGCGACATGCGTAAGCAAATCGTCCCTGTCTGAGAAATAAGACAGCGTTTTCAAAATTTGGTGAAAAATATCGGAATGGTGGTGACTGGCATACAGGAAAGCCGTCGGCGGGGCGGCCTAGCCGCCCCCCACCCTAACAATCTGTCAGATAAGTGACAACTGGTCTAGGTAAGTCATTGTTTTTGTTATAGTTCTGTAGCCTTCTGAGGGCTATATCTGGTGTTTTATCCTACGGTGTTTAGGAAATGCTCTGACATATCAGCATTTAATCAGGGGGATAGAGGGTAATGGTAATCATTTCAGATACTTGGCCTCGTCGTCGAGACCCCCCAAAGGGGGTAGGGGGGAGTAAATGGTGTCGCCGTTGCCGCTGTGGCTCGGCGGAACAAATCAACCCTGCCTCAAGGAGATAACCTCATGGCTAAAATTACCGTAACCAAGACCTTCACTTCCAAGAACTACACCAACCCTGTTGCCGTCGGTGTCAAGGTTGGCCGTAAGTCCTACGACCTCAACCGCACTTCTGCCGACGACATCAAAGCGTTCTTCAACGGCAAGTTCGAGGTTGACATCCAAGACCTTCGGAACATCGCAACCTTTGTGCTTCGTCGTGCCAAGGACAACGAATACAAGCGGCTGAAATACACTTCCAAGGCTGTTTGTGATGCCTATGTCAGAGCCTCTGGCAAATGCCCTACTGCTCTCAAGGCTAACTACACCAAGAAAGCCAAAGCTAACCGTGACTGCTACGAGGCTATCGTTGCAATCGGTCAGGCTATGGTGGCCTAACATCACCAACCACTAGCGAGGATGGCTTCGGCTGTCCTCGTTTTTTTTTGTGCATTTTTTAGTTCATTTTCCACAACAACCAACGAAGGGAACATCAACATGAACGCACCAATGAGCAGAGATGAACGCTACGCCTCAACTTGGGGAACACCAATGGGGCAAGATTGCATCTCGCTCGACACCACTTTGTGCAAGTGGCTGGGTGAACGGATGATTTTCTTGTCCGAACACACCAACTCATACCACCCTGACTACACCTACGAAAGCTGGGTCGGTAACTTGGCACAACATGGCTATGCCTTGCTTGCATACCATGACCACTGGAACGACCACGACGACGACAAGCCTACGGTTGACTATCACCTCAAGGCTCAAGCCGCCATGCTGTTCGTTGCATCAAACCTCGGTCACTTCTGGGACTAACCACAAGGGGACGCTTCGGTGTCCCCTTCCCTGTCGTATGACGCTAGTAGTCATGCCTGATGAGTTACTGCGAAACAGGGCATAACAAGTCATTGGACATCAGCGAGCCTCTTGAACCACATGGTTGGGGAGAGGTCGTGACCCACGCTTATGACCCTTTCGCAATAACTCTTTCCTACACACACCAACCAACGGAGGGCTGTTATGCAACAGTTCACACATTACAAATCGTTCAGTTCATTCCTTGCCGATGTCGATAGAGACGAGGCAGTTCACGGCAACACCAGTGGCGTAGTAGTCGAGAAGATTACTCGTCGTGTCATTGGCAAGTGGCAAGCCCACAACGATGCCAGCGTCACCGTCAACTGGAAATCAATCAAGGAGGCAGTGTAATGCGGCACATCAGCAAGCCAATGACCAACACGCTGGTCGAAGTATCTCGTGCCACTCTTGCCTACTGGATTGAGAGGGCAGTCACTTGCTCACAGTTAATGGATGGCGAGAGCAAGCAGTTCTTGTTCAACCAAATGACCTGTGAGTTTGAGGCTATCTGCGAAAGCATTTCGTCTCGCAACATCCTCGCACCGATAGAGGTTGATGACCATCGTCGTCGCTTCTACGATACACAACTCAAGCAATCTGCTTGACATCTGTCACACATCTGCTACACACCTAACAGGAGGCTCAGATGGAACTACCAATAGACCAACTCTTGCTAATTGGCGATGCCATCTGGGGCATCACCGTAATCGTAGCCGACATCCTTATGGTCGGCTGGGGAGCATAACATGACACACATCAACCGCACAAAAATCATCATCCCTTTCAACTACGAACGACCACCACTAAGAGTTCGTGTTGCAAAGGCTCTTGGCTACATCTCAATCGGCATCATTGCCTACGCAGTCATTCTCTTGGCCGCCTTCGAGTTCATGGTTGGCTGTGGCACGACCACTTACAACGCCGATGGCACTTACTACACCAACGAGTGCCTGTTCATACCATACGAGCCAGTTGAGGGGAGATGGAAATGAAGATACCAAAGGTTTATCTCAAAGACCAACTCATCAACAATAGCACTCAAGTCTTGAATGACATTGAGACCAGCCTGCAAAAGCATCTTGGTCACTACTTCCAATGGGAATGGCGTTCAGTTGTGGGTGACAACCCATACGAGCCGCCAATGTGGTCGCTTCATATCTATGTAGAGAGGAAAGAAACCGATGAGTAACCATAACAAAATCAAATCCAGAACATTCGCTCGGCCTACTAAGGCGGTGACTGTCACGCTGACCGACAACTTTGAGGTCGGCGAGAATGTCTACGATGCCATGCTCTACCACATGGAGCAGTGTGTTAAGGATGGCGACCTCACTGGCTGGGACTTTTATGTCGTCGAAGAAAGTGGATTTGGTTGGGAAGGTGAAACCCCATTGCCCATAGACGGAGTGCTGACATGAATGACACCACGCAAATCAAACGCTATGCCGTTGAGGTATGCGTCCTCATCTTCCTTGCATGGGCTATGTGTCCATGCAACGGGTAAGAACATTCCGATATGTAGTCTATGACCAAGTGCATGACTACGTTCGCAATGGGTGGGTGGTATCTGCGACATTCCCACCAAGCGTTCATCACTCGCAGTATTCACTAATCATGGAGAAACGGATGGCAGTTACAAAAGACAGCCCCCTATATGGTATGGCCTGTAATCTGAATGACATCGAATACAGGCTGACCAACGAGTTCAGTTGCCAACCCCATACAGTTGGCGGTGAATTGATAGCATCAGTCATCGGACTACGAGAGCAAGTAGATGAGATAAACAACGCTCTCACTGATGTCATGCCTCACCTTGCGGATATTATTGATTCATACCACGCAGACGAACAGCGTGACTACGAAGAAGAAACAGAAACCAACGGAGAAAAGCCCACCAGTCATATCTTTCTGTCCATTGATAAGATGGCTGACTTCTTTCATTGGATAGAGGATTTGTCAGATGTATAGCGTCTGGCTCATCGACAGAAATCATCAACCCCATCATGCCTGTGATGTCGATGGCGACAGCGTAGGCTACGAAGAGGTTGAGCAACTCGCCGCTTCACTCGTAACCGAATTGAACGGCGCACTCGCCCCCAACCTGACCAGTTGGATAGTCATTAACAACCAACTCACCACGATAGATGAGGCTATCAGTGGCTAACACACACCAACCATTACGAAGGGAAACCGTATGCTTACGAAAGCAAAAATCTTGGACTTCATTGTCCAATACAGGCGGCTGGATGGTAACACATCTCGCAACCTACTACGAAAGTTCGTTGCCGATAACTGGGACAGCCTAGTCGAGAACACGAACGCAAGACGCTCACTGACAGTTGCCTCTGGCATTAAGTTACGCAAGTGGATCGACAGTGTTGACCGCTGTGTCTTGCTGTCCCTCATTCACGCCGCACTCACTGACTACATGAAGTCTAAGGACAGCGGACAGTTTGTCCACGACAGACGAGATGAGTGGTTCGACTTGTGTCTTGAGGCACTGAAAGACGAAACCAAATGCCACTTCAAACGACGAGGCAGTGGCAAATCTTATGGGTTCAACAAAGTGTTACATGACGACGACGCTGACCTCATCCGCACCATAGACAACGGCCTTGTCAATTTCGCCTACAACGAACCCTTGACCTTCAAGGACAAGACCAACCACACACCAACCAACACAGGAGAAAGACCCGTGAGTGAAGTTCTATACGCTAACACTTGCATCGCAATACTTAACCAAGAGCTAGTCGATCAGGGCTTGGCGCAACTTACCGACGCACCACAATTCCCCGACCCAGATGCTGTCAAAAGCATAATGACCCAGATGAACGCAGTCGGCATGGCTTCGAGGAGTGACCCTGACAGGTTCATTGAGGCTGTGTCTGCATCGGTGCAACTGATGTCGCTCGGCAATGACTGGCAAACCATAGACCATCTGCTGTCGGATGCCACCAACCCTGACAACTTTGACACTGTGGCAATCAAACAGATGTTCAAAGAAGACGAGCATATACAGGCAGAGGCAGACGCCCAGCAAGAGACACGGCCAAAGCCTTCGTGGTCTATTGATCCGACACTCAAGCCAGCCATTGATGCACTACTCAAGCAGAACAACAACCTAACCTTCGACCAGATGGTTGACCAGTTCAATGAGCAAGTATCCAAAGTCATGGACTTGACCAACCAAGTCAACAGGCTGTCCAAGTCTGCAAGCAATGTCCCTGCCATGCCAACCGCTGGCGTTGACGATGACCTTACCTACGAGGTCGTCATGCAGAACGCTGGCAAGGTGTTCGGACGCAAGGTCAAAGCACTTGCCTTCGACATACCTACGCTAGTGTGGCGCAACGCTAACGGCGACGAGGTGCGGCATCCCCTGTGTCCTGATGTCGATGACAACTACGAGTTCAGACCTGACCACCTAATCAAGTTCCTGTCTGGTCACTTGTTCGGTCAGAACCTCTGGCTTCATGGCCACACTGGCACAGGTAAGACTACGTTAGCCGAGCAAGTCGCGGCTCGCATTGGCTTCCCTGTTCACCGTCTCAACCTCGACAGTAACATCGAACGTAGTGACATGGTTGGCTCGAAAGAGTTGACAGTCGAGAACGGTGTGCCTGTCACGACGTATGTCGAGGGTATCCTACCACGAGCCATGCAACAGCCATCGTTCCTGATACTCGACGAGATGGACGCTGGCCAAGCTGATGTGTTGTTCACCATCCAACGTGCGCTAGAGAAGAAAGGTCTTGTGCTTACAGAGGACGGTGGCCGAGTGGTTCAGTCTCACGCACTGTTCCGATTCATCGCAACGGCCAACTCTCGTGGTCAGGGTGACGAGTATGGCTGGTATCAAGGCGTCCGCCCCATGAACGTCGCTACGCTTGACCGCTTCGGTGTGTTCATTGAGGTTGACTACTTAGACAAGACCACCGAGCAGAAGCTACTCACCAACAAGTATCCGACACTCAAGAAGTCTGACGCCGAAGAGATGTCACAGTTCGCAGTCGAGGTTCGGCAAGCGTTCAAGACTGGCGAGTTGTCCACCACCATATCACCTCGCGGCATGGATAGTCTGGTCATGTATTTCCTACACATGTCTGACCTCATGCCTGACCGCAAGACAGCACTCAAGAAAGCACTTGAGGTTGTCATCACTGATCGTGCGCCAGCAGATAGCACTCGCACTGTTATCGAAATGGCTGACCGCGTGTTTTCATAAGGGAGATAAGCTATGAGAAAATCACAACGCAAAATCACATACATCCCTGACAGTGGCGAGTTAGATACCGCTTACTGTTCGGGTCGTGACTTGATGGATGCAACCAAAGCTGTTGTGTCTACGTTGTCACGCAATGCCAAAGCTACTGTCACCTTTGCTGGCGACGGTGCTTACACTGATGGCCAACATGTAGTGCTTCCTGCACTACCAGACAACGCCACTATCACCAAGCGTCAGGGTCTTGTGACTGGCGGCTATGCCAACCACGAGATGTTGCACAATGTCCTCACCGAGTTCAATGGTGAGACCGAGGAGATGTGTCGTCGCTGGCACAGTGATGGCCGAGAACTTACGTCTGCACTGGCTAACGCTATGGAAGATGTGCGTATCGAGATGGGTGGCCGTGACCTATACAACGGCCTGCCCAAAGCCATTGACCATACCAGTCACGAGGTCAACCAACAGTTCTTGGACAACTACGCTAGTGGTGACATCCCTGCCGATGCTGTGTCTGACTTCGGCCAGATCGGTGCTGTTGCCATCACATGGGAAGGTCGTCGTCGGCTAGGTTATCCATCCGACACCATGCAGAAATGCCTAGACCTATTGTCCCCCGATGTTCGTCGCAAGGTTAACACCATTGTTGATGCTGTTCAGCACCTTGAGACTGGCGTTCGTGGTATGGGCGACATTGATACTGAGGCCGCGTATCGTGGTTGCAGAGAGTTACACAAACTTGCAGAGAGGATTGCAGATGACTACCAATCTCAACGTCGTAGAGGCGGCAACGGAAATGAAACCAACATCGACCTCGGCACTGCCACAAATAATGAGCAAGCTGCTGGAGGAACAGGGCGCACCGCAGATGGCCAAGACAATGGCGATGCTCAACGAGAGGGAGATAAAGGAACTGCTGGAGGTTCTTCAAATGCAGATCCAACAAGCCTTACTGGAACTGGCGATCAAGGTTCTGGCAAGGGACAATCAGATAACCGCTCTCAAGAAACAGATAGCGGAACTGAACAAGATGTAAGTAGTGGCGACCTTCGCTCTGGCGATGATAAGCCAAACACTTATGCACAATCTGATGGCTCTGTCGATACGTCGTGGGAACGTGACAACTGCAAGGGTGTCATCACTGGCGAGTTGGTCAAGGCTCTCGACAAAGTAGTCGAGGATATACACAGCCAACGTATTGAGGGCGGCAAGCATACTGTCCTTACTCGTGACGCTGACTACTGGCAAGTCTCAAAGAAAGACAAGACCAAGTTTAACGACGGTCTCAAAATCAAGCGTTCTAGTAACTTGCAAGACGGTGACATAGAGTATGCCAATCGTCTCAAGCAGATGGGTAACAAGCTAGGCACGATGCGTCGCAAGTTGGAGCGAGCGTTGGTGTCACAGAAACGTAGTCGCTACGCACCACGCAAGCGTCACGGTAGGCTGGACACAAACAAGCTGACCAACATCATCAGGTTTGACCCCCTCGTCTTCCGTCACAAAGTCGTCGATGACTTCATCAATACCGCTGTCTCTATCTGTGTTGACCTGTCTGGATCAATGCGTGGCAACGAGATCAGTCTTGCCACTGATTGCTCTATCGCTATTGCCGAGGCGTTGCAAGGCACTGGTGTTGAGTTGGAGATCACTGGCCACAATACGGCTGGCGCTAGTGTCATGTATCGTAGTGACCTTGGTCGTAAGTATCACCGCAATTGTGCCATTCGCATGACCATGTTCAAGTCGTTCGATACACCACTGCAACGTGCCAGAGGCACACTTGGCCAAATGCCATACGCTGTCGGTGCGGCCAACGCTGACGGTGATGCGTGGATGTATGCGGCTGACCGACTGCTTCAACGCCCAGAGCAACGCAAGATATTCATTGCCATGTCTGACGGTAGGCCAGCCTATCGTAACGACTACGGTGATGCGAGTAGCTACAAGCATACTCGTGATGTCGTCGAGTGGATGACGCTCAACGGCATTGACGTTGTGGGTATTGGCATCGGTGATGATTGCGTCAAGCAGTTCTTCCCACGTTACGTTGTCGTGCAACGGCTTGATGATCTGAGCAAGCACGTCATGGATCAGCTTGGCAAGATGTTGCTGGGTGAACGCTTCGTTGTTGATAACTCAGACCTCATCGCAACAGGACGCCGTGATGCCCAGACAGCCCGCTAAACTCAAGGGACTACGTATCCCTGCTGAGTGGTTCGGTCTTATCCCTGGCCGCCCACTCAGCTTTTGGAAACGTGTTCGTCGTCGTGTCAAAGACGCGAATGTTCGACTGCGTGATTACAACAAGGTCAAGGCAATCGCTTTGGCTGAACCCTACCCTATCAAGAAGGAACTGGATTATGACAAACCATTCTAATGACATCGCTAAGACAATCGCTGACGCAGAGTTAGCCAAGTATGGCATCGGTGAGAAGCCGAAGCCCCAACCCAAGCCAGTGTTCAAGACTGTGCGGACTAAGCGCCCCACTACGCAGACGGAGTTGTTTAATATGCCAGACATCCCCGACTTCCTGAAGCGCAAGACAGTCAAGTCCAACCACGAAGACCCAACCGAGACCATGAAGATTAAGCTGGGTGTTCGTGCCGCAGAGTTAGAGCGCATGATCAAAGACGATGCGTTCAAGATGCAACATGGCAAGGCTGATGCCGAGATAGGCAGACAGCAGTGGGATGAGTTCACGCAGACCATCGCCAAGTACGTCGGTCAAGCAATGGATGCTCGTGGTCTCGCATGGAAGTCAGGCCACGAGTGGTCGCTGGAACGTGGTGCTTTGGTTGACCACATCGCTACGTTCATCAAAGACAATGGCGTGTTTCGTGATGCGTCAGGTCGCAACTACATCATCACAGTGAAATGAAAGGAGAATAAGTATGCCTAAGTTCTTGGTAAAAATACATGCAGACATCGAAGTCGAAGCAGAGAATAAGGATGACGCAGAGGTCACTGCCGCAGAAATGTTTGACTTTGGAAGCGTAGATTTTGAGACAGAGGAGGTAAGAGAAGATGCCTAGATACAGAGTAGCTATTTGTTTTGAAGAGGCTGTCGTCATTGAGGTCGATGCCGACAGCGAGGATCATGCAGAGGAGTTGGCTCACGAAATAGCAGAGCAACATGCTGGTTCTGAATACCCACCAGAATACAATGCCGACACAGTTCATCGGGATTATTTCTCACAGGATGCAAAGGAGATTACCAATGACTGATCTGAGAGAAGTTATCGTTCGTGTTTACGTTAGCGCAGAGAGCGCAGAGACACAAAGCGAAGCATTGGATTTTGTTGAAGATGAGTTGAGTTGGCTATGCACATTAGACAACCCGCTTTTGGCTTTCACAATCGAAGAGGAAAAAGACAATGGATAAATTAACCATGATCGAGAAGGTCGTAGCCACTATGGATGCGAAGGAAGTTCGGACACTGATCGTAGTGTGTAACGATAGGCTTGGCGAGTTGGGTGAGCCTGTGCATCAGAACGCACCGAAGCCACACACCACGCCAAAGATTAGGGTTCGTCGTCCATACTACTGCAAGGAGATACCTGACCCCTGCGTCGACAGTATGAAGACGTTTAAGCAAGTGAATACAAACTGGGTTAACGACATCGTTAAGTTCGGCAAGCCATGTCTGTTGACGACGAAGGGTGCTGACCAGAAGCCGTGCTACATGATCGTCGTTCATTCGCCAGGGGATAACCTTGAGTTGCCGAATGGTTGCATCATCAACGACGTTAAGACTGGTGGTGTTTTCAGTAGCGTGTTCGATGCTGTCGCCAATAACACTTTGATGGCGGCATGAAAAGAAAAAGGGGTAGAGGAACCACCCTCTACCCCAACACACACCAACGCACAAAAGAGAAGTTGCACGTCGATAACGATAATATAATGCAACTAACGTGCCACAACAATATACCTTGAAGACATCTGCAATGTGTCTTACATTTAATACACACACCAAACGCGAGGAGCTTATTATGGAAGTGACAAAAGAATTGGAATACGAAGATCAAATAAGATTGCTGACGCAAAGAGTTGATATGCTGGAAAACCTTTGCAAGTTATTGTCAAATAGATTGATTAGAGAGCCAGATCAAAGCCAACAGGGGATACCACCACCACCGAAAACTTGTTGCCCGACTAATGATCTAGTGAAATACACACCAAAACAACATGCGACAATGCAAATGCTGGCGCTAGGCAAAAGCAATAAAGATATTGCACTTGTGCTTGAGGTGACAGAAAGCACTGCAAAGGTTCATGTACGTAGCGTGATGCAGAAGAAGAAATGTTCTAACCGACAAGAGGTTATGGCTGAGTATAAAATCACTATGTCTCAGTGTTCGGCAGAAGACTACCTAATTTATTCTGGTATCCCTAAAGACTGGGCGATACACCCTGAGAACTACCCCACACACACCACCAAACTGAGAGAGAGCTACCATGATAAAACTGGAAAAACGTCGTGATGTCTGGCATATCGCTGGAACCCTAGCTGGGAAACGGGTGCGTCAAAGCACCCGTATTCCTACATCCCACCCCGATGGAAGACGTATGGCAGAGCAAATGCGCTTGGACATTGAACGTAACATCCTGACGAGGAACTTCAATCAGCCGACGAACAAGACTGTCGGTGATGCCATTGATGATTACCGTAAATGGAAACAGATAGAAGGTCGTCTGTCTCTGGACATGGATAGGAAGATTGATAAGCTGTCTGACTACTGGAGCAAGGTGCTGTTGACTGACATCACCACTCACAAGATACAGTCGTTCGTCTTCGACACCATGATGGGCTTACAGCCTAACAGTGTAAAGCGTTACCTCAACCAACTACGAGCCATCCTAAAGTATGCGGAAGAAAGCTACGGCTGGAAGTGTTGCAAGATACCCATGCCACAAGTTGATGATGCCAGAGATGTGCATCTGGATGAGGAAGAGGTTATCGCTGTGCTTGAGTTCTTCAAGACGAAAGAGCCTAAGTATTATCCCCACTTCGTCTTGTTGTTTGATACTGGCGCACGGCTTGGCGAGATGCTGAAGCTGGAACGCTCGTCGTTTGTCGGCGGCGTCGTCAAGATCAGACGAGTTAACAAGATGAAGCAGAAGACATTGACGAGAGATGTTCCGATGACTGACGACGTTAAGGATATGGTTGTCAATCACTGGCCAAGCAGAGGGTTGGACATCTGGAATGACAATCGGAGTGCATCAGCCACGCTTAACAAAGCACTGAAGAGAGCCTGTGCATATTGCACAATCAAGCCCATAAGGGTGCATGATGCACGACACACCTTTGCTTACCTAACGGCAAAAGCTGGGGCAGATTTAGGTGACTTGCAATATCTTTTGGGACACGCTGACATATCCATGACCATGCGGTACAGAGGTTATGTGCAAAGCAGGGCAAGGGATTTCGTGCTGTCATCCAGACGCCAACTCGCACATGCCTGACACGTTTCTGACACACGGCAACTTTGATTTTTATTCTAAGTTGTTGTATTTGTTTTGTATTCGTAGTCATTTACTGTGTCCGTCCCGGGGAGCCACAACACATCTAAACCCATCCTTCGTGGTGGGTTTTTGTTTTTTTACAACGAGTTACAAGACCTATCGTTGTGTCCCCTTTGACATCTCTGACACGTTATTGTCACGTTTCTGGCAAGCAAAAATGCTTGATAGATATGATAAGATATATATATGTTGATATACACACACCAACCTATAAAAAGGAACTTGATATGGTTACTCACAAAAAACACGTTTTCATTGACGGTGACGCTATTACTGCAATCCAGTCTCGCCTTGAGAGGGGTGAGCATAAGTCTTCGATAGCACAGTCGTTTGGTATCTCGACTTCGACAGTCACGAACTTCGATCCGAACTCTAAAAATTATCGCCCAGACCTTGTGCGTATTCGTAAAAATTCTTCTGCTAAATTTGTTAAGAATGGCTCTACAGTGAGCGACAACACTGGGAAGACCGCTGTTGTGGTGAACGACAACACTGGGAAGATCAGCGACAAGGCGAAGGAATACATCGACGCTTGTTGTATTGTGTTTGATAAGTCGCGTCGTCAGATCATGGACGAAATGGTCAAGGCTTGTAAAGCGCTTGGCGCTTGTAACGTCCATGACGGTAAATAATCCAAAGGGCGGTAGGCCGCAACGGACAGGCTTGTCCGTTGGGGCTGACACCCTCAGAATAAATCCCATTCTCAAGCAGACCTTTGCGCTTATCGACGAAGGCGGTTTCAATCTACATGATCTGGAACTGGCATCTGGTCTTGGCTATGCCACAATCAAACGGTGGATGGACAAGAACGGTGCGCGGTTGGATAGCGTACAGGCTGTGCTTGAGGTGATGGGATACAGGCTGGAGATAGTGAAACATGAACATATTTCACCTGTCGATGTGTCCCAAAAAGTCGGCAAAATATCTGTGCGATAAGCACGTCTCTAAGATGTTTACCGAGACAGGCCAGATGCTGTCTTACGCACACTTTATACATGGTAGCTGGATGGATGGTATGTGTGCGCCTTACAGTAAGGCTGGCAAACTGTTGAGCCATGTCAAACACCCCATGACTAAGTGGGTTGCAGAGACGGAAGCCAACTACCGTTGGACATACCAGCTTGCTTGTGGATTGATGAATGAGCATTGGCTACGGTTTCATACCACGCACAACACTATGTATCGGATGCACTGCTTCGTTGATTCACCACCAAACATACCAAAGGGCGGCCTCACTAGGCCGCCTTTGTGTATGCCTGATGCTTACCACTCAGACAACCATGTAGCATCTTATCGTGCGTATTATTGCCATGAGAAATCTCACTTTGCTAAGTGGGTTCACTGTACCCCTGTGCCGTTTTGGTACGAGGTTATGCAGTCTCTTCAATAGGTGCGCCTAACACCTCAAATGAACTTGAAGATAGCGTGTCGCCCAGCATGGCGGCACTGATGTAGCTTAGATAAACTCTTGTCTCTTTGTCGAAATGGATGGCGATGCCGTGAGGCATCATCTCTATGATGGGTGACACGATCTTTGCGGCGTCGCCATTAGGCGATAAAATCCCTATCGTCGGCTTCATCGCTAGGCGCATGTCCGTCTCTACGTCGGCTACTCCGTCCATCGCTTCGTCCAGCAACTCTTGTGCAAAGGTCAATGAATAACTCAACAGGCAATCTCCCGCGCATGAAGTTGATGGATGTGCAGATTAACTGCACGTTGTCCTTACAGTATGCACCGTCAGGGTCAATGCGGTCTATGCTTATGTTCTGGCTCAACCACTTATCGTCGGTGGCTGGCTGTCCGTAGTACAAGACTAGGCCAGTCATAGCGCAGACACCGCCTTGTTCCCGATAAAGCTGAACGCAATCGGCTAGGGTCAAGTCGAACTGTACGCCTTGCTTACGACGTGCGCTCTTCAGTTGGGAAACCTTACGTGCTAAGTAGCCTTGCAAAGAACGCTGTGAGTTGTGCCTGTGTTGTACACGACACACTTTGCACTGGGTTTCTCTTTTTCGTTTACCGCTCCTGCTGTCGTTCCAGTACCAGTATTCGTCTGAGTTTTTTGTTTTTCCGCAGGAGCGGCAGACATGCCGCTCCATTGGATAAGGTGTTAGCCCCGACGGATACCGCGACCACGAGCCGTTTTATTGGCCATGTTGCGGATGCCAGTTGCAGAGCCAGATGCCGCAGAGGTTGTGCGGCCAGCACGCTTGGCTGTCTTGTTCATTTTATCTGCGGTCTTCTTCTTTGCCGCAGTTGTACGACGATCATAAGCCATTAGAGATCTCCTTTGTTAGCTTGCGATGCTTTCCAAATTGTGTATGAAGAACAGGGCGTAGTCGTCCGCAACGTGTCCATCATACGTTTCAAACAGGTCAGACCTGTCACCGTCAGGGTGATGGCCTTCTACCCATACCCCGTGTCCCGACGAGTTGAGTTCTTCTATGTAGTCTAAGAACTCTCCGACACTCATCTCGTCGAAATCTGTCCAAGCCATTACCGTTATCTCATCTCGGTCTGGGTCTTGGCAGATGTCAGTTACACGCCTGACATCTGATGTTATTATTACGTCGGCCTGCCGCTGTAATGTGTCGGCAAGCCAAGCGTTAATCTCTTCCTTCGCTAGAGCTTCCGTGTTTTTTTCCATCAGCACTTCCACCGACGACGAGCCGCGCAGATGCGCTTCTCTGGTGTCTTTGAACAGTTGATTTTGTGCATCTTCATCTGTCCCTTCGAGCGTGAGCAGTAAGAGCTACGTCGTTTACCGCCCCCAGGTTGTGGAGCCTTGAGCTTCGTCTTGCAGGCTCGGTTGTACTTGGCACGACCTTTTGCTGTGAGACCAGCACCCTTACTTGCTGGGAGCTTTTCGCCTCGGCCAACAGATAGAGAAACGCTACACCTCTTCTTCGCCATTGTTGTTCACCACCACTAGCTTTAGTTTTTTTCTACGCTCTGATAGTGACACAACCTTCTCTTCATCGTCGTCCATGTCGGGTGTGAACTCGATGACAACTTCCATCGGCTCTTCTGTTTCGATACCCATTTCCCACAGGAATGTTTTGTATAGTGGAAGCCAGTCGCCAAGACGCATGACCACTAGGCTTTCGCTGGTGTCCATTCGGTTCTTGCGGGATATGACAACTGGTATGTCGGGGGAACGAGACTTCTCTATGCCACGCTCGGCCTGTTCCATTGCGGCATAGGGGCTGAACTTCTCTGTGCGCTTCGCTTCTACCCATACAAAAGGTGTGCCGTTTAGGTCTGGTAGTCCACCGCCAAATGGGTTGCTTCCCCCACCTGACAGCGGCGCTCGCTGAACCCTTTGTTCGTCGCCGAACAGCCAGTGGTTCAACCACTTGGCAAGCTCGCGTTCGTACCCGTCGCCTTTTCTCTTTGATCTAGTCATCTCTTCACACCTTTCCCGAATATGAACTTTGGCCTGCCGCCTTTGGGTGACGACGAGGCAGAGAACTCGTAGCTCTCTTTGCGTTCTGACATAGGAGTTGTGTCGGCTACGTCGGAAAAGATGTAGTCGTCGGACAACCCCAGATTTTCATTGATTGCTGTGCATCTGTCACAGATGTACTGCCACTTGGGCAGGGTGACAGACTTCTTGCACTTGAGGCACTTGCGTTCCCAAGTAGTCTGTTGTGATTTGTGAGACGGGGCGATTGCGTATTTCGCTCCGTCAAATTCAGCAAGCCCCTCTCGGACGAGTATTCGTTTCAGTGTGTCGGTGCAGACTTCCATGTAGGCGGCCATCTGCTTATATGTGTATCCATCATCCAGCATTTCAGAGAGTGCTTGCCTATCTCTTTTCGAGATCGGCTTCTTGTGCATACTCACCTCTGCTGTTTTGTAGGAGCGCACCCGTCAGGGGTGCGCGATGTTTCCATACATTTTCTCTCTTGACCCAGATTCCTCCCAATCAGTATAATCCTCGACAGAGGTCAATGACAGTCATAGAGCCAAGCCCTAGACGGGCTTGTCTCTTTACTGAACTGTTCTGAACTATACTGTACTTGACCTCAACCATTGCTCTACCTCATATCGTGGGATAGACAATGAACGACTTACATCCTCAACCCCCATCGACTTGTGAATGTGTAACCATACAGCCTGTTGCTTCGGGCTGGGGGTATGCACAACATATTCGCTTCCGTCCGCCAGCCGTTCCGCCCAACCTATGTAGTAGGTGCGGTGCAACTCTGTCTGAGTACGAACTTTCCCAAAGGAAATTTGTTGAACCATCTTGAGGCGGCTGTCTGCTTCTAGCTGTGCCTCAAGGTAACTCGTAGCTGTATATTCTGTGCCATCGAATGACCGCACAGTTACATCTGCGTCGTGTAACCCAGCCTTTGCTCTTGATACGTTCTTGTCACGGAACACCTGTGTCACCATGACCTGTGTATCAATGTCGGTAAGCTGTGCAGTTGATCCAGCCTCACGACCAAGACCACCCTCACCTGGTTTGTTGCGGTGGTGAACCAAGACTACGCTAGACTTGTACTTAGTACGTACAGATTTGGCGACGTGGTTTACCTTGAACCATTCGGCGGCGTTTGCTTCTTCCAATCCACCGAAGGCGTTGCGAACTGTGTCAATGACTACGATGTCTGGCTTGATCACATCCAACCAGTCACCAAGTAGTCTGAACCCCTGCTCCGTACCTAAGTTCATCTCACCACCATCGTCTGCTGATATAAGTGATGGCGACCACATGTTAAAGTTCTCACCGCAATCCCCAAACATGTTAAGAAAATTGCGAAATCTGTACAGAACAGTGCGGCTTGGGTTGTCGTAGTCTAAATACAAAACCTTCGCAGGCTTTGAACCAAAAGGCCCAAAGCTCTCGTTGCCAGAAGCCATGCTAACCAACATACCCTGCAAGAAGAACGACTTGCCGTGGCCGTTGTAGCCAACAACCTGTGTGATTGTTTCTGATGGGATAACTGGGTCTGACCAGTAGCTAGTTTCGCCAAGTGTTTCAATCAACCTGTCGATGTCACTGCCACGAATAGGAACAAGACGACCTAGCTTGGGAGCTTCCTTCGCCGTGACTATGCGATTACCATCAGCATCGTAGTCATCAGGGTACGAGCGACGATCCATATCAATGACACTGCGTATCTTCTGTGTCAGCCAAGCCTCTGTCTGGTCTGTTGTGTACCCAGTGTCGTCGAAGAACTCGTCGTGGAACTTACGAACAGCAGTGTAAAGTGTTCCGTTAACGATGCCTTGACGTACCTTCTGCCCAATATAACGAACCATCCATACGTCAGTGCCATCACCTTCGCGTAACTTGTGGCCTAAGTGTGCTACACGACGCTTCACTTGGTCATACACTGGCAGTGTATCTTCTACCTGTGTGATTTTTACATTGGCTAAACTGAGATTGCCGAAAGCGAACTCTCCAACTTGCGGCGCTTGAACCGTGTCAGGTGCGCCCTTCCACACAAAGTCTTCCATGTCGTCGAGACTTAGGCCGTATCCTACTTCCATGTGGTATATGTGCTGGACAGAGTTGTCCTTCATCTTGATTGATGGTGGCATTACAACGTACCCACCATCACCACGAAGGTCTAAGCCCTCGACTTCTGGCCAGTTGCGTGTGACGCCGCCGACGTTGTTGGCAAACCGTTGTCCATGCTGTGGGTGGGCAAAGTAAAAGTGTTTGCCGCGAGCGGTATGAACCACAAACGGTGATGTCAGGCTATGTTTCTCTGCGTACTCAACAGATTGTTGGTTGTCGCAATCAAGAACAATGACGCCGCTTATCGCACCTGTCACCAGAGCGATGTTAAAATTTGGAACCACGTTTCCACTGTCTGTACGAACACCATTATCGAACCAGTCATCCACCTCTTCTATGGTGGTTGATTGCGTCTGGTATTTCTTCCAGCCAATCAGTGGCTTCTTGCTCTGAAGAGAGAGGGGGATGATTGTCCACCCTCTCTCAACGGCTTCTACTGCCGCATTATGTAGCGCCTCACGCCACTTCTTCATCTCTTCGTTCATGTGAGTTCTCTTCTAAGTATCTGTGTAAGTTGATGGTTGGGTTTGCATAAACTATTCTGGCTAGTAGATCGGTGGTGATACTGTTGGTCTTGACCCATCTATAAGGTTGCGTCCTACTCTTCCCTGTGGCCTTTGCCACTTCGGTAACACCCCCGCAGTCCTCGACTAGCCGACGGACGTTGAACGTGTACATTGCTATCTCCTTTTCATATACATCTGAATACAATCATAATACATCTAGGCACAACAGTTGTCTTAGTTTTCATACATTTTCTCACATATAAGACAGTTGTGTTTAGATATGTATTTGGTATTGTAACAAGGTGGCTAGGGGGTTTTATTTCGGTTTCCTCCCTTCCCTCCTAGCCACAACTACCAACACTGATACGGAGAAAATTGTATGGAAACATGGGAAGATTATGAGCGGCAGACCGAGGCTGAAGGTCTAGCTAAACTGGCCGAGGAATACGGTCAGATCGCCGCCGAGATAGAACGCCTATCTGAAAAAGCAGAAACCCTAAAGATGAAGATTGAGGCTGAGTTTCCAGCAGATGCTGGCGAGTTTGATAAGCAAGCTGGCTCTTACATGGTCACACTCAATCGACAAGAGAGATGGACTTGGGATAAGGAAGTTCTTGAGACCATCTTCGCATCATCGACCACCCTTCCAGAGTTCGTGCGCCGCACCTACTCAATCGACAAGCGCAAGTTCAAGTCACTGGACGACGAGCAACAGCGAGAGCTTTTGCCAGCGCTTACTCGTAAGGGTGGGCCAGTAAAAATCACAGTAAAGTCAGGGGGTCTTGGGTAATGTTCCAACCACTAAACACTTCTGATCATACGACATCGTATAGAAAGACGTTGCTGTATGGTCATCATGGCTGGGGCAAGACAACCCAGTTCATCCATTACCAAAAACATTTTGGTAATGGGTTTATCTTGTCAGGCGAGAGCGGACTTAGCTCAATTCGTGACGCTGGTATTGACTACTTGCCGTTCACATCATGGGGCAACCCGTCCGAGCCTGACAAAAATCAGTACAGCTTTGTCGATATATTCAAGTGGATGCGTACCGATGATTTCAAAGGTCGTGAATACAAGTGGATAGGCATCGACAGCCTGACTGAACTCAGCGACATGAGCATGGCTCATGCGACTAAGGTCGCAGAAGCGGACGCACAGAAAGCTGGCAAGCAAGTTAATGGCTTCCAGATTTTTTCCGACCACGCAAAGAACCTGATCGGTGCGTGTAAGGCTATGCGTGATATGCCATGCCACTTCCTCGTTACCGCTCTGGCTAAAGAGGGACAGGATGACAGTGGCAATGTTGAATACTGGCCAATGGTGGCTGGCAAGCAAGCACAGCAACAGCTTCCAGGTATTTTCGACAACGTATTCTGTGGGGTACGTCACACATCTGACGCTCACTCCGCAGGCGAAGGGAAGGTTCTTCGGTACGTCGTCACAGAAGAATACAACGGCTGGAAAGGCAAGGTCAGGGACGAAAAGCGAAGACTGAGAGCAGTCGAGCAAACTGGAAACATCGTCAATCTGTTTAAGAAGATGGATATGGATGATGAGGAATTTGAAAAAAGGAGCGAAGCATGAGTTTCACATTCAATAATCTAAACCTCAAGAACATTGAGGTATCTAATGGTGGCAGTATCCTACCTGTTGGCAACCACGTTGTTGAAGTTACCAACGTGAAGGGCGAGACAAAAAAGGGAACTGGCGCACAGCAAGTAGTCGTGTCTATGCAAGAGGTCGATGGTGTACGCACCATCACCGATTGGATTATCGTCCACAATCCTAACCACCCGAAGAACGCAGAGATCGGCTTGTCGCAACTCAAGTCTCTGTGTCATTGGGGCGGCCACCCAGACCCAGATAACCCATTCCCTGATGGAGACCTTTCTGTTCTCAAGGGGTTAATGGTGGGCATCTATGTAAAGGAAGACACCTACAACGGTAAGACCAGCAATAAGGTCGCGTCTTACAAAGACCCAAAGCGCATCAACCCTGAGTTTAACCCAGAAGCAATCAAAAACCCATTAGGTGCGGCGGTTGCTAACCAGATGAACGGAGCCGCAAAGAGCGGCCTCGACGACGACGTTCCCTTTTAGTTGTTGGTGGGGGTAGAGGGGGTGAAAGCCCCCTCTTCTTTATTATGATTAGATCAGTATCAGATAATCAATCACAAATACTGCTAGACATTCTGATGCTGAATGGTCTGTGTAAATTTGATGCCGACATAACCTATGGCAACGGACACTTCTACAAGGTTATACAAGAGCCTAAGTTGAAGTTTGATATAGACCCACAAGTATCTGGCGTTACGCCAGCTTGTAGCACCAACCTACCAATACCAAGTTACTCCCTTCAGTCAGTAGTGTTTGACCCACCGTTTCTTACTTACGTAAGGAACGGACGTAATGGCAATGGGAACATGGTGATGTCTAGGCAGTATGGGGGCTACTGGAGATACGACGAACTTGAGCATCACTACAAAGCCACGCTCACAGAAGTTCACAGAATTTTACAGCCGAAGGGCATCCTTGTATTTAAGTGTCAAGATATAGTGCATAACCATAAACTACACCCAACTCATATAAATATTGTGAACTGGTGTGAAAATACCTTTCGTCTCAAAGACATGTTTATCCTGTCCGCTAGTAGTCGTATGCCAGTACCGCAACAGAAAGGTGTTGCCCGTCGTGTACAAAAACATGCACGTATTTTTCACTCCTACTTTCTTGTATTGGAAAAGCTGAATGGACATAACAAAACTAATTGACGAGTTCTTTGCTAAAGACAAGCGCGAAGAGCCTAGAGCCTACATAGGCGCAAGTTCAGTAGGGCATGACTGCACAGCTATGCTGTCGTTCAGCCACAGGGGATACCCTGACACGCCCCCCGATCCAAAATTAAAACGCATCTTCCGAGACGGACACAGGATAGAGTACGTAGTCATCAGCGATATGGCAAAGGCTGGTGTCCATATCATGGATAAAGACCCCATGACTGGTAAGCAGTGGCGTTATACTGACTACCACGGGAACAGTATGGGAAACGCAGATGGCATCGTCGAGACGGATGATGGCATGGCGATAGTCGAGATTAAGTCTATGAACGATAGTAAGTTCAAAGAGTTCTCCAAGAAGGGTGTCAAGTACAGCCACCCTATGTACTTCGCCCAAATGCAGTACCTGATGGGATTGGCTAGTATGGATAGAGCAGTCCTCGTTAGCTACAACAAGAACACATCTGACTACCACCATGAATGGGTGGACTTCGATATATTTTTCTACAACGCACTGAAGCAAAAGGTTGAGGACATTATCAATGGACTTGGCCAGAAAATTTCTACTGATGAGGCCGACTGGCGATGTCGTGGTTGCTTCAAGCGAGACGCATGTTGGCATGGCGCTGAACCAGAAAGAACCATGCGGACGTGTGGTAACTGCCATGCCTCAACTACTAGCGCAGAGTGGACGTGCGGTAAGGGGTGTACGGATAATTGTTTGGATTGGGTGAGGTACGAACCACATGCCAAAGCGTAGTGGATGGCAAGGCCCGATACCGCCAGAGATAGTTAGCTGTGGCGATATGTGGGTTACGCAGAAATTTAAGAAACTCTGTGTCGAGGCAAGTGATGTCCTGTCTATGCAACAGGGTCAGGCACGGAAGAAAAGAGAGGAAGAACTCAACAGGTCACTTGATGAACTGATAAGGCAGGCGAGGCACATCAATGAGCAAAAAGATAATTAACCTTGAGCATAGCATCACTATGGTCAGGGATAGGATTAAGGATATTGAATGGGAGCTTTCTTACTTTGGGCTGGAGGGGCTGGAAGACGACGTGTCGCACATAATTGAAAGGCGTAAGGCTGTAGACAAGCTACGGCACTTGCAAAAGGAACTACTACAGGCGAGGTTAGGGATGACCAATGAGACCTAAACTTATAGGATTTGCTGGCAGGCTTGGGTCTGGTAAGACGCTGGCCGCCGACCTTTTATGTGCCAAGTATGGCTTTATGAAAGTTAAATTTGCCAAGCCAATCAAGGACATGATGCGTAGCTTGGGACTTGATGACCGTCACATTGAGGGTGAGTTAAAGGACGAGCCTTGTGACATTCTTGATGGGGAGACACCGAGATGGGCGATGCAAAGTCTTGGAACGGAATGGGGACGCTCCCTGATCAGCGAAAACTTATGGCTGAACAGGTGGAAAAGGATCGTCGAAGAGAACCTCAATTTGAACAACAACGTAGTGGTAGACGACTTGAGGTTTCCGAACGAATTAAAAGCGGTGCAGGAGTTGAGCGGCCAGGTGATCGTGTTGCTTCGCAACGACGAGAAAGAAGGGGAACACTCGTCTGAGAACACTATAAACCTAAAGGATATTAGGGCTGATCTTGTTATTGATAATAAAAATTGGGATGCGGTAGAGCTAACTAGGGCTATAGATAGTTGGTGGCTGTCTAATAACCTATGAGTTTCTTGCCGATAGCAAAGCTACTACGAAAATAAATAGCGCGACTGATCCGACTATCAATGTTGCCGCAATAGCTATTACTTCAAGCATCTGCTGACGTTTTCTTTTAGCGGCAAGAGCATCCTCTTGTCGCTTCTTTCTTATATCTGCCCGTAGTCTTACTAACTCTTGCCAAGCCCCCATACCACGAGAGTAGAGGATGATCTCTCGCAACTGGTTCTCTAAGTCCTCTGCTTTCTTCTTGGCCATGAAGGTGTCAAGAGCCTCCTCCTCGACACTGCGGAAGACGCTGGACTTTTTCTTGTTGTGTTGATGGGTGATTTCGTCGATGGAGTTCCAGAGCGTACCAATCTCTTTGGCCAAAGAGGTGATCTCTTTGCCTGCGGCTACGCCTGCTTTTAATGCGCTGAAAGCCGCAACAGCGGCTGTGACTGGCTCCATACCATTTTCCTACCCTAGCTTTTTTTTGCCACTTACTGGCTCACAGGTTTTCTTTTGCTTTCCCCTGCTAACGTACTTGGCAATGTGCATTGTCCTGTTACTACTCAGGCGTTGGTCTGGCTTTGCGAAAGACTTTGCCGCGTCTCTATAAAGCTCCTGCTTACACTTGCTATCCATTATGCCCTCCTAGTCTTTTTAGTAGTTTTCTTTTTAGATGACGCTGACGCCTTGCGAAAAGCCGCATCTGTCGGCGCACCTTGCTGGCCTTTCTTCCGCATCTTTTTACCCGAAGCACGTCTTGCACGAATGTTATCCCAAAGACCTCTTGTCATTATGCGCCTCGTTTGATTGCGGCTGGCGACTTACGAATAGACAGCTTTCCCTTGTTCAGTATGCAGGGGCATGGTTTTGCCAGCATGTTCCCGTACTGACCACCCTTCGCATAATGTGTTGGCCTTTCAGCCTTGCTAACATTACCGACTGACCGTGTTCCTTTTATGCCGTGCATTAGTCACCCCATATCTCAAAGTGCGGAGCGTCAATAAACGGACGCTTACCCTCTGCCCTACGGACATCAATATAACTCGAAGCCGCCCACTCCATCGTCCCGTCAAACTCTGCGATGTTGGCGATGTGCCATGCACCGCCCCAGCGAATTGGAACCTTCACCTTCTTCGCCGCCTTCTTCATTGCGTCGGCGATGTTGTCGTAGAGATTAAGTTCCCATGAGCCACGAGAGCCTATGTACGCCATGAGGTCTACGGCCTTGCCCTCCAAGTGCTTGGACTTCATGGTCTGTGACGCACCCTTTTTAACAAGCTCTGCCTGCTCTTCTTCTGTTCGTAGTCCGCAGATTACCCCGAAGTCTATGTCGGTGTGCTTGATTGCTGTAAGCACAACTAGCTTCAGGCGCTCGTCTACGCCCTCTAGTTTGTTGAGACTACGTTCAGATAACTTGAAGTCACTCATCCTTCATGTTCTTCCTGGCTACGCCTTTAGATTTTTCCCAGCTTCTCATGCCGCCGAGACCCAGTAACGCAAGGGTTAGGCTCATCAGTTCTCCTGATTGCAGTTGTTCAAACTCTGGCATTGGAATATCTGGAGCAAACACAGCCGTACCCCACTCAGCCAGTGGGAGGATGAAGAAGTTAGTTAGTAGTCCGAGCGCACATATCCACATGATGGCTGGCCTAGCTCCAGCCACGAACATGGATGCGTGCTTGGCTTGCGCTACGTTAGCTTCGACCTGAGACATCGCGGCTTCGTGGGCATGTTTTTGTGCCATCGTCGCTATGTCGTGCGCCAACTTCTGCTTGGTGTCAGCGTCTGGTATGAACTTATCCAGTAAACTACTTACTGGCCCTATTAGTGCAGATAACATCTGTCTCTCCTGTTTCTCCATTGCAACACTCTGAGATGTAGAGATTGCAAACTTGACATTGCACATGCCCATGCACTTCCACTGGCGGTAGATTGCAGTAGCATCGTGGACACTGGTTGTTATCCAGCTTATTTTGTATTGGCCCCTTTTCCTTCATGCCCTACCCATATTCCGAAAACGCCTGTGTAAACGCCCATGATAACGCTACAGAAAGCACTCTGACTTGCGCTTGGATCTTCCAATGACATGAACCACTCAGCACAACGCCATGACATGGCAGTGCTGGTCAGCATCATTAGTCTTGGTAGTAGGTTGAGCGCGAGCAGGCGCTTCATTCTATCACTCACGACAACCTCCCTCTTACTAAGGGGATGCACTTGTATGAGACTGGTACGTATGGTGGCATGTGCTTGTGGACGAGCGGCCCCATTTCGTAGATGCGTTCCACACATTTCTCTTGAGTTTTGTAGGGGCCGAGCTGGTCGTGCAGTTCTATGCACTCTGTTTCACCGCCTATAACGCACGCTAGTAGTACGGCCTTCCACATCATCAGAAGCCGTCCTTACCGAATCCACTTGAGCCAAAGCCAGCGTTGAACTTGCTTGACTGCTTCCTCTTGCTACCAGCTTCTCCAGCAACAGCATCAACAACGCTTTCCTTGAAGCCTCGTATACCTCCAGCAATGGGAACCCTACCCATCACGGAACGGACAGCCTCACGGCGACGAGCGTTCTTCCCTTCAGGGTCGTTGATGTACCCAGCGGGGCCAGCGATGAGGACATCATAAGCATCTTCGGCTACGCCTACTGATGGGCCTAGTATAGCGCCTGCGAAACGAACCTTGCCGTAAGCCCCGTTGTCAGCCTGCTCTGCGGTGTTGTATAAGAGTTCTGCAAACAGACCCAAGCCGCCAATAGCAAGCAGTCCTTCAAAGTAGTTGCCAGCTATTTCGTCAGTCATGCTGTCTTCTTCGACGCCGACGCCTTTAGCCAGCCACCCGAAGGAGGTGTCAGTAAACCGACGCTCTCTTAATGCACGCTGTTCGTTGTCTTCACCGCCGCGAGCCTGTACGTGGTCTTTCGCCGCCGCACTCATCCAGCCCATACCTACGCCAGCAGTGGCCAAGTACATCGCTGGGTATGGGTTCCCGCTGACGCCTTCGTCGATGACGTACTTACCCATCCGAGCCATCATCAACTGGAAGCTCTTAAGCTGGAAGAACATGGAACCCCAAGGCGTCTGCGCCCAGATAGGTATGTCGTTAGGGTTCGGTGTAAAGATGGCTTCGTTAGTGAAGCGCAGTAAGGCATAACGCAAGGCCTTGTTTGCCTGCATGTCGCTGTCACGAATGTCTGTAAGCTCTGGCGACTTGATGTCCAAGAAGTCGGTGGACGCACCTTCCCCTGTCAAACCATATCGTGTCAGGAACCTTACTGCTGTCTTGTAAGATTTGCTGTCGTATTTACCAGCAGTGGCGAGCCTTCTTGCTCTCTGTATCTCAGACTTGAAAGCCTCAAACCCCACGATGCCAGCAACTTCCCTGTTCATATTTGTCCAGGGAGTTAGTAGTGTGAAGTTGAAGAAGCTGTTTTGTAGCTTCTGCGAACCCTCGCCAGCCATCTGAACCATACGGTCGTGCAACAAGTTCTCAATACCGACACCGATGTTCTTGGCGGCGGCACGATAAGATGGGTCTCCGTAGTATTTCTTCTGAGCCGATAGAAATGCCTTCATGTTTCCAGAGCGGATCAGAGGCAGAACCTTGTCGCCAAGAGATGTTAGCGTCGTAAAGCCAAGCAGAGATATAGAGTTAAACGCTTTGACGTTTCTTGACACTCTGTATGCGACTTGGTTTTCAGAGAACTTCTTGAGCGGCCTTTTGTTCAGAACATCCACCATATCTTCAGCCAGCTTCTTGGCGGTGGCTGAGATAGAGCCGTCAGGGAAGTCCTTAAGACCGTTGACAATGCTGTCGATTCTTATGTTCAGGTTGGCATCGCCCTGATCAGCAGGGTCGTAGTGAGACAACAACATTCTCTTTACTTCATCAACTGTATGCTCTTTTGTCTTGAGCATTTTCTTAGCTGTTTCTACTAACTCTGTTGTCTGGTCTTCCGAGAGTTTCAACGCTGGTATTAGCATCTGCTCAATAGGCGCTTCTTCTTGGTACTGTCTGTAACGATAGACCACCTTCTTATTGGACATGAGGGTTTTAACAGCACCCTTAACGCCAGTTTCAGCTACAGACATGTATGATGAGAAGCCATGCCCGCCCACGCCAAACTTTCCAGTCAGCGCAATCTTACGTGTTGTGCTGTCGAAGTAACGAGACACGAGACCCTCTAAGTCGTTGACCAAGAATGTGTCCATGAAGTCGTACTGCTCTGGCTGTAAGTTGATCACGCGATTGTAGAACGGGTCGCCGACGGCACGACGTATTACGTCGTCTCCGTAAACTTCGCCGTCACTGTCGAGCAAGCCGTTTATGAAATCCTCAGACTTTCTGTGCGCGGCATTAGCGTCAAGAGATGCGTCCTCAAAGTCTGGGCGACGGCTTTCCTCAAAGAAGAACTGTGCAAAAGCCTTCTTTGCTTTCGATGGGTTCTGTCTGATTAGCTCTATGTCCCATTGCTGTGGCACATAGTAGTCTCCAGGCCCACGACGAGCGTCACCAACTGGTATTCCAAGCTCAACCATGCGTTCGCGTTCTGCCTCAAACGCAGATATAAGCTGACGAGCGGCACGCTGTTCTTTTATAGACAGCTTCCGCACTTCACTCTCGCCTCTACGGATTGCATCAATGATGCGTTTGTGAGACTGAGGCTGTGCTTGTAAATCAACGCCAGATGTTACTCTGTTAGGTAAGAAAGCCAGTGACTTTCTACCCCAACGCCTCGCCCAGCCTTTGTTGTCATCAAGCTCTTTGAGCAAGTTGAACACAGGCATAACCTTGTCTGACAGATCAACGTCGTGACGCTCATATATCCCAACGCCATTTGCTGGCTTTATGTAGTCGCCCATCCACTTAGCGCCGTAGTCTCTCAAGCGCTGGCTGTTCTCTCTAAACCACCCAAAGATTGATGAGTTCTTTTTAACGGCATCAACGTCTTGGTCAGTGAGAGGTTCTTTTCTCACCATTCTACGGATAGGTGCAACAAGGTCTGGAACTCCAGCTTCCTGTAGCTGGCGGCTCACGCCAACCATGTCGTCAAGGTTGATTGCTCTTTCATTGAACATCATACCTTCAAGTGCGTTGCCTGTCGTAGCCAATGTCCCAGGCTCCCCAAGCACACTGTAGTACATTCCACGACGATCACTGTCGTAGAAGTCAGCGTCTACATGCTTCATGTGGTTGGGGTCGAACGTGATTATTTCGGACAACTCTGAACGACCAGCGGCTTCCCCAATAAGTCCTTCATACCCCTGCTCTTTCAGGAATTGTGCAAACCGTTTGCGTCCATAAACCCTGTCAGCGGCTCTTAAGCCATTTGCTTTCCCCCATTCTGCGTATGTACTTGGGTCGCTCATAGCACCAGTAATTAGTTCGTAGAAATCCAAGCCATCCACCTCGCCCTGGCGTAAGTAGTCGGCTATAAACTGGTGTTGTTCCTCAGAGATGAACCCGCGCTTTTGTGCCGTGACCAGCATTGGCTGTATGTCTGAAGGCTCGCCAGTGCTGTAGCTAAACATTTTATTTTCTCTAATGTCGAAATGGTTTTTACGGCGTGTGAACATTGGTATTACGCCAGCCATCTTCTTATTACCCGTTAGGCGAGCAAAGGCTTCTTTCGCGCTCTCTAGCTTCGCGTTCAAATGCGCGATTTGATCCATAGCCTTGTCGGGGTTGTTTCCTACTCTTGAGAGCCACTCAAAATGTTCGAGATATTTGTTGGCCTCTTCTATCTGCTTGATAAGACCTTCTGCTACCTCCAGCTTTTCACCCTCTAGGTTGCTTGCCAGCCTACGGTAAGCCTCAATAGGTGTCCTGTCGGTGTAGCCAGCGGCATAGCTATAGTTGGTAGATGTGTATGAGCCTGGCCCAAACTGCCCATCTTCGCTTGGAATCAAATAGACATCTGGGTTACGCGCCCTGTCGAACTGATCCATGACTGGCGTTCCGTGATAGGTAACGAAGTCTGCTAAGTCGTCGTCGATGTCAGCGCCTAAGAACTCACGCAACATAAGCTGTTTTTCACGGCTCATGCTGTTGATAACTTCACGAACGTAAGGCCGAGCCATAGATGGGCTGACTGTTGGGTACTCGTAGGTAGAGACAGATGTTTTTATAGGCGTGCTTGCACGCTTATATGTGAACATATCGCCATGATAGAGCATCTGGCGGTACTGCTGACGTATGGTCTGGCGTCCAATAAGACCGTTCAGTACATAAGCAACGTACTCATACAGCCTGTCTGCCATCTGCGAGAGATACCCTTTAACGGTTAGCTGAGAGAAGGAACCGTCGCCGTGACGCACGTCGTATATGTTTCCTTTTGCAACACGCTCAGTCATCCACTTACCGAAACCGTCTACAAACCACTCTTCTGCGATGTCTGTGTCTTTGTAGTTGTCGATGCGCGAATACTTTTCTGCAATGTCGAGAGCGGCTTTGTCACCTTTCTGGAGTGCTTCGTTGTAGCCCTGAAGCATGTGGTCTCTGTCAGCGCTATCAAATGTTGCACGGCTAACCATGTGGCCAATTTCGTGCATGACATCTATTGGGTCTGCGTTTCCTTGACTGATACCGATAGCAAACTGACGGAGTTGTTTCCGCATCACATTGAATGGCTCACCATTCAAGCGTGCAGTCTCAGCAAATCCAGCCTTCGCCCCTGATGGCATAGGCTCACCAGACAGCTTGAATAGATCTTCGGCAGTCATAAATGTTGTATTGTTTTCAACAAGATCTGTGGCTGTTCTGCCCATCATGTTGAGCATACGATACAACATGGTACGTGCTGTGTACTCAACCTTCTTATCGCGGTGCGTGATCTTACCAAGAACTTCCTTGATCGCCACAGGGGCGTCACCAGGAATACCGTTCTCCATGTCTGGGGTGCTACGTTGCCGAGCCTCAATATCAACGGCGCGGCCAACCACGCTCGTCTTAACTGGTAGCGGGTTCTTACGGATCGTGACGACGAAGTTGATGGCGGCTTCTGCGAGATCGTAGTCACCTTCTTCCAGAGCTTTATTGAACCGAACAATCGCGTCTGCGCCATTGTCCTCAATATCCACTTCCTTGAGGAACTTAGCTATCGACGGAGTTATCCGTATTTCGTAGTTGTCAGGCATGGCTTTTGCCCTGCTCCACAACTCTTGCTTTAACTCTCTGTTTTGTGGTGTATCGTCTCTGTTATCAGCCAGACGCTTTAGAATTTCCTTAGTGTGCATCTCTTTAGGAGAGCGTGTGACTACTGGGTTCACGTCAGGAACTGATGCGTTACCGAACACTTCAGATTCTGCTGTGTTTATTGACTGCGCCACTTTAACGGCTAGGTCTTTTGCCTTCTTCTCTACCCGCTTTACATACTTCTGGGCTACTAAGTTGCCGCCCTTGTAGACACGACCAGCCTTATCGACTTGTGGCGCAAGACCGTCAGTGTTTCTAAAGTTCGTATTGTAGATACGGACAAACTCATCAATGCCGTTATCAAGGGCAATGATCATGTCGTTAGCTTGCTGAACCATTAGGGCAGATAGCTTACCGTCTGCGTCTGTCTTCTCTGATATAGAGCGAAGAATAGCGGCTTCTGTTTCAAACGAGCTTGCTAATGTGCCGCTGTTGTCGCTCATGTTTGCGACGACTTCTTCTGGTATAGACATCAGGCCGCCATCTTCCTGAGTGGCGATAAGCCGCGCCAGTTCTGCATTGATCTCTTGGTCTGTGAGGTCTGATGCGTCTAGCTTGTTTAATGCCCCAGAGAAGCTCTCGTCGTTCAGGAACCGCATGATGCGGTATGACTGAGCAAGCATACGACCACGAGCAATGCGGCTGGACATGTACTTGAATGGCTTAACCACCTTCCCGTTAGGGAGTGTGATGTCAGTCTTACTTCCGTCGTATAGTGGCTTGCCGTTCTTGTAGCTGTCTAGCATTGTGACACGCACGCCGCCCTCGACTACGTTGCCGTTGATGTCTGTACGACTAGCGTGCGTCTTTTCACCTGGACGACCACCAAACTTGCCGTAGACTTTCTTAGCCGCACGCTCAAGTACGTCGGCAAGGATGCGTGCATCGTGGCCTACCGCACCACCCACACGCAACGCCTCTTCAAGTTCAATCTGAACTTCGCGCAAATCATGTAGCTGTTTAGCCGCCATACGTGCGGCAGATGTACCCTCACCCTTAACTGTAAGAGCCTCAAACTGGTTCTTAAGTGGCCGACCAGCGGACACGCTGTCAGCGGCAATGTCTGGGTCTGGCATAATGCGGTCAAACATTTCGACCAGTTGCTCATCCAGAGGGCCATCCATTCCAAGCAGACGACGAACCAAGGCTTCCGCCTTTCTGCCAACGTCTCTGAACAGGCGGGTAAGTAGGCTACCCTGCGCCGCTTGGCGACGGTTTGCTACGTAGATAGCGAACTGGTTAGCGAAGAACTCTGATGGGCTACGCATTTCAGATGAGCTAATACCAGGAAGTCTCTTCTTCAGTGCGGCCACATCAGCGCCTTCAGCGCCTACGTAACCGCGTGCAATCTTCCAGAACTCCATACGCTCTGCTGGTGTCAGCATGTTCATGTATGCCCAATGAGCCATCTCATGGGCAAAGTTAAGAGCGTCTGTCTGTTTGTTTGACCTACCAATAAGGATGGTGTTGCTCTGCTGGTCAGTGGCCATGTGGCGGCCTGGCTGTTTGAAAGCGTAGTTATCTGCTTTGTCGAATACAGGCATTGCGCTTTCTAGCATTGCGCCCTGTCTGTTTTCTGAGCCAGAGATCATGTTGAAGATCGTCAGTATCTCTGAGATCTCCTTGCTATCCTTTCCAGAGAGCGCTTCGTTTAACTGCTTGTAAGACTGGACACGAGATTGGTTCGGTAGCTTGACGCCGTTAGGCGCAAACTTAGCGATAGCTTCGTAGCCAGCCTCTAAGGCTGAAGTGAACTGATCGAACTCTTCCAGGCTCTTGAACTTGCTCCACTCTACGTCTTCCATGTCGGCTACGTAGCGCTGTAAGTCGCCGACAGTTCGCACGCTTTCAGGCAACCCAAGTTGCTTAAGTAGTGGTGGGGTGTTCTCGTCCGTTAGATCTATATTGTCCAGTTCCTTGAGGTTTACTGCGCGGTTCTCCCTTGAACGGGGAGAGCTTTCAAGGCCAAGAACCTCTGCTGGCACAAGGCTTTCTGTCTCACCAGCCTGCCGTCCTGTCATACGTTGGCCGCCAAAAGCTATAAATTCTTGGTCTGGGTCAAGTGGACGGAATGTCTTGATGGCCGCAACAGTCCCTGACTTTACGGGTGCGCCACGAGCATCAAGATGGTTGACTGTGCCGATAACGAATTGGTTAGGCTTAAGGTTGCCGCTGATCTGACGCAGATCTGTTTGTGGTGGCGCACCTTTTTTGCTGGTCATGTTAAGAACACGGACAGCCTTGTTCTTGCCGTAATCTGGGTGCTTCGGATCAATGATTTGCAAAGACAAAATCTTGTCTTCTGGTAGCAAGTCTTGTGTAAGGCCAGTACGAACAGGAATTTGCTCCGTAGCCCCTGTGATTGGGTCATACGACGTTACCGTCAGGGGTGCATCTTCGGAGCCAGCGTAGCGCTGAGTGTTGTGGTAGTCAGGTATCTCAGTCGGCAACGTAGCTGTAGAGCGTTCTTCAACCACTCCCTTTGAAGAAAGAACTTCATCAAGTTCTTTCTTCACAGACTTGGCGAGTTTCTTGTAAAGCTCACTACGAGTGAACGCCATGTCTGATGTAACAGTGTCGCCGTTACGGCGAATGATTTGGTAGGCTTTCTTGCCGTCCTCATCTACGAACTCCTCTGTTGTTACCTCTAGCTGATCTACGGTTGTTGTCTGA
>Ga0070751_1000299_pt1 | contig 33655 bp, 38 predicted proteins | sample VirMetDEL_Aug_28_FD_78514 | JGI IMG/M metagenome (GOLD analysis project Ga0070751, IMG submission 78514) | Aqueous microbial communities from the Delaware River and Bay under freshwater to marine salinity gradient to study organic matter... | ecosystem: Environmental > Aquatic > Marine > Coastal...
ACTTCGACAGGGATGAGTTCGATTCAGATGAGGCCTGGGAAACCTTTATGGAAGACCAAGGGCCCTATGTCGAGCGAGGAGGGGTCCCGAATCCGGAGCGCCGGATGGACATCGATCGGGGCGGCGAAACCCTCGAGAAGTATCCGGTTTTCGACGCCGTCGTGATGGGGCTTCCAGAGGCTCTTCAGGAAGAGACCCGTCAGGGTGTCCCTCTATTTGCTGCCAAACGGGATTCCAACATCATCATCCCAGAAGGGAAGAAGAGCCTGACCTACGATCTCCTCAAGAGTCCATGGATGGAGCAGCCGAAGTCCGAGGTCGTCGACCCCTCAATTCCCGATTGGGACAACCTCCACTACTTGGTCACAAAACCGGCCCGTGAAGCGATTGAGAAAGCCATCAGTGATGGCCACGTTGACTCCGCGGCGGCTCGCCTCGTGGAGGAGACCAAACGGATGCTCAAATATCCGGATGTGGCTGCCGGAACCGGCTGGTATGGTCGGATGAGGAAAAAACTCCGGTCGTCACTTGAGGATGACCACGAGATTTTTACCCACCTTTTGGGGACCACCTCGGCCCAGACTCCGGTTGAACTCAATTTCCAATACGCCGTCGAGGCTCTGCTGCTTTACAAGCGAGGGAAGTTCGATCGACAGATCAAAAAATATCTTGAGTTCATCAATTTTGAGAACCCCAAGGCGGCAAGAAAAGTGATGGATAAGCGGGGGATCACCGACCCTTCCGAGATCCTCACCGATCCCCAAATCGCTGACCGGTGGGTGACCCATTACAATCTACTGCCGCGGCGTCAGAACGGCGGCCTGTTTGGATCCAACTCCTACCCGACCCTCAAAGCCCTGTCTGGAGTCTGGATGTCCGACAACATGACCCCCAAGACGCCCCAGTTCGCGATGAACCTCTACGGGTCCTCACTGGAGGCCACGATCGATCTCTGGGCCGCCAGAACGCTTCGACGGATCATGTGGGGTGATCTCAGAAAGCAGTGGAGGATTCAGCCGATGCACGAAACTGGCGTCAAGAATGAGGATTTTGCGCTCGGTCAGGTGATCTTCAGAAGGGCTGCTAATATTCTCGGGATGGAGCCTGACGACCTTCAGGCTGTGGTCTGGTTCGGTGAGAAACACATCTGGGAGGAGGAGGGGTGGACCGGAGAGATCGGTGCCCTGAAGTCCAGTTTCGACGACGTAGCGGACGTCTTTTTCCCCGATGGTCGACGACCTCGACAGTTCAAACACGGCCAGAATATTGTTCGATTTATCCAGAAGGAACGGCTATATTTGGGTGACATCCTTTCCGAGGATGATTACAAGTCCCTCACCCCAGGATCGAAGGAATACCGAAAGGAAACCATCTCCCGAAGACAACATGAGCGCGAATACCGAGAAGCAGCAAAACAACCTGGTGTCCCAGCTTACATCAAATCAAGAGGATTCGACCCGATTCGCGACCGAGACTCAGGAGAACCACCGACCCCGCCAAGCGAACCAGATGGAGGCTCTGATGGCGGGGGCTCTGGACCGAGCTCAGGAGCAGGACCAGCAGGAGACCTCGGAGCGTCCCTGAGGGACGTCCCCGAGCCAATGGGTGTGAACATCAACGATAGTTCGCAGCCGTTTACTTCACAAATTCTCTCCGGTGAAAAAACCATTGAGACGAGAAATTCAGATTCTCTTCGGCCTTACGTCGGAAAGCGAGTGGGCATCGTCAGAACCGGCGTTGGGAAGGCGACCCTCGTGGGTTACGCTGATGTGGGAGAGCCAACCCTCTACCTGACTGAAGAACAGTTCCGAAGGGATGAAGGAAAGCACCTAGTGCAAGCTGGGAGCGATTACGACTTCAAGGAGAAGAAGTGGGGTTACCCGCTGACAAATGTTGAGAAAACAGAGCCTCGAGAACTGGACTCCAAGGGGATAGTGAGCAGGTCCCTCGGGGCCGCCGAGCGGGACTTAGGGAACATCGACGAAGAAGGGGCCGACGCTGCCCGTATCCTTTCCGAAGAGGTCGATGATCTCGCGGAGTTCATCAAGATGCTTGAGGCCCGGAAGGGTCAGGTGGAGGGCGAGGTCGAGACCGCGGTCCCGAGGTTGGCAAATATTTCCGGTGATGAAAATGTCAGGGCGGCCCACTCGGTGGTCCAATGGGCATACGATCAGGAGCGTGAAAAGCTCAACGAGCCCGATATGATGGCGGAAGGGCGCCGGATGGCCGACGAGACCCCTGCCGCGGTCGAGAGAGCCATACTGGAAGCTGGGGCCAATCGAACGACCCTTGGGAGTCCTGAGATGGTCTACGCGGCCAAGGCTGTCCTCTCACGGGCCTGGAGGGACGCCACGGCCTCAGGAGACCCTGAGGCTATCTCACGGGCTCAGGTGCTGTCTCACGCCTACCAGAGGACCCGCACCGAGGTGGCGAGGGAACTGGCGGCCGGTCGAGACCCATCAAAGACCCCAGCGGAGCGTCACGCGGAGATGATTGCGTCCTTTATGGGATTCTCTGAGCATTCCGGCGCGGAAGATCGCAGAATCAGGGATCTCGCGAAGGGCTCACAGCGCCGTGATCGCATCAGGGAGGTCCACAAGCTGATCTCACAGGCCAAGAGCCCCGAAGAGGCGAACCGCTACAAGAACGAGCTCAGGACGCTCAAGGAGGCCATTCGGGCAGCGGAGGTTGATGCGGAGGTGCAGCAAAAGCGCATGGAGACCGCCAAGAACGTCCTCGGAACCTATGGGGTCACGTTGCGCGATATTTTTGACGGTGATCGAATCAGGGCTGCCCGACAGGCCCCAGCGGTGAAATCCGCGATCGAGAGAATGAGATCTCAAGCAGGCAAGGACGCCGCCCGGATGATCCTGAACAGGCAGCCAAACAAAAAGATCCAAAAGAAACTCGGGATCACCGAAGAGAAGATCAGGCAGTTCGAGGAAGATTTCCGCAAGGCCCTCCGGTTGGAGTTTGGAAAAGCGGCCCAGCAAATGGCCCAGCGGAATGAGCAAGGCCGTCCCGATGACCTCGTGCTTGTTCCGGAAGATGTCCGGAACGGGAACCGATTCCACGGTGACGAAGGGGGGCAGTTCGATGTCTCGAGGCCGGAGCATGCAGTCTGGGCCGCTCGGACACTCGCCACTTTGTTCAATGGGAATGCCTACAACGCCATAAACGAGTTCTGGATCAATTCGATCCTGTCCGGTCCCCAGACCCAAGCGATCAACGTGTTCTCCAATGGGCTCAACCTCGCGTGGGACAAAACTATCGAGACCGGCCTCGAGGCGATGTTCAATCTGATCGTTCCGGGTGACAAAACCCAAGGGGCTCAGTTTGGGGATGTCCGCAGGTTCTGGGAAGGATTTTCCAAAGGGGTTGCTCCGGCATGGAGGAACGCGGTGGCCTCATTTAAGAATGATGGCCTCGACTTCTTTGAGGCATGGGCCATGCAGGAGCCGGTGGCCAGGTTCGATGTCTCCAAAGTGGAATCAGCCTACCTGCCTTCAATCAAAGGCGCGAAGGGCAGGTTGATCAGGACCCCAGGAAATGCCCTTCAGGCGATGGACACACTGTTCAAGACTTCGATCGCCTCCGGTGAGGTCGCGGTTCAGGCCTACAGGATCGCGAACGCACAACTCAAGGTGGGGGACATCACCGAAGCCCAGATGGGTGGTCGTATTGCTGAATTGATGGAGCACGGGAGTCCGGCTTGGATCTTGGCAATGGAGAAAGCCAAGGAACTGACCTTCACCCGAGAGTTCCAGAGCCACCCAGATGCTTCAAAGCGAGAGAAGTGGATGTCGATGGTTCAAAGTTTCCGGTCCGGAAGGATCCGCGGGGCCGAGGAGTCAATGATCAAACTGGGTCTCAGTTTCCTGTTTCCCTTCATCCGAACCCCATACCGAATTTTCGAAATCGGACTCCGCAAGGCACCGGTGACCGGCACGGCCAACCTTCTCTACAAGGTGATCAAATCCGGAATCGCAACCTACGGGCCCAACGGTTCACTCTCCTTCAACGCCAACTACGGTGAGATGGGCCGATCGGAATTGGTCCGAGACATCACCGAGCAAGCGATTGCGAGTGTTGCTATGGCCCTCTTGGTGGGAGCCGCTGAAGGAGATGAGGATGATGAAGACAAGGAATTGCTCATTGTCGGGTCACGGCCATACGCTCCAGGTGGACACGGCGAACGAGAGTTGGCGAACCGCCTCTACGGCAGCAGCACCATCATCAGGATCGGAGGTCGTGACGGCGTCCACATCGACTACGGCCGCTATGAGCCGATCTCCACGGTGCTGGCCTCGATGATTGATATGATTCGCGAGTTCAAGAGGAACCCCAATACGGATGGCCAGACATGGCTGGTCAACCTCGGTGGCTCGCTGGCAAATCAGGCACAGGAAAAAACCTTCCTTCAGGGGATCCGGACGATTGCCGACACGGTGACGATGGCAAATCAGATGCTGAATCGGGAGCCCGAAAAGGCCCAAGAGCAAATCGAAAAAACAGCCAAGGAGTTCCTACGGGGGTTTGTTCCGAACCTGATCAGGCAGCCACTCCGGCACCTTGATCCAGTTCCGCGGGATCGGTCCGGATATCTCTACGCACTCACCAATGCCGGTGCGTTTGGGCTTCCCAAGCACGACCTCTACGGAAGGGACCTCGAGAAGACTCTCGTGGGACCGGCAAGGTTGCTTGTCCGGACCCCGACCGACGCCGATGACCTCCATCCGGGTGATGCGTTTCTGTCCTCACTTTCTATTCGCCGCCCCGATCTGGTGAGCACATTCCCGACATCCTGGGGTGGCTCCACCACTAACAAATTCAAAAACAGCCTTGGCGAGTGGGAAGATATGACCGATGAACAGAGGAATGTCTTTTCAAAACTTGCAGGTCAAAAATTCTCTCTCAAGGTCAACCAATGGGCTGATCCGATGAAAATGCGAAGACCAACGGAAGATGACCTCAAGGATTTTAAGGCATTGCTTTCTGCGGCCCGGAGGGAAGCCAAGGATCAGCTTTTTGTAAACGGCCAGTATGTTGGCCCTACCCGATAGAATCATGGCAGAACCCCAAATTGATAAAATCCTCGAGCAAGCTCCGCAGTATCCCCCCGTCGATCGCAGGGATGAGCCCCGCGTCATGATCAAATCAGCACTGCGTCTGGATCGAAAACAAGAGGATCGCCTGATCGAATGGGCGGAATCGAGGAACAAAACCTTGGAGGGAGAGATGGGTCGTGAAAATATTCATGACGTCAACTGGTATGCGAGTGACCCCGGTAAAGCTGCCAAGTCAGCCCAGACATTCATGGGGCGCCGGATCATCTACGAGATGACTTTTGCCAACCAGGTCGAATGGCGCGAGTCAATTTTGCGCGGCATTTTCGAGGAATCGAACCACACCGTTCCAATCAGTCGCAGGATCGTCCAGCAGCAAGTCAGCAGGGCTATCAAATATTTCGTGGGGACGGAACCCTTCATGGCGGCATCTCCGATCGGTGAGAGCGACAAAGAAATAGCCGACAAGGTAAACCGCTACGCGAATTTCAAACTCCGGAAAGCAAAACTCAAAAAGACGATTGAGCGTGCGATCTACGGGGCCTTCATCAGGGGGGAGACGGTTGTCAAAACCACCCACCTTGATCAGTCAGTCACCTATGAGACCGAGGCTGTGGTGATGATAGGCGAAGATGGGAATCCGATCATCGCGGCCGATGGCGACTACATCTATTTCGATGACGACATCATCGAGGTGGAACCCGTGGTCCCAGAGGGTGAAGATCCGATGGATTTTGTCCCACAGTCAGTATTGGGTCGAGATCAGGTGACCCCCATTCCATCGGAAGCAAATCGGCTCTACGAGGCCAGAACGATCGAAAGGACAGTGACCCACTACAGGGGGCCGGAATCAAAGCCGGTCTACTTTCGCGATTTCCTGTGTCCGCTGAACGCTGAATCGATCCAAGACGCCGACCAGATCTGCCACCTTTACGATATGCCGGTGATGTCGCTGGTCGATATGATCGTGCAGAACAATTCCATCCAAGGTTCGGAGGACTCCTACATTCGCGGCCTCAACCTGATTCGGGAGGTGGCATCCGAGTCCGGACAGCCCAGCACGGCCGCAAACAAGCCCCGCCCTGAACTCAATGAGTCGGGAGAGGATTTGACCTCAGAGGGCGAGGCGGAAGCCACAACGAGGGAGCCGACCACCGAAATTGCGGAAACCTATCTGCGTTTTGATGTGGACGAAGACGGTCGGTATGAGGATGTGATCTTGGTCTACGATCGTAAGAACAACATTCCGCTTTTCTATGATCACGTTGCCAATGTGACTCCGGACTCCAAGCGCCCTTTCCGGTGCGTCCGAATCAACCCCGTTGAGGGAAGGTGGCACGGTATTGGATCCATGGAGATTTTTGAGCCAATCCAGAAGATTGTGGACCTGTCCTTCAACCGATGGAACTTCAGCCAGTCAAGCTCCGGTCGGATTGATCTCTTCCGGCCCTACAACACGATTGAGGGGGATTCGAATCCAAACCTCGAGATGAACTGGGGAGGAACCTACACGCCGCTGCCCGATAAGACATCCGATGATGTAATTGAGACGGTTTACTTGGAGGACATCAAGTCTGACGAGCTTCAGAACCTGATTGAGTTCAATCTCCAGATGGCGATGAACATGAGTGGGGTCGCGAGTGTCAACGATTCCGAGATGGCCGGCATGGACTCCACCAAGCTCGCCACGGGGATTCGGAATATCGACCTCAGTGGTCATGAACTTTTCGGGGTCTACGTTTCCGACCTTGAGGACGGCATCGAAGACCTGGTCCATCAGGCCGTCCTCGTCACGATGGCCAATCTTGATGAGGATGAAGTCTTCGAGTTCTTTGAGGGCGGGGCTCCGGAAATGGGGGTCATGTCCCCAGCGGAGATCAATCACCTCGATCTCAATATCAGGCTCGAGATGACCCGCTACCACGCGGAGCAACAGTTGCAGCAGAACCTTCAGGCCTCTGCCATCGTCAGGGAGTTCTACAGTCTGCCGCCACAAATCCAAATGCAGACAGTCCAGTTTTACGTGGATATCCTGAAGGCGTTTCAGATCCAGAATGCCGAACGGTATCTCGTTCCTTCAAATGTCCAGATCGGCGTAGAGCCAGGGTTGCCCGGAGGGCCTCAGGGTGCTATGAGTGCAGCGGGGGGACAGCCCAAACCCAGCACCGGCCCACTGACCTGATGGACAACACTGATCGCATATCTGCAATCCGGACTCTTCTCAAGAGTCCCGGCTGGAACAACTACCTGAAGCCGGACCTCGAAAAAGCCCTGTTGATTCTTGAGAAAGACGTCCTCCGGAACGAGGAGCTTTCCGAAAAAGACAGGGAGGCGAAGCGTAACGAGGCCAAAGCACTCCGGAAATTGATCCACAAACCAGATCGAGACCTGGTCCACCTTTCGAAACAAATGAAACAGGATAGCTAGACCTTTTCGAGATCTATCCGGACTTGGCCGGACATGCTGTAGGCAGCAAACTCTCCAATCCCTGTTGAGTTGAACGGTGTCCCGTCATTGTATCTCGTATCTGGATCTATCTGAGTCCTTGCGCTGCCGAGTCCTGATTGTAATCGTGGGCGGATCGTGTATTCAGCGCCCGACAGTGCAGTCAGAGTGAAGTCGACATTTATCTCCCTATAACCGGTGGGAGGGTCGCCTGAACTCTGAGGATCCGAAACCTCATCCCCATAGGAGTTGCCTCCAATCAGTACGTCAGCACCCTCGAGAACCGATTCATAAATCGGCATCCATGGGACTGGGCCGGCCGCTGGGTTGAAGTTAGTGATTACGGTCACCGGTCCGCACCACCCAAGGCCTACGCCAGCGGAACAGGAAAATGGAATTTGGTATCGCCAACCTGGATTCGGCACCCCTTCAGCGCGATCCTCTTCCTCCCACACCTTCCTCCAGAGCGATTGATCTGTGGCAAAAATTGAATTGTTCCTGACCGTGACAACCGGCGCAGTGGTGGCAAAGTTATCGTTTTCAAAATCGGGCCAATCCCTCCAAGCCTCGACCCCGTAGCTCCCATAGCTCCCTGAAGCAGTGTTGGTCTCCAACGATGATTCGAATGCGTCATTGGGCGGGAACGGGTTCGCCGTTCTGGTTATGTCATCAATATTCCCAATAAGTGACGTCCTCAGGAAATCGTAGGCGTCAAGATAGTCCGACTCGCCACTGTCGCCATCACCTTTCGGTATCCACCGGCGCTCTCTCTTGTAGATTGTCGGCGCATCCTCATCGGGACCAATCAGCGGGTCACCCTTGGTCAGATTGGAAGTTCCATTTCCAGAAATCGTTCCGCCAAAACCATCGCTCACATTCACTGAGTATCTGATTTGGTTCACGTTGAGCATCCAGTCTACCCAATCCCTTGGCCTCACCCAAAAGGGATCCCAAAAAGTAAGCTCGGACACTTTATTGCCCTGCCGGTTGGTCATCCATGCGTTGCGTCCGCAAAAAGGGGTCGGGTCAGGTCTGCTCATGGAAGATAGATGTCTCCGGGTAGAGGTGATGGGTAGACCATGTATTGGCCCTCCTGTTCGTCCTGATCGATAAAATATGAATCCACCAATGTGAGATCAGAATCAGGGGCCACCGATCTGACTCCCACGTTATCGTCAGATAGCACTGGCGTGATGTCTGCATTTTCCAAAACATTCAGTGGGTGCGTGATGGCGAGTGGATAATAGAATTTGAGGAAATTGAAGTTCCCTCCTCCTTGACTCTCAATCGGGTAGTCATCCGACCAGTTCTGCCCTCCTTTCAGGGTGATTTTCCACTCATCACTAACAAACTCCCCCTCAAGATAGAGGCGGTCATTGTTGGCCGAAATATCAAATTCCTGGTCGAGTTTCTCTATGGAGATTGCCGTATTGAACATCGCCCCTGACCGGATGGTCCCCGGATTCTCAACCGAGACCGCGTCAGGGCTACCGGTCAACCTCCATTTTCTTGCGGACTGTGGATCACTCCCAAGTAGGTCGGCAAGGGCTTCGAATTTCCTGCCAGTAGCGTCGACCAATATCTCATGCTGCAAAGGCGTAAGCAGATCGACAACCCATCTCATTTGGTCCTGAAGGGCACTTAGTGCCCGTGCTTGCATGGCGGCTGCGTCCGGATCGAAATCTGCACCCGGAACTGGTGCCATGAAGTCGTCTCCTCCTGATGGTGCTGTGAATGGCATAACTGAATTTTTTGTTGACTCGGTCACTTTACCACTCAGATGCTTAATATGGAAACGGATTCGTCTGAGGCGAGAGCCCAGGAACCACCAGAGACGGCGGCTACCCAAACGGGGGCCGAAAACCAGAATGCTGTAATGCCAGACGCATTGGGGGATGACCCCAATTCGTGGATGGATGCGGCGCTGAATTATCAGGAGCCAACCGAGACATCGGCACAGGAACCCGCTGGCGAGACGCCGCAGGAATCAAATGAGCCGACTACGGAAGAATCTCAACAACCTGCGAGCGAGGAGTCCACTGAGGCACCCGAACAGCAGCCCGGAGAGTCTGACGAAATTTATCGGCAGCGCGTAAGGACCAGCGATCCAATGCTGGCCGAAGTGTTGAGGCTCCAGAAGGAAAATCCGGACAAGACTTTTGCTGAACTCCAAGCAGAGGCCCAAATGAAACTGGCAGAATCTGCCGGTATTCAGATTGAGGTCCCAGCAGAAGAGCCCACAGGGGTCGATGAACCGGTGGATCCGAATGCGCCACAGAATCTGGAAGAATTGGAAACACGCCTCGATGAACTGATGGAGGCAAAGATCAAGGCTCAAACCGAGGACTACGACGTAGCCGAGGCCGGCCGGATCGAAAAAGAAATCTACGAACTGCGGAAACTTGAAGGGGGATTGAAAGAGCGCCAGGAGCGCGAGAATCAATCCATCCAACAACAAACCCAACAGCAGGTCAGCGAAGCCACCAAAAAGGCCGAGACCTACTACCCTGACTCCGCAAAAGAAGGTTCAGATCTCCATCAGGAAATGGTCAGAATCCACGAGACTCTGATTGAAACGGGTGATGACCGCGTCTCTGCGCCGGACTACGTCTGGCAGCTTGCCAAGATGGCAGCCAAGAGCAAAGGCGTTGCCCCTGTCGATCCGAAATCCAACTCTTCCCAGCCAGCCCAACCGGCAAAACAAGCAGCCCAACATCAAACGAAGGCGCCGATCGCCTCGGGCTCTGCTCGATCCGATACGCCGCCACCTCAACCGGCCGACCCCCTCAAAGGGGTTGAGAATCCATCGGACTACTACAACGCCATGGAGGCGCTCAAAAACGGGCAACTCTCGGCAAACTGAGTCCAGGTCGGTTTTCTAACATCAACAAAAAATAATCATGCCTTGGGAATTATCTTCACCAAACACCGGCACATCTGCTGCCGCTCAAATCGATCCACATCAGATGTGGAAGCGTGGAGTTGATATTTTCGAACAGACGCGGGATTTCTTCCAGCAGTTCGAAGGTAACAGCCCATCTTCCGGTATCCGGACGATCACTGACACCACAAAGGGACGCGGTCACAGAATCACGTTCACTTCAATGGCGGGTCTCTACAATGAGGCAAAACACGCGGAGGAACTTTTCGAATCGTCTACCGACTTCGAGAAGCTCGTTTTCAACGAGGACGATCTAGTCCTCGATGTCCTGCGGCACGCGACTCGATACAGCGAGCGAATGGAAGAGCACATGGGAATGCGGGGCGAGATCGTCTCCGGTCTCCCCGCTGAGCTCGGAAAATGGCTCGGACGTACGAAAGCGGAGCGCATGGCGATGATGTTCCGCGAAAAAGGAGACTCCTCGAACACCGTTTACGCTGGCGACAGCGGAGGCGTCGATGACCTCACCAGCGCAGACACCCTGAGCTGGGATGAAGTCGTCAAAGCAGGGGTTCGCCTCGAACGCCTTGGTGGCCGTCCGGCCGAGACCAAGACCGTCAACGGCAATACTGTCGAGTGCAAACACGTTTGCTCGACCACCGATGGCCTCTACGCCCTCGAGTTGGACGACAACTACAAGACCATCCTTCGGGACGGCGGTGAGCGCGGCGACACAAACTTCCTCTTCAAGGGAGGCTACTCCTACGCCCGTGGACACAGTTTCCACAAGTGGAACCCCATCGATCACGATGGCGACGGGGCAATCGCTTCGCCGTGGAACCCGAAAGCGTATATCCACACCGATGGTGCGGGTGCTATCCTTGACGGTTCTGCCTTCTTCGGGGGCGCTAACGCGAACACCAAATACACGCTCAACGGTGGAGGCTCCAGGGCCACTACTCCGGCATCGGCGGGTATCAGGGACTACTTTAAGTATTTCCCGAAAATGGCGTTCAAGTTCAACGAGCAGGACGTATTGACCGCACCAGCGGCTGGAACGGACGACTTCTACATCCTGGTCTACAATCCGCCCGACGCTACCGGCGTTGCCGCAGGTCAGAAGAACAAGTTCGGATTCGCCAAGGTCGAGACCAACAACGGCCACACGCTTGTGCTGGCCGAGGTTCTGAGCACCACCCTCGCGGGAACAGTGTTCAAACAGACCGTTGGATCCGTTACGAATGCTTCTGGACCGTTCGCTGGCCTGATTGCCGACGACTGGGCCGAGGACGCACTTATCATGCTCGCCAACTCGAAAGGTCAGACCTACGGTTGGAGTCTCATGATGGGTGCTGAAGCTGCACGCCGCGGATACGGAAAGCATCGCAACAAGCGCGGAGAGGAAACTCACGAGGATGGATACATCACTGATATCTTTGTCCGCACCTATTTTGGGCAACAGCCCCGAATGGATGCCTCGGGGGCTTACCCCGGTTACGTCATGATGGCACACGCCATCAACTACGCCGGAGTGCCTACGCCCACTATCACCTGATCCTTGTTCATCAGCTAGAGGGGGTGCCGGTTAGGATTCCGGTGCCCCCTCAACTTTAACAAAAACCATGGAAGAACTCCGAGCTATCATTTGCTACCGCCGATCGTCGCCAAACCAGCGTGGTCGAGTGGGGGACTTCATTGAAATTCCTGAGCATGGTGAACTGGCCTACAAAGGGCGGGTTTATGGACCAGACGACATCGAAGACTTCAACCGGGACTGCAAGGTTCTCACGACTGATCGGCGCTTTTTTTCGCCTCCTTACGTGAAACTCGTAAAGGTCAATCCGGACGCAAAGAAGAAAGAAGTAGTCCAGCCTGAGCCTGTTGCGGAAAAGCCTGAGCCTGATTTTGAAGATTCCAAAGAAGAGGTAACCGAAGACGCCCCTGTGGGTGATACTGAGGAAACTGACGAAGAGGAATCCGACGAGGCCGAGAAGGCACCGCCCAAGAAGAAGGCACCAGCCAAGAAGAAGACCACCAAAGCAAAGAAGTAGTTCGGTGACCACAGCCTTTCGGCATGGACATCGAAACCTTCAGAGACCACCTCTACAGGGTGGTTCAGGTGGAGCAGCCCGGAACCGCGCCCAGCTATTTGAAGCAGGATGCGGTGACTGCGCTGAACCGCGCCTATCAGAATATCTGGACCTCACCGAACGCCGATTTCCTCACGAGGGAGATCTACCAGTTCGCGACCGTCTCAGGGACCTCTGAATATCAACTCGACGATGACGTCCAAGAGGTCCTCGGGCCTTTGCGGTTCTCCTCGTCCGGTAAACCTATCGCCCCTTGTGATTCCAAGGGAGAATTTCTGTCGTTCGGAGCCATCTATGGCGGCGACGATTACGACACCGACAACGCCGATCCTCAGGTATTTTGGGTCGACCGGCGTCGAAAAACCGGAGACGCTGACGATGAAGTGGTGGAAATCTACCTGATGGTGGCCCCTACTCCGGCATCAGCAAAAAACCTCGAGGTGGATTTGGCCAAGGAATGTCCAGTATTCACCGTGGATAGCTTTTGCGACTCTAGCAAGCTGCCAACGCCTCACCGATACCACGAGTCGATCTTGCTCCCGTTGGCCCAATACCACATGACCCAGTCACATCTCTTCCGTAGGCCTGAGGCACTTCAGGGCTACCAGCAAGGCTACTTGGCCGCCATGGCCGCCCTTGGCGTTTCTGACCCGCAGATTTACAGCGTCGATGGGAAATCCAGAACCGGAGCAATGACTCCGAAATCATGAACACCGTTGAACTTGCCCACCGCCTGACTCGGCATCTCAATGTTTCCGACATTGGGACTATATCTGCTCGTTCCAAGCAGGAACTGGCGGGTGAAATCACGGCCGGCCTGATGGAGTTCTACGAGAACGTCCCCGATGTTTGGTCCAGAACCACTTTCTCTTTCCGCATCCCAGAAAAAAGAACGGTCACCGCTTCAGTGGTGAACGGATCAAACGCAGTTGGCAATGTTCCTTTTCTCCCCTCGGAGCGAGGTTGCACCGTTGTATTCGGAGGCAATACATCCGAGTGGAATGAGGTCGTGGCGACGGATCAGGTCCTTGATACCTATCCAGGTGAGACAGGAGAAGTTCAGGCTACCATCTATCCAGACGCGATTGCGATCCAGAACAAGGTGATCAAACGGATCGTGAGCGACCCGCGGCTCCACAATAACGGTTGGGTTTTGACTCGGGATGATCGAGTCCAATACAATGGCGACTACCGCCGACACTGGAACCAGAGTGGATGGCGCCGGTTTGGGACTCCCGTCCGGTATGGGGTTGAATACGGTGGACAAAGTCAGGGCAGTGATCTCGTGACTCTCTTGCGTCTCGATCCAATCCCAACAGAGCAGGATGTGATCCGCTTCGAGGCCGACTACTATCCGGATCCGGTGCAGTTTTCCGAAATGTCGGAACCTCGAGATATCCCGGTGGCTGACGGGCATGCCAATCTGATTTTGATCCCGCTGATCGAGGAGCGACTCATTGGGTGCTCGATGTGGAACGGCTCTGACAGGGCCGAGAGATCAATCGAAAAACAAGCCCAGAGGGCCAGGGTTGAGATGGCCAGAATGATGCCTGATTTCGCGAAGCCAAGAAATAAAGTGAGGACTAAAGCAGGGTGGTAAAATGCCGGTAATTACAGACAAGACAAACGAACTCCGCGATACGATCATCAGCGCCATGCTGGAGATCAACGCGGCTTGCTGGTATCTCCGCAGAGATCAGAACACGGGTGACGGTTCAGCACCTGGTTTGCTTTGCCTCCTTCCAAAAGAAGTCCAGTTCCAAGTTCAGTTTGGAAAAGATGGCTCGATCAACGCGATCACAAGGACCCAGTCTGAAACACCGGGCGATGGGACCGAAACCTCAACTGAGTCCAGCGGAGAGCGGATCCAGACATCCACAAGTGAAGTCACCGATACCGATGGAGTCACAAGCCAGGTGGCAATCCAAACGGATGGCCCCACCAACATGAGCTCAACCACTACCGAAACCGGCGGCGATTCCGTTCGGGTTTCGAGAACCTACGGAGAAGTCTGATGGCGATAGAACTCAAAAGAACCGATACGGATACGCAACGGGGCAGCGGCAGGGCTACCTCTCAGTTTTCCAGTGGGAAAACAAACAGTTCAGCCACCACCACTTCGAAGAGTCCATCAGTGAGGTCGTCTTCCGAGACCACAACCTCCCAACCATCCATCGTCACCCGAACGTCCAGTCGAGAAACAGGAACTGGAGTCACTGAGTCTTTCGACGACAAGACCCTCGTTTTGAATTTTACAATCCCGTTCCAGAATGACGAGCCAGTCCCGCCGCCGGGGGAGACGTCACCTTCTGCTTGCTGATTCAAAAAACCACTCATCATATCTGTATGGCACTGATCTCCAGAGTCCCTGAAGTCCTTGAACAAACTGTCACGCCGGAACAGGCGTGGGAGGAGGAATCAGGTGAACTACAACCCTCCCGAGCTTCGGCCTTATCTGTTGGTCAGGGATGGCAAAGTGATTCATTGAATTTTCTCCAACCAACCGATTCAGCATCATTGACGGATGATGATTTCTGGGAACTGGACGGCAACGGGGATCTCCAACCACAAGCGTAACCATGGCAACAAAAAACGTAGTACCAAGAGCAGCCAGCGAAGGCAAAGTAGGAACCTCAACAAAACCGTGGGCGGAAGTGAACGCCGATGCGGTAAACGTGGGAGGGAGCCCCGTGGCCTCCACTGCGAGTCCTTCCTTCACCGGAACCCCCACCGCCCCAACTGCCACTTCGGGGACCAACACCACCCAACTGGCCTCAACTGCTTTTGTTCAGGCCGCACTTGCGGCTCTGTCTGCTGATGTCGCTGGACCAGCCTCTTCGGTCGACAGTAGGATCGCTGCATTTGATGGCACCACTGGAAAGCTCCTGAAGGATGGTGGTAGCACGATCGCAGACGTTGTCTCTCGAGCAAACCACACCGGCACCCAACTCCTTGCGACAATCAGTGACGCAGGGACGGCCGCAGCCCTTGATGTTCCCGCTGCCGGTGATGCTGCTTCTGGTGAAGTCGTAAAGGGGAACGACTCAAGGCTCACTGATTCCAGGACGCCGTCCACCCATGCCTCGACCCACATCAAAGGTGGGGGTGACGCCATCGATGCTGACAAGCTCCAGATCGACGTCAGTTTTTCAACCATTTCGGCTGACACCTCAGATCCAAACGTGACCGATTCAGATCACCTCGGGGCTATCCTAAAGGGGATCGATAACGCGCTTACGTCTGGCGGAACCTACACCGATGAGAATGCCCGTGATGCCATCGGGGCCGCGCTATCCGGCGGGGACACCAATTCGATCAACTGCACCCCTGATGACGCAGGGGATACGATCTCGCTTGATGTGCAGCGAAAATCCGTAGGCCTTGTGGGGAACACCGAAGGATCCCTCGGTGAAGATGCTCAGGGTATCTTTGTTGAGCTTGGAACGACATCCAACAAAGCTGCCTCCGGTCAGGATTCAAGGTTCCCAACCGGTGATGAAAAAGCAGCCCTTGCGGGGACCGATGGCACGCCAAGTAGCTCAAATAAATTTGTGACCAACACAGATTCCAGATTGGCGGATTCGCGAACGCCGAGCGCCCATGCCTCCACCCACAGTCGAGGCGGATCTGATCCGATCGACGGCGACACCATCGACATCGATTGGAACCCCACCAACTACACTCCTTCGACCAGCCCAACGGAGGTGACGAACGTCGATGAACTCACAGCCCACCTCTACGGGATCGATCAGGCGCTTGCGTCTCGGGTGTTGAACACATGGGGGGTCTCTGGAACCAGTATCAGTGCCTCGAACAAGGTTCTCGATGCGGACGTCCCCAGCTACACCCTGGCCTCACCCGTGACCGGCGACTGGATCCCATTCTACGATACCGGCTCCGGAGCCATGCGCCGAGCCAACTTCTCCTCGTTTGGCGGTGGAGGTGGTGGAAGCGGACCAGACGCGGGAGCGGCCTCTGAACTTACGATTTCCGCACTTGGGGCTGTCGCGGTTACCGGAAACCATCACTACATCGACACTTATAGCGATGCCGCGACCGATGATCTCGAGACCCTCGGAGGAAGTCCGGCTGACGGCGACATCGTCTACCTCTATGCGGCCAACGACGCCCGGACGGTGGTCATCAAACACAACGCCGGAGACATTTACTGCTGGGGAGGATCTGACGTCACCCTCGACGCCGACAACAAGGCCGCCGTGGCGATCTACTCAGCCCTCTACAGTCGCTGGATGGTTCTCGGTGGTGGTGGTGGTGGAGCGAGCCTCCCCGTTGACGACACTACGGCGCTGGTTTACGACACCGGAGATTCAACGGCTAAGGTCCGTCTCGATGCCGGCCTGGTAACCACGGCAACCACCCGGGTCCTACAGGCACCCGACGGAGATGCTAAAGCCGCCCTCTTCACCATCGAGAGAGAATACGATGACGGGGGCTCCATGTCATCAGGGACCGAAAACTTTTTCCTCGTAGCTCGCAGGGCTATGACCGTGACCGATATGGACATCGAACTAAACGGAGCGGCCGGGGACACCTCGGCAATCTCAGCCAGACTCTACAAGAACAATGGCGCGGTCGGATCGTTGGTCACCGCCAACCAGACTGAGAATGGAACCTCTGTGAATATCTCTTTCGGGACGGCTTCTCAGGGGGTCTCTTTTGCACAGGGTGATACGCTTGGAATTTACCTAGTGAGCGACGGAAGCACCGGGTCGCCAGGAACGCCAGCCACCGGACCATGGGTGGCTTCCATCACTGGATTCTACGCCGCAACCTGATGATAAAAAGAAAAAGCCCACCCTCGAAGAGCGTAGTCTTCTCTCCGAGAAAGATTCCACAGAGCTGCCAGCATATCCTCGATGAGACTCTGGTGGTGATTCCGTCAATGGTCCGACCAGGCAGTGCCCGGGAGCGAGCCCTCGGCCGCGTCCTCGAGCACCTCAAGTGGAGTGGCTTCTCTCCCAGTCAGATCGAGATCGTATCACCCGATGACGGGGAATTCCGCAAGGGATCCCTGATCACTGAGGGGGCTAAGAGGCAGGAGAAAAAATATCTTCTCCAAATCGATGGCGACATCATCACCGACTGGGGAAAATTCTTCACCTGGATGCTTGAGAACGGAACTCAGGACGAGCCGTGCCTCCCGTTTCGAGGGTTCTATCGGCTCGACCGGGATGAGACCGAGAAGGTCCTGCATGGCGAAAACCGGCCGAAGATCGAATTCAACCCGGACAACCTCCGCGTATTGAAGGCCCTGTGCGCTGGAGCGTTCTGGATCCCTCGAGACTTCTATCTGGAGAACCCAGTAAAATCGATCTTTCAGGGATGGGGAGCCGAGGACGTTGAGTTTGGCCGCCGGGTCGAGGCCTTGTGGCAATGGCACCGGCCGGATGACTACTGCGTCCACCACTGGCACGAGAACGATCGGAAGATGAATCCCGACAACATCCCCCACTGTCCGGATACGGGTCCACACACGAGGATCGTCTGGGACAAGGTCGCGAGACAGAAGGTGGCCGTCATGTGTCAGCCTCGCAGTGGATCGAACCTCTTGGAGAAATCTCTCAACGCTCACCCAGATGTGGAGTTCATCTGTGAAGAACCCTTCGGCCTGGCACCAGCCGTCCATGAGGCGAAGGCCGCCCCGAACAAGGTCGAGTGGCTACTCGGAAAGATCCAGACCCAAGCCAACACCATGGCTTTCCGTCTGATGGATCACCACCCTCCGAATTTTAATCGCCCCAGACTCCTCGAGGACTTGAACGCGGCCGGCTTCAAGTTCATCCGACTGGTCAGGGAGGATGAGGTAGAGCACCTGGCGTCGAAGCACCTGGCCTGGAAGGAGAATTCCTGGGTGTCGATGGCCTACGAGACGACATCGACAGTGATCGACCTAGACTGGGCTGAGAAGGTCCTTCGAAATCAAAGAAGGGAGTCGGCTGGGACAGAGGCCTTTCTGGACAAGATCGGCTCCAGCCGAAAGCTCTACATCACCTACGAGAGCCTGCGTGACGACTTCACCGGGACGATGGCGAAGGTCCAGAATTTTCTGGGCGTCCACCAGGAGGACCTGAAGCCCTTGACGACGAAGCAGATGGTTCGGCCGGTGAGCGAAGTCGTGGCGAACATCGATCAGATCAGAGACTTGGTCGGAGCCTCAGATGAGATGCCTCACTTCTATGACGGCATTCAGGGGTGGTTCAATTACCAAGGATACTACGATGACGCGATCGCCAATGCCCGAGACGGGGAGATCCTGGTGGAGATCGGCGGATTCAAAGGCCGATCGACCAGCTATGCCGGCGTTGAGATTGCGAACAGGAACCCAACCCTTCGCCTGGATATTATCGACCACTTCAAGGGATCCCTCGAGCACCGAACAGCCAAGGCGTTGAAGGACAACCCAGATGCGATCTATATCGACTGGTTGAAAAACACCGAGCGCGTTTCGAAATTTGTCAGGGCGGTGAAGATGGATTCGAAGGACGCTCACCAGATCTACGAGGACGCGTCCCTCGCTGCGGTCTTTATCGATGGCGACCATTCCTACGAGGGCTGCTCGGCAGACATTAAAAATTGGCTTCCCAAAGTGCGTCCCGGCGGTTATATCGCAGGACACGATTACAACTGGAAAGGTGTCAGAGAAGCTGTCACCGAGGCCTTCCCTGACGGAGTAGAGATAGTCAAAGGGAGCTGGATTTTAAAATTACCAGATTAAATGGAATCATTCGAAGAAACAGAAATGACCGTGACTCAGTTGGGAACAAGGGTAGACAGGCTGGACTCCGAGGTCGAGTCGATGAAGAACCAACTGGGTGAGGTCAAGACTACGGTCGCAGGATCGGCAGCCATGGTTGAGGGTCTTCGCAATGATATGTCGGTCCTGTTTTCAAAAATGGATCGGTGGTCGGAAAGCTACAGCGGCGCGTCAGCGACCAAGGGGATGATCCCAGCCAGCTATGTCACTTGGGGGGTAGGACTCATGGTTTCGCTTGCCGGTCTTGGCCTGACCGTCACCGGCACGGCCGCGGCCGTCATTCTGTGGGCTCAGTCTTCCGGGGACGATAAGGTCGAGCTTATCGTCGAGTCCAACAGGGAAGAGATGGTCGAGAATGAGCAGGAGTTGGCCTACATCAGGGAATGGAGGGATCAATTCCTGACCGAATGGGGTCGTGCCCAAGAAAAACTCCATTGGACCCGTCATGAAATCGATGACCATGAAGATGAGGCCGACCACCCGCTCAAACAGACCGAAGGGATCAATGCCCTGAAGGACGACCTAAATTGGTTGAAGGAACAGATAGAGAGAATCGATTCAGAAGGGTCTCGGAAATGGAACCGGCCCCCAACCGCAGAGTGACCGTGGTCAGATTGTTCTGGACAAACCCAGGCCAGCGGTGAGAAAGTAGAGGCCCATCCCCATAACTATAAAACCACTGAAAAAATGAAATTCCTGAAAACTATCCTGAAGGGAAAGTTGACCGGCATCGGCCTGGTCGGCGTCCTGATCAACGACCTCTTGAGCAACCTTGACGCCGTTGCTCCCACGTTCTCAAATGCTGCCGGATCCGAAGCTAGTGTCCTACAGATTGTTTCCGCAGTAGCGGTGATCTGGGGCGTCTTCCGCCGGTTCACTTCCGAATACAAAACGGCGTAATTTTACGCAGGGAGGGCGGGTTGCCCAGCGTGGGCCCATAACCCATCGCCTGAGGGTTCGAATCCCTCCCCTGCAACCATTTCTAGCTGATGAAACGACTCGCCAAACTGAACGGAACCAAGAAGAACCGAACCCAACGCCTCAAGGAGAGGCGAAACAAAGCTGCCATGCAGCAGAAGATGGGCGAGGTCAACGCGGGATCCAACCACCGGAACCCGAACCATGTCTGCGACATCAACGCCCCGTGGAGGGCAGCGAGGTCCGCTGGGCTGAACCCGAAGAAAGAGCCGCTGGCTCGGCGTGCCAGACGGGATTACGGAAACCCAAAAGGGAAATTCTGGAAAAAACGATTCCGCTGGGACAACGCACCAATCCACAGAAAACATGGCAAATTTGAAACCCTCTTGCCTAAGGCGGCTTCGCATCTTCTTCAATCGAAGAAGCCGATCGACCCGCTTTTCGGACTCCGCGGCCACTTCGGTCTCTGACCGCGAGATTGCTCGCTGGCCCGACACCACAGACGACGAGCGCCCCTACAGGGCGCAGTATTGGCTCGCCCTGAAGGTGGTCGAACAGGAGGCCCACCCACGCGATCGCGTCCGGAGGGACCAGAATGGCTATTTGAAGCGATACGGCCTCCCTCCAGACGATGGGGGTGGCCGCTACGAATACGCAGGGATCAACCAGCGGTATCATCCGGAGATGTATCGCCAACTCGACAGCGCCCCGCCGCACCGAAGGGAGATCATGGCAGCGGCCTACATCGACGGATATTTCCGGCAGTTCATCAAAGGCCCTTGGCTGAACGCCGGTGTTGAGTTTCTGATGATGGACGGCTGTTTCAACCGCGGTCCCGGTGGGGTCACCGTGATCGCCCAATGGGCCCTCAACGATCTCGGTCTGGAGGTTGGGGTTGATGGCAAATGGGGTCCGGAAACTCGAGACACATTGGCCACCGTTCAGGAAGATCGTGAAGAGGTGGCCAAATTCATTGCGGCATTCCGGAGGGCCCGTGAACGCTACGAAGAGACTCCGGATCCGGTTCCCGGGATCTCGAAGGGATCAAGGGATGAGAGCAGCAGCCTGTGGGCTGGGTTGGTCAACCGTTGGAACAACACCACCACTTTCGCCCTTTCGATCGCGTGAACGCTTCCAAGTGGTCCAAGCTGGTGAGAATCAGGGACGCTCGGGATGGCCGAGGTAGGTGCGTCCTCTGCGGTGGGGTGTTCCCGATCTGGCGCCTACAGGCCCATCACATCCGGCCCAAGTCGCTCTACCCAGAAAGGGCTCTGGATCTTTCCAACGGGGTATCTCTTTGCACGGGGTGCCATCAGGGGCCGGTCCACGCCCAGAACACCTTCAGGGATATCGCGGACTCTCACCCCGAGAGAGGGTGGAGATTGTTTGTCCCGCTTTTCGATCGATGGAATGACCTCGCAAGAAACCGAGACTTCAACCTTACGGCCGAATTATCTTAGAGGGCTTGTGGGAAGCCAGTTCATCTTCCTGAATCTTGATGTCATCGACAAGCTCCTCCAGAGCCCCCACGGCTCTCGCGGCCAACTCCTGAGCCAAGAATTGCTTGAACTCAGCCGGCGCCTCCTTCAGGGCAGCCCTCGACATGGCCTTGCTGACCCTCAAGACGATCTCCAGACTCTCATCGTTCTCGGTAGCCTTCCAGGTCGAGATTCGTTTCGCGAGGTCGCCCATGGTGTGGTGAAGGCTGCGCTGGGCCAATGCTCGCTCACCCTTGGCTTCCTCGACCGCCTTGTGGAGTGAGTGAATGATTTCGAGGGACTTCCTGTAGCGGCGTCCTGAGACGGGTATGAGGTCTCTGAGTTTGATCATCGGTAGTGGGCTTTCTGTGATTTGCGATTTCGGTTTACCCGACCCCGGCGCTTGAAGTCTTTTTTGACATCCGGAGCGAGAAATTCTTCTTCGACAGGTTCGGCATAATTTGTGGCCGCGTCAATAGTACATAGCCCTATTCCGAGAGCAATGACGTCATCGTCGTGAGAGCCGTCCGCGGCCTCGCCCTTACCTTTGTCGTTCACGATAAAGGTCTCGAGTTCCCTGACCACATTTGGGCAGAATATCTCCACACCCTCGCCCTCAACGTCCCATTCTCTGATCGCCTTCGCGACCGCGTCTTCGATATTCTTCCGAGTCTGGACGTTGGTCTGCCAGCCGTAGGCATCTGTCACCTTGCCGGTCTTTTTGTTGGTCGTTCGACGTCGATAAATCTTGGCCGATCTCCGCAGCTTCAGGAGTTCGATCAGTCCCCGATCGTTGTTGATCTCTGGGACGATCATGCACTTCCCGTAGTAATGGGCGAGCCGGTAGACCGCGTGTTCCAGAACATCGATGTCCCAGCGGCATGGACTGAATAATCTCGCCACGAGCCTTGTGGGGTGCCAACCCCTGCCATCGTAGTAACCCCTTCGGAAGCACAGCACTGAGTGGCAATCAGGATCCAGCCCCATCGCCTGACTGGCCCCCGTCATGGTATCGACCGCCACCAGATACTTCCGGCCCGGTTGGGGAACTTCCCACCTGTCGAACTCAGCCTCACCTGGATCATTCGTCGGCCTCCATGAGGTTTTGTCCACGCCCCCATCATTGGTAAGCTCAATCGTGCCTTGCTCGACTGGGTGTTGGGCGCGGAGTTTTTTCTGCCACTCGATTCCAATTCGGTTGAACCGCTTCCGGCCAGAAAGAAGGAAGGCGGTTTCGGCCGAACGTGGATACTCTTGTTCGAACAGGTCTGCGTCACCGCCACACTCACCCGCGATCTTGTTTCGCCTCCATGCGATTTGAGGAATGTCGCAACCGAAGTCATCAATCAGTTCCCTCTCATCCGGAGTCAGGCTGTCTTCGACTTCCTGGGTTTGGGTTTCAGTCAGGGGGAGTCGAGAGTCAGGGAACTCGAACCACGCCCTGAAGACCTTCACGAATCCATTCCCCCTTTTCCCCGCCTTGAACTCCTCGAGGGTCACTGCTCCCTGCCAGAAATCAAAATAAGCACCGCTGGATCCGTTGGCGGTCGACTCCAAAACCACCACCGTTCCGGGAAGATCCGGAACACAGGCCATTGCCCCCTGAAGGACTTTGTGGGCATTCGCAACACCCTCGTCTCGCCAGCGTGCCGTCTCTGTCGTGAGGAGCCACTGGAAGGTTCCCGAACGGGCTGCGTCGAAGTCACCCGCGGTTTCCTTCACTATCCGGCCACCGTTCGAACAGGTTCCCTCAAGGTTGTTGATCTTCATCTGATTCCCCCATTCGAAGGAATCGTGTGCCTCGTAACGGTTCAGGATCTGCCAGAGGTTGTCCACCTGGCTGTATTGCCCTCCCATTACACAGGCCGACACTTCAGCTTCCCCGACCTTGGGTCGCCTCACATCGGAATACATGAGGTTGGTGAAGAAAGTCGATGACCCTTTTTGACGAGGCTTCAGGCCTATGATCCGGCAGGGGAGCTCGTTCTCACGACAGAACTGGTGGACCTCATTGATGTCCCTCTGGTAGGCGTTCATCGAAGGCCGGCCGATCGCTCCGGACTTCATTTTGATCCGCCCAAAAGACTCAAACCACGCGCCTCCGTTTTGCCGCACAGCATTGACTAAATCAAGGGGTGTCATTCCTGAAACCCTAAAGCAATCCCATCACTTAGGCAATAATTCTTGACTTCGCAGGGGGTTAGCGTCAGCTTATTATCTCAAACTGAGCGCAACTTGCTCACAAACCTACCTATCATGACAATCAAAAATGTTTACGTCTCCACAAGAGATATTCTGGACCGCCCTGATGTTTATTCCGCCATCGAGGTGGATCCCGGGATCAAGGGGCTGAAAATCGACAAATTCAAACTCAGCGATGAGGCCGCCAAGCGGATCATCTCGATCGTCGAGGAAGACCTTCAGGACACGATCGAGGACCGGGTCAAGGAACTCGCCAACGTCAGACTGGAACCGTTTTCGAAACTCCTTGGGACCATCGAGGTGACCGGTGAGGAGGTGGTAGATGACTGACCGGCCGATCGAGTTTTCTGTCCCGATGTTGGCCCCGAGCCTGAACGGATCCAAGGGCCTCATGAGGATGCACTGGGCGACATACAAGAAGGTCAGGGAAAAGTGGACGCTTCTGCTCCGAGCTCAGGCGAACCTCCACCGATCTGTAAACAAGATCGAACAGTGCGAGGTGGTGATCTTCCGCCACTTTGCTTCCCAGCCGCTCGACCTCGACAACCTCTACGCGGCTTCCAAGATCCCCCTCGACGCGCTTCGGCATTCCGGCGTCCTTGCGGAAGACGACCCCTCGGTCGTGAGATCTCTGGAGTGCATCCAGTTCAAGGTCAGCAAGAGGGCTGACCAAAAAACCATCATTCATATCAAACCACCTACACGCTAATGGCTGATCTATTTGAAGAAGCAGAAAACGGGGCCGCTTGGGCTCGTGGAGAAGACCCCAACACATCCCACGCCGCCGCCGAATCGGTTCGGGGCCAACAGGCAAACGAACTTGAGACTCGCGTGATTCGCGCCCTCATGAAGTATCCCGAGGGGCTGGCCTCCTATGAGATCGAGTGCCTGACCGGCATCCCTAACCAATCCCTGACTCCTCGCCTTGCGCCATTGCGCCGAAAGGGATTGATCAAGGATTCAGGCTTCCGCAGGGTTGCTCCAAGCGGTCGGCAACAGACCGTTTGGGTCGAGGGATCCGGAGAGCCAGAGAAGGTCACCCTGCCACTGCCAAAAGTGGGGGAGTTGGTCGTGGTCGCTCACTGGGAGGATTTCCAACTGGAGGACGCCACTGTCCTTGGCAGATTTTCCCATCGTGATTCCGATGGCTACTTTTACATCGACGGCTCCCAGAGGGGATGGCGTTACCTGAAACGGCTGAGAAGCCACACACTAAACCATGAACTGTAGGAAAGGCGAAGGGCGGATCCAATGGATGCCGCCCTTCTAGGTAACCTACTTACCAATAAGACAAATGAGCAGAAAAGACACCAAAGTCAAGGCTCTCGTGGAGTGGGTCCGATCGGACGCCGCCCATGAAGAGATCGCAAAGGCCCTTCCGGGTCTTATCGTAGGAGAAGAAAACCGGCTCGGATGGGTCCAGAGACTGGAGCGGACATTCGTAACCGCTTTGGAGAAAAACCCCAAGCTGAAGGAATGCTCCAAGCACTCGATCGCCACATGCGTTCTTGAGCTTGCGGAGTTTGGCCTGATGCCGAACGGTCGTGACGCCCACCTAATCCCTCGGAACATCAAGCAGCCCGATGGAAACTGGAGGCTGGAATGCACCCTGATCGTCGACTACAAGGGATTCGTCACAATCCTGCACGACTACTGTGGGGCTGAGATCGTCGACGGCGCCGTGGTCTACGACGGTGATGAGTTCGACTATCAGCGCGGTGGAAACGAGGACGGGAGCGACCGCCTGGTCCATCGACCAACTTTCCCGAGGACGTCCAAGACACCGATCGCGGTCTACACCCGCGTGAAGTTCAAGGGGCATCCAATCCAGATCCACGCGATGGATATCGAGGAGGTGGAATCGAAGCGGAGAAGGTCCAAGGACTTCAACGGGAAATTCAATCCCAACCAGACTGATCCCGATGACATGCGGAAGAGGACCTGCCTGAAGAACATGATGAAGTGGCTTCCTCGAACCGATGAGTTCACCCGGTTGATCGATCTCGATAACGGCCACAATCCGATCGAACCCGATGAAGAGCAGTTGGCGCTCTCCAGTGAGATCCCCGTCGAGGAGACTAAGGTGGAGGTGTTGGAAAATGGCGGGGAACTTGTCGAGAGGATCGAGGGGATGCTGGCCGACAGCCAGCTCACCGATCCTGATCTCGATGAGATCCTACGGGCCCACAAGCTCCTGAAGCCAAACCAGAGTTGGAGATCGCTCGCCGGACCAACGCTGTCTTCGATCATCGATCGCTTCGATGAACTCACCGCCGTGACATGGTAATTGATTCCCTGCCGGAACCCCTTTCCGGCCCCGTGAGAGATGCCATGTGGATCGCCAATGCTGGCGGTTTTCGGGACATCGTCGGGGTCGGACTTGGGGGTTCTCTTAATGATCCGGATGACCCGCTGACCGCTTCGGTGGTCGATATTTTCGGGAACCGGCTCGCCCTAATCTTGGTCTTTGAGCGCCCTTGTGGGTTTCGAGAAGAGCAAGTTTCACTTCACCACTCTTTAGTAAACTGATGATATTCAATCCAAAAAATCCAGTCAATCAGGTCTGTGACGACCTGTCCTTCGAGGCTTACGCGATGTCGCAAGGTCTCAATAACACCCGAATGAAAGCCGCCCAGAGGTCGCTGTGGCGGTTCAAAAAGATTCTCGACAACCCTACCCGAGATCGACTCGACACTGAGGCCCTTTTGCAGGGGCGGCAGTTCCACACCCTGCTCCTTGAGCCAGACCTTTTCTACAGCCGGTATGCCGTGCTGGATGACTCCAAGAAGGCTGAGTTTCTGGCCGAAGAAAAAGCCAGGGTCGAGAAAGAGAATGAGGACCGGCCACCATCGAGATCGCTCAAGATTCCGACCGAGTTCAACCGCCGGTTTCCTGCCTACAAGACCTGGTTGGAGGAATCCACAAAGGGCGGGATGGAGATAGTCGACGCTGATTGGTTCATCGGGATGTCCGAAATGTGCGAAGCCATCAGGGACTATGAGGAGGTCTGGGAAGCCATCGAGGGCAGCCAGACCGAGGTCACGGTCTTTGGATGCTTCGCCGGAGGCAGAGAGGAGGACCGGTGGCTGATGCAGTTGAAGGCTCGGCTCGACATGCTGGACCTCAATGGGGACTCGGTGATCGACCTCAAGACCACCGTCAACGCCGCCGCGGAACCGTTCGCCAACCACATCCAGAAATACGGCTACCACAAGCAGTTGGCCTTCTATGTCGACGTCTGCCGGTTGGCCGGCCTAGACAAATCCCGAGCGGGAATATTGGCGATCGAGAAGGAATGGCCCTATGAGTGTGCCCTCCACTGGATCCCCTCGGACTGGCTCGAACTGGGTCGGCGCGAATACCGGGCCGACCTTTACAAGATCGCCCATGCGTTTCAGGTGGATGAATGGCCAAGAATCGGCGTTGCTGAAATCATGCCGCCGGTCTGGGTCGAAAAGATGCTGGAACAGATTTGAACCCAAACCTACCTACCAATGATAAAATACCGAATCAGCAACTGGGAAGAGACCTTCGAGGTCAGCCAGTCCAAGCGGTGCGAGGTCATGAAATGGATCGCGTTACCCTACAACCCGTCCTCCTACGGTTTCTGTGCTTTGATGGAGAGACCTGATGGACCTGAGGTCTACGGGATCTTCTGCATGCTCGCCCTTGAGGCCAGCCAGTCCAGAACCCGAGGGGAACTTACTCGAGGGTCCAGAGAGACCCCTCACGATGCCAGAACCCTCTCGGTGAAGCTCCGCGTCAAAGAGGCCAAACTGAAGGCCGCCATCCAAGTCCTTTCGAGTGAGGAGGTTGGTTGGATTGAGGCTGAAGTGATACCCGAAGAGGAGGATCAGAGTCTGCCCGGTTTTGACTCCGAGCGGACTCCGAGTCGACTCGACACAAGTGCCCCTACAGTACAGGACAGAACAGAACAAGACGGAACAGGACAAGACGAGACAGAACAGGATCCGACTTCCAAGGAAGTCGAGGGAGTCATGCCGGCCGGTTGGAAATCGATGTCGCAGGAAAAAGCCAAAAAGGCTCGGGTGAAGAGCAACACCCCCCTGATGGTTGAACTCGGCTCTCTATTCAACCGCATGGAGTCGACCAAGTGGACGGTCGCGGAAGCGATGGCCCTGTTGGAGATCCTCCCGATTGAGCCCGAAGAGTATCGGGCGGTCAGGACCTACTACCGGGCTACGATCGACAAGCGGGAGGACTTCCGGCGTCGGGATCTCCTGACGCTCTTGAACAACTGGCTTGGGGAGGCTGACCGCGCTTCCAGAAGGGCAAACACAGCCACCGGTGGTGTTGTGAAGAAAGAGAAGGTGGAGCGGCCTATGCCTGAGGATTTTGAGGCTTTCCTTGACTACAGCAACCCTTCACTGTTGGATCGGAAGGATGAAGCGTGGCGCCACATGAAAAAGGAATACGACGAATGGAAGGAGGCCCAAGATGCCTGATTTGCAAAAACCGAGATCACTAATCCAACTGGTGGCCACATCCGATGCGGAGATGGTCGAAAAAATCAAGACTTGGCTTTCCCTTCAGGGGTATGGTATCCATGAATTGAAAGAATGGACACCGCCCCGATCATTTTGCGAAAAAATTGGGATCAGCCCATCGACCCTCGCGAGGAAGATGAGGGCGTCAAATTGTCCAAGGGTGGAAGTCAAGAGGGGGCCGTCCGGTCGTCTCCTGATGATCCAACCGACCCCAGCATTTGAAAAGTTTTGTAATGCCAAAGAAGCCGCGACGGATCTACCGAGGGAAGAGGGGGATGAAAACCCTCGACCGTGACGTCGTGCTCGTGGACCGTCCCTCCAGGTGGTCCAATCCTTTTTTCATCCAGAACTACCGATCAATACCCTGGACCACGATTGAGCTTGCAGCCCGTCTTGGTGTCAGGGTTCGGTCGTTCCGGTGCGAAACAAAATCCGAGGCTGTTGAGAAGTTCGAGAAGGCCTTGCTGGCCGGAGAACTCGAGATCACCCCGCGGTTGATCTGGGAAGAGCTCAGGGGTCTGGACCTTGCTTGCTTTGATCGGGACCACCAGCCGTCCCATGCCGACATCCTACTCCGAATAGCCAATGGCCCACGACCGAAATGACGTCACGATAACCGGTTACCTGACCGAGAACGCAATCTTCAAAACCACCCCTTCCGGGCGATCGGTCACTGAGCTCAAGGTGGCGGTGAACCGAGATGAGGAGGAGAACGCCACCTACGTCCCCGTCGACTGCTGGGACACCATTGGGGAACTTTGCTCCGACTGGCAGAAGGGCCAGCGCGTAGTGGTTTGTGGACGCCTGAAGGGCATCCTTCGAAAGCGACCAGGTGGTCGCTACCAGAGTTTGATTCTCGTTGCCGAGTGGGTGAACGAGATCACCTAGACGGGAATGATGATCTCGTTCTTCGCCGTATCCTCGCTTGAGGACGGTAGATCAAAGGAGAGATCGTGGTTCGCCGCGTAGTCGATACCGGTGACACCACCGTCGCCATCAAGCTGGGCGTTGAGGGCGTTCACGTTGGTCTTGATCTCGCGAACGGCCGCGCAGAGGCGGGAGACAACGTAGGCGAGGTCAGGATTGCCGAGAGAGAAACCGGAGATTTTGGAGTTTGCTGCCATACTGAATCTCTGAGTTGTTTCTTGTCGGTGTCAACAAAAAGGGCCGCTCCCCGTCAAGAGAGCGGCCCTGCGTTGGCTGTGGATGGTCATTCGAGCGCCATTCCGGAATACTTGGACCAGAGTTCTGGGAACGCGATCTTGATCCTCCGGAGGTTATCCGGATCAGCCGCCGATGCCGCCATGGAGAGCATTTTCACAAACTTCCCCCCGTAACGGGCCATCGCATCAATGACCGCCTGGTCGGAAGCGTCGGTTGGGATCAGGTCGGCATCGAACTTCACTTGTTTTGCCAAATCCCAGGCCTCCTTGACCAAAATCGACTGGCTGGCGTCCCTGCTGTCAAAGGGCCAGTCGAAACTGTCTAGCGTATCCATCATTGCGACATTCGAGTCGACGAAGTCATGAGAGTGGCAGATCTCCTTTGTGGCCACCTCGTTCCGGCGATTGATTCGCCGCATCGTGGGCTCCAATGCTTGGGCCCCGTATTCTGACGCGATCAGCCTCCTGAGGTTGAAGCAGAACACGGCTGCGATTTGTTTTTTGGTCGGTCTATTCATACTTCGTATTCGCTGTTGGCGTTGATCGATTTGGAGATTGCTTCGATGGCTTTGATGTAGCGGGACCGGAGAGACCCGGTTGGGAGAGTGGTCAGGTTGTCCATCAGATCGGCCAGCTTGACCGCCCGTGCGATCTTACCGGCAGTGCCGACATCACTGACGATCCCGTCGATGTAGGCCTGATAGGTTTCCCCATCCTTTCTGGTCAGGAGATCGACGGCCCCGAGGGTCATGTCACTGAGGGCGGTGACGGCCCTGAGTTTCTGAATGGTCATCGGGGTGTCCTCAAGGACATCGTGGAGAGCGGCCGCCGGTTTGGCAAATTGCGGGACGCCGTCCACAACCCGAAGGACATGGGTGTCGAAGTAGGGCTGGCCGATATCACGGCCGATGGCCCTAAGTTGACCCTCGTGCGCTTTGCGAGCGATCTGGAGAGCCTCTTTGAGTTCGAGGATATTCGTTTTCATCAGGATACCTTTGCGAGATCTTCGAGTTCGACGCCCATCTTTGCCAGCATCTGGCGGAACTTCAGGGGGCCTGTCGCTGCCACCCTCTCATTTCGCGACTCGACCACTGGGCCGTGGCGCTCTTCGAGTCTGGCGCGGTTCTCGGGAGTCCACTTGAACCTGAAGACATGCCAATCGTCCTCACCGTACTTATGGTCGGCAAACCGGACCCATGACTTGGAAGCCACATCGCGCTTGCTCTTTTGGCGGTTGGCGGTTTCACCGGCCAGCTCCTGAAGGAACCAGTCAAGGTCAGGCTGGAGGCCGTCGTCAAAAAACTCCGACTTGGCTGTGGGTGCTTTTGCCAGATTGTCGATCAGAACCCCCAGAAGGGCACCGTCGTCATTTTTGTAGTGGTGGTATGAGACAGAGTCACCGTGTCCACGGTTGGAGAGGTGGGCGGCAGGTTTGCCGTCGATGTAGAGGCGGCCGGTGAAGGCCAGAGTTTCCTCCGAGAGCGTGAGGGCTGGCTTGAAGGATTTGATTTCGATGGTGGGATTGTAGTTCATAGGTCAGTAGGTTGGGTTTGGGTTTGGGTTTGGACTCTTAGTCGAGATTGAAATAAAGAGAACGGAGTTCGATTCCGGAACCGGATTCGTTGACCTCCGATCTGATGTCCTCCGCGATCTGGCCAAGATTCTCGCGGCCATCGGTCATGAGGATGATGCGCTTGGTCCAGCGGACTTTGCCTTCCGGACGAAAGATCGCCCAGAAGTAGGCGTAGCCAAAATCGTGAGCTTTCTGTTTGCGCATGGCGCGTTCCGCGATGTAGCGGAGTTTGATATGGGCTTGGTCAAATGTCATACTTCAGATTCGATTGAAATTAGGTTGTTGGTGTGGCGGTCAAATTCGACCGTCACCATGATTGGGTTTTCGTAGCGATCCCAGCCGTGCTGAAAGGTCAGGCTCGCGGCAGCATGCTCGTGGCAGTCCGAACAGAAGTCGGTCTCGAACATGAAGGGAGCCCCGCAGCAGTTGGTCACGGCCGACTCGCTGTCCTCGATGACCGCGTCTTTGGCGGCGTCGAGTAGAGGATCACCGTCACAGGGTCCGGCGGTCGGGTCGTTGTATTGAAGGTGGCTTGGGATGTGCATGGTAGGTAGGAAAGTGGTGGGGGTGCCCCCGTGGCGAGGCACCCCCTGTGCGGGTTAGGCGGTCAGGCCGTTTTCCCCGATCACGACAGGCTCCCGAGTGGAGCGCTTGCGAACCACGACGCGGTCGTGGGCGGGACGAACGTGGGCGGGAACCGCGACTTCGTCACGGTGATCGACCACAACTTCCTGCCCTTCGGCAGGGAGAGTCACGATGCCGCCGGAACCAAGCAGCCCCTTGAGGGTTGCCTGTTGGCGTTTGATCTTGGACTCAAGCTCGCGCTGGGCAGCTTTGAGTTCAAGCAGACGACGGGCACGGGCCCGAATGGATTGGATCTCTGAACGAGTGAGGTTGGACATGGTTGGTAGTAGGTTGGGTTGAAGCGGTGTTCGCTTAACTGTGGATATTAAAACACAAAAATGCGAACCCGTCTACACCAAATGATGATTTTTTTCGATTTTTTTCAGAACTGATCCACACTTCTCTGTGCTCAACCTTCTCCCAGATCCATTCTCGACCCTGATCGGCTCTTCCGATGTCGCGGAGTTGTGCGAGATCCTGATCGTGGAACACATCGAACAGGTGGAGGGCCGCATGGTCACCGGAAGTGAGTTCTGGGAAAGATTTGACTGGAAGCTCGACAGGGAATACAACGATGTCCACCGGCCTCGCCGCGGCAGAGCCTGGTTTTTCTGGAGGGATGAACCAGTGGTGAGGTTGGACTATGAGCTTGAGCCAAGAGCCGGAGACCAAGGGTTTGAGTTCGCGGCTTGCCGACCATCTGCCAACAGGACAAAATATCATGCCAGCAAAAAAAACCCAGCCTAGCAAATCATCAACAACCGCAAAGGCCAAACTGGAAGCCAACAGGGCCCAGGCTTTGGCGAGGACATCGATGCTGGAGCGTTTCGAATCCGAAGACGGGATCGGGGAGAAGATCATCAGCGTATTGGTCGAGGCGATGGGAGCGGAACGAGCCTACCTGGTCAAGGACGGCGACAGTTCTCACTTGGAGTATGAGCCCGATCACACCACGCGGATCAAGGCAGTCGAGGTCTGGCTGAATCGAACCATGGGACTGCCGGTCAAGAGAGAAGAGAAGATCCACCGGACCGTCACAACCGATGAGGACGTTCAGGAACTACTCAATACGTCGGAGGCATTTCGCGAAACTGTGGAGAAAATGCTTGATAAGGCGAAGACGGTAGCTGATGTTTGATGCGTCCGGAGAGAGGGGGTGAGCCCCTCGGTGGGGGGTTTAATTCCCCCCTGCTAAGAACTGTTCTCTGTTGAGGCCCCGCAGCGGAAATCACTGGCGGTCATTCCGGACCCAACCTACTTCACCGATATGTCATGGCACTACAGCAAGAAGCTCCTCGAGAGTTGGCCCTGTTCGCAGGAGCAGGAGGCGGGATCCTCGCCTCAGAACTCTACCTCAAATGGCGAACCGTCTGCGCGGTCGAATACGAGCCCTACCGGATCGAACGACTCCTCCAAAGGCAAGAAGAACAGCACCTCTGCCCGTTCCCGATCTGGGATGACGTCACTACATTCGACGGGAGATCATGGCGTGGACAAGTGGATATCGTCTCTGGGGGATTCCCGTGTCAGGACGTCAGCATCAGTGGCACCGGTGATGGACTCCGAGGAGCCCGATCGGGTCTCTGGGATCACATGGGAAGGATTATCGATGAAGTTCGACCCGGAAACATTTGGATTGAAAACTCACCACAGCTTGTTCGAAGAGGCCTTGGACGAATACTCTGTGATCTTGCCGCCATGGGGTATGATGCTACGTGGGGAGTTGTTTCAGCGCGAGACGCCGGAGCCCCACACCTTCGCAAAAGAGCATGGGTCCTTGGGTGGCTGGGCGACCCCGAAGAAAAGAGACTGGAAGGATACAGCCGGTACCTCAAAGACCGGTGTGAATCCTGATGGCTCGGTGAGAGACCGTATGGATAGACTCGCCATGCAGGTATTTCATGGCGACCCGTGGCCCACCCCCACAAAGGC
>Ga0070751_1000306_pt1 | contig 33374 bp, 60 predicted proteins | sample VirMetDEL_Aug_28_FD_78514 | JGI IMG/M metagenome (GOLD analysis project Ga0070751, IMG submission 78514) | Aqueous microbial communities from the Delaware River and Bay under freshwater to marine salinity gradient to study organic matter... | ecosystem: Environmental > Aquatic > Marine > Coastal...
GGTGAATTTCGTTCCGTCTTCTAAAATATAAGGACCTTCAGGTAATGCACCTTGAGCCCCATCTTCAGAAATTGCAAATGCAGGAAAACCAACCTCAAATGATTCAACCATTATTTTTACACCATTGTCAAGGGACATTTCTTCCAACTTGACTTCGATGTTAAATAACGCCTTAATTTGATTAAGTTTTTGTTTGTACATTCAATAAGTTATTTTTATTGTTAATTCTAGTTCTATAACAAATTTCGATAGTTCGCGTAAGTATTTTTTTTGATATCCTAACATCACTTGCGAAATTGCTATCGGTAAATCGCGGTATTTTTATGTCCTCTCGTACGTTAAAGCGTGTATGACGTCCAAGGCGACCATAATTCGTCACTTACTTGTTTTGTGCGTATTCGAATATGCGTGTATCCATTGAGTGCGAAAACCTGCGGTGAAGTCGCTGTTTCGTCGTTCTCAATTATTTCGGTCATGTTGTCAAATAAATAGAAATCGTCCGAGGATCCTTCGATATCGACGTAATGCAATCCGCTATCATACGACCATGTCAATGTATGATTTGCACCTGTAACGACTAACACATTGTAAGGCGTGTCGACAGATGGATTCAATGCAGTATTTTGGACTACGACCCATTCAGATTCCTCGAGATCCGAAACACGATATAATTTGATTCTGTAACCTGAATAATCATTTGAAAATGTCAACGTACCGTCTTCATCTGTATTCAATACCTCGACACCATCGACTGCGAAATCGCCTGTGTTACTGCCTTCGATAATGATTCCTATTTCAGGGAAATCCTCTGTGTCGTATAAATATGAGAAATTTACTTGACCTTCGCCTCGACCTAAATCTAAAAATATAGGGGATTCAGGCGCTCGCATTGCCTCTGCAGGTACCGGATCATTCGGTCGAATTTTATTCAATATGCGGTTATGAATCCACGAACCTATGCCTTGATTTTGAAAATCTCCCTTGCAACATTTCGTGCTATACGTACCGTTTTTACATAAACAACCTCGTGATGAATCGCCTGTGTTATTACTTTGCATCGTCGTCTTTTAATATGCGTAATATTTCATTATAAATGCGTTCATCTTCGGATTGTTCTTCGGATTGTTTTATTTGCATTTTGTCTGCAAAAAACCCTTCAATCGAAAAACCTGTTAATTCGCCCTTTAATGCCTTTTGATACGTTTCATCGTCTTCGCATTTCATCGAAACAATCCACGAACCTACAGGCGCATCAATTCCATGCATGCGTGATTTGTCGTGAATGTCATGTTCTTTTATCCATGTTTCTACGATTGTGTTACCTGACAATTTCGTTTTGTGTTCCTCGGTCGTTTCATTTTGATATGAATTTTTCTGAAATAATTCGCTAACGCGTGATATCGTTTCTTTTGAAAAAAATATGTAATAACCCTTGTCAGGATCCTTCGGGTCTTTTCTGAAAATAGGTTGTTCGGGGACTAATACCGCGCCCATCAATATTCGTCGTTTAGCGTCGACCTCCTGCATTTTATATTCCTTTTGTTCTGACAATGCAATGAAAGGCATTTTGATTGCAGGTTTGTACACTAACGATATAGCGTTCACGCCTGATTCTTGTTTAGTTTCGTCTAAAATTAATTCTATTAAATCCATATTATAATAACAATTTTCTGTTTTTGTTGTTTATATTGATGCGCTACGTATCGCGTCCTTATCCAATTGATCTGCAGTTTTCACGTCTTTGTGTACGACGTACGCTTTCATAGGTTTATTAACCTGACCATTGATTGCATCAGACAATTGATTTGTTCGTGAATCGCCTACGATATTGAAATTCGGTTGAGGTATCGAACCACCTGAAGGCATTGAACCACCTCGTGAAGGCGCACCGCCCCCGCCTTTCGGATTCGTTTTCATGATGTTTTTTACTTGCATGATACCTGCACCTACAGCAAGGCCTGCCTGCAAAAATGGATACGCAGGAAAAAACGTTGTAATAGGTGACGCAGACGCAGATTTAAACGCTGCATTTGCACCCTCGTATGTCGATATCGTCGCCTGTGCAATCGCGAATGCTTTATACGCCTTTGAACCTTGTTCCATTCCGTTCATTATCAATCCCAATCCGCGTTGTGCGATTTGAATTTTCGCGTCCATGATGTCGCCCTCGAGGGATTTTTTGTATTTCCCTGCCTCATCATACATGACTAATTCCTTATCAATCAAAGGTTGTAATTCATTCAAATATTCGTTGAATGATTCTAATTTTGCTTGGTCTTCGGATTTGATTCCACCAACCGCCTCGACCTTGGGACGTTTCATACCTTCACCGCCCGTTTCTGTAGGCGTATCAGGATTTTGTAATTTAAACATTTGAATCGATAAATCGACCGCCTTTCCTTTTGCGGATTCGATTGCGTCTTCGAGGTCCTTGATTTGTTTCATTCGTTCAAACGCCAAACCTGCAGCGTGCGTTTGTAAACCTGTCGTACCAAACAATTGAAATTTGATTGCCCCTACGATTTGGTCCCAATACCCCACCTCTTCGGATTTCAATTTCAACATCGCGAGCTGTTTTTCCAATAATTCCGTTTCGCGGTCGTTTTGTTCCTGCATGCGTTGGATTTGTGCGATCTGTTGCAATTCTAATTGTTCGTTTGATTCGCCTCGCAATCGATTTAATTCGCGTTGTTTTTCCATGGTCGACAATTCCGTTTCCAAAACGGCTGCAATTGCGCGCGTCGATTCTAATTGTCGTTCAAGATTTTTCGTTGTTTGAAATACGTAATCCTTGATTTCGTCCCAATATGCGACGACAAGACCTACTGCGACAACAAACGCACCAATACCTGTTGCGACAAGGGCTACACGCATCGCCTTTAAATTTCCATTGAACAATCCTGACGCCTCATATAATTCCTTGAATCGCGTTGCAAGGCCGCCCGTTAATTTATCCAATGTCGCAATCGCGCCACCGTTTTTTGTTACTTCGTCAACACCTACGCTTGCCTTTTTTGATTGTGTTTCAACCTCGTTAAACGATTTCGCTGTTTTGTTTAGTTCGTTGTTTAATTCGTCAATGTCACCGTCCTTTACCTGTACGTCAAGAATTACTGTTTCTTTCATTTCCTTTTGCGTTGTGTTTTTATTTTTCGATAATTCGATGTGAGATGATATTTACCCTTTGCGATGTCAATTCGTTCATTGATGCCGATGTAATCATCTGCCTGCAAGATGTGGACTAATAATTTAATCATATCATTTTGTGTATTAAATAAAATGGCGTTGACAATAATAACAACACGAATCGAGAGTATGGTACAAGGATCCCTTTTCCCAACAGTTCCATATCCCTTGCGTATTGGTAGTCAACTTTGCACTTATAACGCAACCAATCGAATCCTTTACGTTTCTTTAAGTTAACAATGTATTCGTAATCATGTATCATAGCGGATAAATCCAAATGGGGTATATCGCATAAATCCTTGACAATCGTCGCACCATCGAATTTCATTTTGTTTTTCATGAAATAATCATACGCAGTCATGTATCGTTCTGTGTCAATTCGTTTCATCGTCAACAATTCGAAAACGTCATGTCGTTTCATGCGCAAAAATGCGTCTGATAAAATAAAAAATTTAGGTCGTGAAAAAATCATTAATCGAAATTGTCGCTAAATAATGTTCGTATTTCTGTGTACAATGCAGAACGATCTGCGGTAATGTCTTGGTCAAATATGATGCAACCGTTCCAATGCCCGTTCGATAATTCTGTATTTCTAAATAATTGCGCCATGATTACAAAACCATCATTTTGATATCCTGTCGTGTATGTCGATGTACCATAATAATTTGAATCCGAATAATTGTTCTGAATTGCACTTGTCAATGATTTATCTGCAGCGACGTGTGCATGTGTGTGTAATCGATAAAAATAACCACCTGCGCCTACTGTTGAATATACTATGTTATTCGCCAATGTATCGTCACGTACCAAAGATATAAACCCACCTGTTAATTTTGAACAATAACCTACAACTCGTGAATTGTTTCCGTCAACACCCGTCGCACGTGATAAATTACACCAAGATATCATATTTTGTGAATTCGAATTTGTAGATATAAGGTCAAATATACCCCAATCATTCGTGTCCGCTAATTCGGGGATAGGCACGTATGACGTTTGATGCAACCACGATTGTGCGTCCCCAACTAAACCGACCATTCCGTTAGCGTCAGTGTCAACCACGCCTGCAGTAACGATGTGAGGTTGATAATTTGAATTGTTTTGTTTCAATGTATAATTCGAATCTATCGACGCATCGTCAGGCGTTTGAAAATATAATTCATTGACGACGACATCTGTACCTGATGACCAGGTTCCTAATGTTGTCGCGCTCGGTGTTGTTGCTGATGTTGTCGATATAAATGACGACGTGGATATTGTTCCTGAACCATCAAAAAATATGTATGCTGTCGCGTTGTCAGATGTTCGTCTTGTCCACATCGCCGCCGATGACCAACCTGTAGAAAATAATTCGTATGTTGACCACCCACCTAACGCGTCATCGAGTGTTAATGCAGCGGCGCCCGTTTCGAATCTTGAGGGGTTTAATAAATTACTCATATCGTTAATTTGTATCCGTAAAATGTTATTTTTAATCCTGCGCCCTTGACTGTTGAACCTACAGCATCGATGTCAATTGTCATTTCAGAATCGTCTGCAACTGCAGGTACAGAAATCACGAGTGGTGTTGCAGCGGTCGTCGATGTTTTTTCCGATGCGTCGATTGTTAATTTCGTACTCAACATTGTCACACCGTCATCGTTCACGTCGACTGTAATCGCGGAACCTGTAGGTGCAGTGACGACATTCGCACGAATATCTGTGCAATAAAAATCATGAGGCATACGAAATGTCAATTTTCCTGTGCCCGTTTCTAATGCGGTTGTTTCGTCGCCTACTGCGACCATAAACCAATCGTACAACAATTCCCCATTGTCGATTGCGTCTGCAATTTCTGTCCAATTCGCGTCAACCTCTGCAGCGGTTAATGATGAACCTTTTACTGAATATTTTGTTAATGATATTGCCATGTTATGTTTTTAAGGCGTTAATGATAATGTTATTGGGTCTGAGCACCAATAAGGTTCAGTTACGTAGTCAATTGCGTAACAATCCCCGCGCTCAATCGCGTATATTTCGGTTTCGTTTGTTAATCGTATCAATTCTAATTGTGCGTCACCTGTTTTGATGTTCGATTCAATTGATGAAATGTTATAAACGACATTGCCTATTTTTAATTTGTCATTCAATCGATAATACAACAAAAATTTAGGCGGTAAATTAGCATTGATTTTTTTCAATCGTGCGTTGGGCGAAAATATCCCCACCAAATGCGATCTGTAATACGTGTCAAACAATGAATTCACATTTTCTGTCGCGTCGGCCTCAAGTATCGTCCATTCATCGTATTCAGCACCGAAATGCAACGTCAAGGATTCATCGCTTCGAACGTTTGATGGTCGGTTATAGTTTCCTGTCGTTAATGTAGAACCGTCGTCTAAATCGATCCCGTCAACAATCGGTTCACTCACGCGAAAAAACAATAATGGTTCGCCTATTTCAGGCTCCGGCGTGTTTTCCTTGAAATCATTCACAAACCAACCGTATAAAATCGATGACGCGCTATCGTCGTCTAAATCTTTCAATCGTTCATACATCATCTTTTCGAACGGTAACGTGACTTCGAATTTTCCACCATCAAATAAAAACGACGAATCGTCGCCTGTCAAATCTTTTGTATCTAATTCCTCGCAACCGAAATCGTCACGAAATATTTCATTGTGTTTTTTCGCAAGAAATGTTTTTGGATCAGGATATTTAAACGCTAAATACCCATAAGGATTCACGCGTTCAACAGACGACGTCGAAGGGTCAACGTATTTCGTGATGTCTATCAATCGACCTCGTGACATGTAATCTTGATAATAATCGAATGCGATTTCCTGCGTATCGCTCAAATTATTTATTGCGCGTCCATACCCTGCGATGTTGAATGTTCGAAACATACCTTGAATGAAATCGATGACCTTCATTTTCGGTAACGAACGTGATACGACAACCTGTTTAACGGGCGAAACCGAACCTGTAAATTCGATAATATCCGAACCTACTTGAATCCAACCGGGCGGTTCCTCCATGTGTTCGTATTCCCATAATTCCATTTTCAATTCAGGGTCTATCAATGAAATGTTACCGCTGTTTGTTGTTTCGACAACACATTGAACCGTCCAATATTCTGTTGGGTAAGGCCATGTTGGTTCCGCGCCTGACGCTGCACCTAATTCGAATGATACCGAACCCGGTGTATCTGCACTTGCAAATGTCGTTTGAATCGAACCATAAGGCTGCCCGTTTCGTTTGATTTCGACTGTAATACGACAATCGCCTGAACCTGCGAGAATGTCAACTGAAAATACATTGTTATGATATGCCTGTGTGTCGCGTTCGTCAATAATCGATCCTGTCGTGTATTCGTAAATGTCAGAACGAAACACCTCTGAAAAGTCATTATTGTCGTCGATGTATGTCAAATATCCCTTGTCGCGATGCATCCACATGTACATGTCTTCAATAGGCGATGTACCACCGAAATCATCTGCGATTAATTGACCTGCGAAATTCAATCCATAATGTGACGCGATTTCATCAAATATTGTTTTTACTTTTATTGCGGGTTTCAAATCCGTATATGACAATCTATCAGGGTTTGTTAACGACCCAGTGTCTGCAGTGATATCATACAATCCATTTGTCGTCGAATATCGAAATCCGCGTGTATGTGATATGAATGGGTAAATGATTTCACCGTTAATCGTTGTATCGTCAGCCTCGACCATTGTTTGTGTCGCGTCATCATACACTAACGATAATTGTAATCCCGACGTTACCGTTGTCAAATCATACGTATGATTGTATTTGTCGAATCCAGGGAGATCTTCGAGCATATCGTCCCCAAATTTGTCCTTCAATGAGGATAATTCACCAATGAATTGAATTCGATACCTGTCAGGCACCTCGTCTTTCAAATCGACGCCCAACAATTTTATGTACCCTGATTTGAAATCTGCACCATTCAATTTTATGATTGCGTCATGTTTTCGGCGCGCATCAAATCCGTCAATGACATTGAACGAATAATAGTGTTGAAAGATGATATTATTTGTTTTCGATGCAGGCACGGTAAACGATTGTGTAAACGGGGTAAATATCGTCGCTATGTCCTGCGCCTCTTTCAATTTATCGGTCAGCGATATTGTCGCAGATTCGAATAAATCGAGGCGTGTTTCGTTTACGTATATTTGTGCTTCTATCATCTTATTGAATTGATTCTGTCAAATGCGAATTCGAAATCGAATGTATATGATATCATACCGTCTGTACGACGTTTTTTAAATTGTTGCGATTGTGTACGAATGTTAACAGGAAAGGTAATCGTCGAACTGTCAACACCAAACCCTACACCTGCGCTTGATAATTCGTTTTCATTCATCGTTATCCATACCCATTCAGATAATAAAAGTTCCTGGAATTGCGCGTTTGATTGCTCAGGATACCAATTCGATATCGCATTTAAAACCGACCGTCCATTTTTGTGATGTACATTGACCTGATGTCTGTCGGTGTCATACGTTCCATTGTTTAAAATGTTTCGTTTAAATTCACTCGATTGTGTATTCAATGTTTGTTTATACGCACCATAAAACCATAAATCCTCTAATGCCCCGAATCGATTCAAAAATGTTACCTTGATTTGGTCGGGTCGTTCACAAAAATATTTGACATCTATTATATCGTCAGATTTTCCGTTTGAATATTGTAATATAATACGATCTGCAACTTGATATTGATACCCATTATTCGTTACATACACGAATGTATTTGCTGTTTCCTCCTGCGTCGCTAATACGCCTGAATTGTATATTTGAAAACCACCTCGTGCAATGATGTAACGCTCAAGGAAATCCTGAAATACCGGAACCCTAAAAACCTCGTTTTCCGGGACCAAAATATTTTTATTTGTCATCGCGACATAAGGCGATGGGGTAGGGTTATATCCCTCTTCAAAATACCCATATCCTTCGGTGCAAATCGCCGTACCGGATGATGACGCTGTTAATGCAATATCACCGTCGTCTGCGTATGAAACGTCCCATTCTGCCCAACACGTATTTTCCTCATACGTTCCATTGAAATTTATTTCAACATAATCTCGTATGTATTCGCTGATTTCTATTTCTGCGTAACCGTCAAATGCAGTCGCCTTTAATGTGTATTGTGGTGACGCAGGTTTGTCTGTCGTCAACGTCCCGGTATAGATATACAAATCGACATGCATCGATGCTAAATTTGCACGTGTCAGGTTTAAAAAATAGGGCGACCTTAAATATATCCTTGTAGTTGGTAATGCCATTATACTGATTTTACATAAATGCGTACTTCACATGTGAATGAACAAACGGTGGTCGTCAATACATCGCTTGCACCTGTTCTGTCTTCGTAATTGTTTTCCAATTTAAAAAAATCTGCCCATGCTGTGACGGTATTCGTTGCGTCATAATCACCTAATTCTGTTGTTACGTCTGTGACTAATTGTGATACGATATTTGTCATCGTCGTCGATGCAGTCGCATTTTCAACCACTGATTTTGCGATTGTAATTACTTTCGTTCCTACCCATTCTGCGTCTTGAAATTCGACGACTGTAGGACGCGTGTAACCTGATGGTAATTGTGATGCAGGTAGGGAATTTTTTACCCCGTTTAATGTTAATGCCATGTTATATTATGTTATCTAATTTGTATTGTTCTGATTGCGGTGTTTTAAACGTGAATTGTATCATGTCAGTTACGTCTAATGCGTATGCCTCAATGATGTCATCAGGTAGTTTTTTATAATATCGTTCAAATGATTTCGTAAAAAACAAAGAGGGGCGGATCCCTTGTGAGTAAATTTTACGACGTATCAAATATGACAATGATTTGAGACCGTTTTTAGCGTATCGTCCTTTTTTGTCCCGATATCGTATTCCTTTTAATTTTATCCATTGTCGAATCCCCCTATCGAATGCCCCGTCTTCGCCTGTCGAACCTTTGAACGAACCTGTTCCGAATCGATATTTTGTACCTGCGCGTCTTTTGTCTTTTCCTGATACACCTTGATTGTGAAAATCCGCGTATGAATTCGCCTCAAATTCTAAATCGAATGAATTAGGTCCGACATGTAATCGATAATTCAAAGAACGTGACAGGGATCCTGACGCAGATTTTAAATTCTTGCGCGCCTGTTTTATGACATCACGTGCGAATTCTTCTAATGCGTCGTTAACGTGTTTTTTGTCTAACAAATCGTCATGTTTTTAGGCACCTCAATATCGAATGTTATTTCCCACCCTGCAACATCATCTTCGAATCGTTCTTTGAATGGGACCAATGACGGTGATCCGGTTAATGCAAATTGTTCTAATCGTACGTCGCCTCGTCTCATGCGGTCTAAAAAACGCGTTGCAATCGCTAACGTTGTATTCAATACATCGTCGAGGTTGTCTTCGTCCGTTTCCTTATTGTCGTACACGATATCCATTAAATACAATGTAACGCTGACGTTGAACGTTTTATTCATCGTAAATGAATTAATCATAAAATGTCCTAACCCGTACGACGTGTGTTTGTTCATTGCGATTTCATCTAACAATCCATTTGTGACTGTATTGATGCCTTCGTCTTCGAGCAACATCGATGTAAATTTGTCTAAAATATCGTAATATATTGTCATGTTTTGTATTTTCGATTGTTGTATTCCTGTTCGTCGCTTTTAAATGCAAGGAACATTAAACATTTGTGTAATGGTTCTCGAACAACGTTGTCAAGTCGCGTAAATTCCCCTCCAGCAAGTGTAACGAGTTGGTTATATGACGACCATTTTCTGATGAAAACGTCGGGTCGTTCGCCATTTCCGTTTTGATATAATTCGGGATAAGTAACAACAAGTCTGTCGATAAATGAAAAAAAAAGCGCAATGCCGACAATGCGACGTCCATGGGCATCAATTTCATTCGTTCTGCGTACTCATGCGTCCCTTTATAATCCTCAATCATGTATTTATCGCCCTTACGTCCAATGATAGGTCGATACAATACCGCCATACATCGATGTAAATGTTTTCCTTTGTTTTCGTCAGTCGGCAAATAATCTGTGATGTCTTTGTTTTCGCCCCATGTAATCATGTCTAACGAAGGTATGAATCCATAATGCACCCCGTCCATTTTGAATTCACGTATTAAATCAGGCGCATTCAAAAAATCATTACAATGCGCGTGTATGCGCAGAACGTCTGCAGTTTGTAGTTTACTTATGACCGTCGAAGATATGCCGGCTAACGTCAAGAGAACATCGTCCTCTGTTGGTTCATCGATTGATAAAAATTGCTGATATCGATACAATGGTACATCGTGACCTGTTTTCGGTACCTTAATTTTGTAATTCGTCATAATACATCGTTATACAGTAATAACAATCAATGACGTATGTCGTATAAACCAAAAAAAGGGCGCATCGTTAAATGCACCCCTAAAAACAAACAATATTTTTTATGATGTTATTTCATCTGCGATTTGACGTTGCAAATCCTGTAGATCAACTGAATACCAAAATTCACGTCTGTCACCATCGATTTCAATGTCGTCGATGTTAAACGTGTCAGGTGTCATTGGCGTGTCGTATGTTGCACGTTCTCCTTTAATGAATTCCCCATGTACTGTGATTTCAAATCCGTTGTATAATGTTTCGTGTGTCATAATTCGTTTGTATTTCATTTGTAGACAATGATACGGGGTATATTTCAACCCCGCAAGATAAATTAATATTTTTTCACCAATGATTGAAGTGCCTCAATATATTGTTTGTCGTCGATGAATCCCCCGTTGTACAAATCTTTTAAAGATGATATCGAGGTGTTTAAATGCTGAACTGTTCTGTAATCGTTCATGATGTTATGTTTTAGATGATTGATTCGTTTCAATCACATTGCAATAATATGGCGCGTTTTCCGATCCTGCAAGACAAATCGTATTTTTTTTAAAAATTAAATTCGAAATCGATTGTGCCTAAATACGTCCATTGTTTCATTGCTACCTCAGTGTATTCATGAAATGCAAGTTCGTCTTCGTCGTCGTTTCCTAATCGACATCGTGATGCCTCACGCAACATGTCTTTGTATTGTGCGCGTGTAACGATGTATAACGAATCGGCGATGTTTACGATTAATTTATATCGATTGTTTTGTATTGCCATGACTTATTTTTTAATTACCATTGATGTTTTGTCTGAATTGCGATTGATGTATACCGCGCGTTTATTAAATTCTTCGATTTCACGATTCAATCGTTCACGTAATCCTTTTATTAATTTTAATGATTTCGCGTTTTCGGTCATGAAATATTCGACCCTTTGTTCTGTTGTCATTCCTGTAAATTTCATTGTGTGTGTTTTAATGTTATGGGGCAAACTTAAAGATGATTTTTAATCCCTGCAAGATTAATTTATGATTATTCGAATTGTTATTGAACCTAGGACCGTCCCTACAATCGTCGCTGCAAGGTCGTCCATGTCAAATCGATTGCCTTTGATATCATACATGCCGTATAATTCCTTTGTGATTCCTGCGACGGTTCCAGCTGCAATTGATAATATCATTGCCTTATTGTGGTTCCGCGTTATATCGTAAGTAAATGCGTATGTAAAGGATCCTATCACCGCACCTGCATACAAATGCATTTGTTTATCATACGCAATGTCCTGCGCCTGTAATGAAACAGACAACAGGACAATGAATAAAAATTTATACATTATTTTAATGTATGTGGTAGATTTTTTTCAATCGTGTCATTCATTTGACGAACCATATTTTGTTGTCCGCAGGCATAACCTTTTTTGAATATTGACCACAATTGGTCTTGTTCTGCCCAATATGCTGTCCCTTCAATTGTGTCTGACCAATCGAATGATCCGCTGATTGCGTTTTCAGGTACACCGTTGTTTCGTTCCATGAAATCATGAACAGGTGTTGACCATTTGTAATTGTTGTAAGCACGTGCGAATTTATCGACGTTACCTGTTGCGTGTAAAAATTGATAGAATGCTGTCATCGCGTTAAATTTAAATGTTTGATTCGTTTCAAACATGGGACAAACTTAAAGCACGTTTTTCAATCCTGCAAGAAAAAAATAAAAAAAATTTAATTTATCTTACCAAACACAGATTCGCTTTTGCAAATGCGCGTTCTAATAATGATTGTTGACGTTGTGTCGTCGGGGGATTTATACGTACAGTAACACCTTTTTTTTGTTCGATGTATGCCTCAATAATTCGTAATTTCGTTTCGTTGTCCATTTAATAGATATGATATTCGCCCCTGTTTCCATGACCGATTGTTTCCATTGTAACATATCGCATCGCATCGATACAATCGTTAAATGCGTCGATAGGTTTGTTAATCATTGAACCGTCTTTGTCTTTTCTGAATGTATAATTTTGAAGGTTTTGGATCAGATTTTTAGAACGTGATGTCACGAATATTTTGTTTTGATTGATTAAATTCAATCCGTACATTATTGAATCCTGTCCTTTTCTTGCCCCTATTACATTATGACCTGACATTTGTAATTCCTTGATTGATTTCGGTTCCGCTGAATCAGCATAAATGTAATCGTTTATTTGATTCGCCTTTAGGAAATCTGATATGTCATTATTTGTCATTCGTGTTTTGCATAACAATTCATCGTAAATATACGTGTCGTCGAGTTTGTACATTGCAATGATTGTCGTCGGATCATTCGAATACCCGAAATCCATTCCGTACCCTAACAATCGTGCGTCTTCATCAATCGTATTGACCTCGCCCCATTCAGGTATGCATGCACCGTCCAAGGATCCTATTTCACCAAGCCCGAAAACTGTCCACCAATTTTTCCAATATGCACTCGTTTTGTGTTGTGCAGATTCGATTTCGTCAATGATTGTTTGTGCTAATGCCTCGTTATCTTTGTATGTCAATTTTAATAATTCTGCATCTTTGGATTGCAGCACGTCGTTATGCGCCCAGAATCGTGATGTAGGGTTGAAATCCAACCAAATGTCGCCTGACGTACGTGTCGCTAATTGTACGTATGCATCATGAGGTATGTTATTCGCCTCGTTTATGTATAATATGTTTCGTCGCGCTCCCCTTAATTTATCAGGTTGGTCGACCGAGAAGAATTCAATAAATGATCCGGACGCGAATGTATATTTCAATGTCGATTTGTTCATGTGTGCATCGATGTATCGATTCGTCGTCATCATAATATGCATAAAATCCTTCAATGCACCCCGTCGTAGATGAGGTACAGATTCTGCAACAATTGAAATTTCGAGGTATTTCTTTTTGATTGCTTGGTCAATTAACAGCGCAATAATTCCGAATGTTTTCCCTGCAGATGTACTGCCTTGAATTACACGTTTTCGTTTGCGTAATTTACTCAATTTTCGAATCGCAGTTGTGACTGTTAACATAGGGTGATTGTTTTATCCGGTCGGTGTGGAAATGACAGATTTAAACACGAATTTTCGATTGCTCGCAGATCTCAACGTTTTGATATGCTTATATGAATCGTAAAATATCTCGTGGTAAATCGCATGCTTTAGGTGTCCTCTCGTGTTATAGTTCAAATAACGGTTGCTCCGCGTTTAATGTGATGTCTTTCGTTTCGCGAGGTTTACCGTACATGTAATTGAAATATAATTGTATCGCCCATCTCTCACCATTATCAATCGCCGCCTTCAATTTTCGATGTACCCCATTCTCATAAGGCGACAATCGTTCCTTTAATTTTTGTTCGTCAGCCTTTGATTTGCGCCCTGCACGAGGTCGTTTACCACCACGTTTTGATTTTTTTATTTCATTGTCTAATTCAGTACTGTCCATTGTTAGGTTCTATAATGATTATTCAAAGTTATAACAATTTGAACCATAAAATGTATCATCGTTTGAATTATTTTTGTCTTCGATTAAAGACGAGGATTAAGAAACACAGTAAAAATATTGTTTGACATACTTGTGTAGCGATGTATATTGTTTCATTCATCGTCGTCTATTTTACAATCGTCGCATTGTTTTTCACATTTGTTTAAATGTAATACGATGTGACTATATCGCGCGTATGTTTCGCAAAAATGATTCGGTTGTTCTTTCATGCTTTAAATCTAGATTTTAGTTCTACTTTCAATTCTGCAATCTGCCCCTTCGCCATCATTAATTCACGGTGCAATGATTGTTTTTCTTTATTGATTGCCTCGATTTTATACGACATTTCCTTCTGACGTATTTTTGAATCGATTAATTTTTTTAATATGTATTCGAATTTTTTCATTAGTCTCGATTATTTAGTAATAGGGTTCCTAATTGTTCGTCAATCTTTTTAATCGTTCGGTATAATTGATTTGAACGTAATTTAGCGACAGATCTTTCTTTTTTCGTCGAATCACTGCCCATGTTCATTTGACACTCAGCATCGATTTGTAACAACAAATCTATTTTTTGTTTGTCTGTCAATTTTGAATAATATATTTTATCTATGTTTTCGTAGATTGCTTTCATGTATGCTTATTTTGTTTAAATGATACGTATTTGTATTAGAATAATGATATTTGATTCTGCGCGACATCGCGATATACCTCGGTCTTGAATTTAATTATCGACGTGTCATCATCTGAGGGTGGTCCTATGTATTTGTATGTTTTCGTGACTGCCTGTCGATATCCAAGGATCCCTTTTGCGTCGCCCTCACGCTGATTTTCGAACCATTCTGTGTCATGCACACGCGATTCATCGACTGATGTCGTCAATTTCCATTTATCAGGATATTTATCGTATCGCGCCCATAATAATGTATTAGATGTTTTGACGTAAACATTGTATCCTTCGGTTGCGTATAATTGCACGATGTAATCATTCAATCGCGGACCTATACCTAATCCCTGATAGTCAGGCAATGTAACAAGTCGTGACATTCGTCGTCCGTTTTTAATGTTTCCATGAGGGAAAGGTAACGTCGCTGAAAATGCAACAGGTTTATCGTTCCATAACGCGAGGAAACACACCGCTGATTTGTTCAAATCATGCGTCAAATAATGATACTGTTTGAATAAGGACCAAGTTTCATATCTGCAACGAACGATCTGTAATGTAATTGGCGGTCGTTGCCGAAGACGTGTCGCTCTGTCGAGACGACCTTTCATAGGTGAATATGTCCAATCAGGGCGCAACCATTCCATGATATCGAAATGACATGACGCGAGTATAATTTTTTTATTTTCACGTCGTATGTATTTTTGTAATGCGTTTGACATTGCCTTTGCGACATCGCGGTCTACGACTGATGTGTATTCATCAATTAATATCGTTTCGCCCGGTTTTGCCTTCCCTACCTTATAGGCTAACATTGCCCGATATTGTTCACCGTTCGATAACGTATGAAATGGGCGCAACCAACAAGGGACGGATGATAAACCCATTGAGGATAATAATTTACATGCAGCGTCGGGCGTCAACCAATCGAAATTCGATACCAATGCCTTCTGCGGATCAAACGTTGCGTCTGCGAGTTCGCCCATCGTTTTTAAAATTGATGTTTTACCTGAACCTGAACCACCGAAAATTACCCCGATGTTCCAATCAAACGTTTTGATTCCTGTTAAATTGTTTTCGATTTCTGTAATCGTTTCCTCTTTGTTTTGAATGTCATACGCAGTGTAAATGTGTTGCGTATAATCGTCGTTCGGGATTTTTGAAATGTGTCTAATTTGTGCCATGATGTTTGTCGTAATAATATTGATAAAAAATTTCTATTTGTCCGTAAATGTCTTTAATTTTATATTCGACAGGTGTACGATGTTTTGTTCCCTTATAATTGATTTCAATAGGCATCGATTGTTTTCCCGTCGCAATTGGATAAATCGTGATTTCATTTTTCACGCACCATTGAAATGCTTTAACGTTATTCATACATGAATAGGGTAATGATGTTCAATATGAGAACTGCGACGGTAATCGATCCTATGATGTAATATGATTTAATTAATATCAAATGTGTTTTCATTCGCGTGTGTTTTCAAGTTCATTAATCGTGTCATTCAATTGACTTAACATTGTTTCCAAATAATTAATTAATTCATCAACTGTCTCTGCGTTTGTGTATGCGCCCCTCCTACAATTTTTGATTTCATAATTCAATTTGTTTGCGTTGTCAAGGAATTCAGGCATACATGTATCATTGAAATCCTCCTCGTTCCAACCGTCGTTGTTTATAAATCTTTGTTCCATGTTATTCGTTTATTGTTATGTAAGTTGACCGTTCACATTGTCCTATGAAAGGTATGTCTACGATTTCAATTTGTTCGTGTGTCGCGTCGATGTCGAATTTCGATTTTAGTTTTGCGCGTCGTTCGTCTGTTAATTTGATTGTTTTCATGTGTGTGTTTTTAATTGTTATTAATGTTTACCAAACCTCCATTCCGCATCTTGCCATTTCATTAGACCATTTTACTAAAATTTGTTGTTTTTTTTGATAAAACAAATTACTAAACCCATTTCCGTAACCGTAGTCTAAACAGGTTTCAGATGCGTTTTTTCTCAATTCTTTCAATTCAAGTTTAAATTGAGCAATTTTTGTTTTCGCTTCATCATCTAATAAATGTAATTCAGATTTTTTGTATTTCGTTTTCGCTAAAGTTTCAGTTCTCATTGTGTGTGTTTTTAATTATGAGACAATGATACGGTGACATTTTTAATACTGCAAGACATTTTTTAATTATTTTATTTTATGAGTGGGTTTTTTGAATCGAATAATCGTAGCGATCCTTTCATCGATTTCGTCACGTGATTGTTTGTCAAGGGATTTCCACTCAAAATACCACGAAGGCATTTGTTGAGGTTTTTTCAATTCATCGTTCAATGCGTGAATCATTTTTAATAATGTTTTACGTGATAAATCTTTTAACGGTAATCCCTCGTAATATGTATCATATAATTTTTTGTAACGCTCGTCTTCGAATACCCAATCTTTCAATGATAAATTATGAATCACAGTCGCATGCGTCCTGTTAATCATTTCGCCTATCATTTCGAAAGTTGCCCCTGTTTCCTGTCGTGCAAGAATGCAAAAAATCGCGCGTGATTTTACATGTTCGTTGTCGCGACATCGTGATGCAATATCTGTCGCGGTTGATTCGTTAACGAATTTGAAAATTGATTTCAATCGTCTGTGTTCTTCTAATCGTTTATAATGTTTCATTTTGTTCAAATGTTAATGTGAAATCCTCTTTTGCTTGTAATACGCCTTGACATGCCTCATATTTTTCTTGTATTTCGTAACGTTTTATTATTTCGTCGCAATGTTCAACCGTCATTCGTTGTTCATGCAAATTTTTTAATGTCATGTAATAATACAATCGTGCTGTAGGCGATATCATGCGTTTAATTTTAATAACCAATATTGTTGAATGAATCTCTCGCGCGCCTTTGATTTGTATATCGTTTTGAATAAGGAATATACAATTCTCATTTGCGTGTAAAGGGAATCGTCCTTATGCATGTTTTTTCGAACCCAAGCGGCTCCATATCCCTTTAAATAATTTACGTTGTCGCCTGAATCCCCTGTTATCATTTGCGACCAAAAATTGAATCGCGCCGTTTTTTCATCAATTACGTGATATTCCTTCCTGTAATAATTGTATATCGTCCCTTCGCATTGCAAATAATCCTTATCAATCGAACAAATGATTGTATTTTCGTGCCCGTATTCCTTTTGTAATTTTACAACAAGGTCGTCTGTTTCGATTCCTTGTTGCGACAATATCGAATATTCTTTTTTCATGTATTGTTGCAATTCGTCGAGGTAATCGGGTTTTTCTGATTTGCGATTGCCCTTGTAATTCGGATCAATTTTATACCTGAAATTATGTCTGCATAACCCTAAAAAATATACGTGGTCGATTTCGTTATGTTCCTCGATTTCATTTACGATTGATTGAATTTGTTCGTCAAATTTATGACATGCGCCCTCGAAATCCTCTACGTCGTAACATGATGTATAAAAAATCGAATCGACATCGAATAATACTATTTTACCCATTTGTGTATGATTTTAATTTCATAATTTGTTTGTTTTTGTCGTCTAACATTTGCGCGTATTGTCGTTTCATGTCATCGACCTGTAATTCCATTAATTTTTCATAATGAAACATCACATCAAAACAATGGATAACCTTTTTCAGATCTACGTTATTCGGGGATTTATCTTTCCATGCCTTCAATATTTCAAAGGCAGTTGTTTGCGTCGTGAACAATTTCAATTTGTCTAGATTATCCATGTTTTGTTTTTTGCAAATCTACTCAATCGATTCCAATCCTGCAAATTTATTTTTCAAATAATCTGTGTAAACCTTATTTGATACAGGAAAATTTGTTTCGCATGAATCACATTCCATCATTCGTTGAATCGTCCCTCGTGCTGTAAAATCTGTTTTCAAAAATGATACATCATCTGAGGCACACGTTGGGCAGCCCATTTTATGACCGTTTAAATGCATTCCTGCGTGTGTATTAGGCGTGACGTATGATTGCATCGCATGAAATACATCTTCGAGTAAAATAACGTCTTTTTCACAATACGCGACCATTTCTTTCAATGCATCGTTACAACCTAACATAACGTCTTTCCATAATTGATATCCGCTGTGTTTCAATTTCGCGCCAATCCCTAAAAATTGTGCGATATAATCCAATCGATTTGAATTGAAATTAAAGGATCCTCTCGCCTTTTTTAATGTATCAAATGTACGATATTTAGGAAACATCGAAATGCGATGAAATAAACATCGAGTCCGTATCCATTTCAAATCGAATCTATCCCCGTTATGCCCCACTAATTCATCGGCTTGACGTGCAACCTTCATAAACTTTGTTAACAATTTCTTGTCACATTGTTTTTTACCCCAATGCAATGTATGAACCTCATTTGAATGTTCCCATTTATATGATATGCAAATGATTTGTCGTTCCTTTATAATTGATTCGGTCGATATTTGTAATTTATATCCTGCGCGCCAAAAATAACCTATATTCGGGGAAGTTTCGATGTCAAAAAATAATCGTTTCGGATTGACATGTCGTTTCGTTCGAATGTTTAATACCTTCAACCAATCGTCGTATTTTATTGTGTAACGTGTGTTAGGTTTTCCCGGATCAGGTTTGCGCGGTTCAATGCCTAACATTTGCGCCTCGTAATCGTACAATCGTTTTCGTGTTTTCATTATGAGTTGTATTTGTTAAAATATTGTTTCAATTTATTTATACGCGTCCTGAAAGAACACGTCGTGCATGATGACGTTACATTGAATACTCGTTGGTATATTTGCATGAATCGTTCACCGATTTCACGTGATACGACAGTTTTCCCTTCAATTAATGGAAAATATTTCTCACAATATTCGTATTCATCTTGTGTGAAACAATTCGCACCTCGAAAATGACGGTCGAGTCTGATTGCGCGTTTGTCACAACCACAATCCTCCCCTGCAACCCATTTAACAAGTTTTTCAATTCCTAACGTTTTTGCCAACGTTCCGACTGTCTTTGAAGGTTTACTATAGTTATCCTTGAATCGTTCAAAGGAATCGTTCCTCTCGTTTCCTTTTATGTCCTTTGATTCATTTGATACGATTGTTGCGTCAACTTTGATTTCATTGACTTCGTCTTTCGTTAATGTTCGTTCAATGATTGTCTTTTTTTGACGTGTTTTCGTCGGGCGTTTTGTTTTTGCCTTTTTTATTCCTGATTTTTTTTCCATTTTGTTTCGAATTTTTTATTTGATTTGATTAAATGTTTGATTTTTTTCATGTCCCCGTAAATCGTCATAAACGATATTGTTGTGTCACGCGCCATTTGTCGATATGAGGGCGCATCAGGGGACGTGTAAATGTCGTACACCTTTTCATAATACCAATGTTCGTTTCGTAATGTTTCGCGAATTTCATTTGACAATTCCTCGAATTCGATTTTTTGTTCTGTCGTGCGCCCCTCTAATATAATGTCATCACGCGTAACGTTTGTTTCGTCGATGTCGACTTTTTGTACACGTGATTTTTTTACGTTATAATTTACGCATGCGTTACGTAAACAAATGTAAATGAAACCTACATATAATTTACCGTCACGAAATGCCTTGTCAATTGAATTCGTTCGTACTAACGTCATATACATTTCTTGAACAATGTCTTCGGCATAATACCCCACCCCAAACCCTTCGACCGTTCGAACCCATTTATCATGATGTGACGCGATTTCGGTTAATTTGTCTTTTCCCATTGCGTCGATATTGTTAAAAAGGGTAATATTACTTGAAACATTTTATGCGTGTCCGATGTGTCATAATAAACGACAAAACCGAAACATTTTTTGAATTCAAATAACATCAATACGTCTTGATAGAACATGAAACGTGTGACGACGAAAGCGACGTATAAACACGCGAGTAAAATAATAACTGATAGTATCATATTTAATTATATTGGGTGTTGAATTATTGTAGGTAAACCGCTATTATCAATCTCGAATTCAAAATCTTCAAATGCAAAATTACGTGTACGTTTACATGTCACGCTTGCTAATGAACCATCGAATGTTAAATTGATTTGCGCCTCACATTTTTTTTCGATTGCCGATCCTAAATGTCCTGTAGGTTTATCTGATCCGTAATTCGTATGTATGACTGTGATAATTGTCATATCATATTTCTCAGACCATTTCATTAATTTTTGGATCATTTTATTACATTCCTTCAAATCGTTTACATCGTTCACTAAATCAGCGATTCCGTCGATTATAAGAAATTTAACCTCATGATTCGCTAAATACCAATCTATGAATTGTGTCCGTTCACGCGGTGCGTAAGGTCGTAATGCGAATGTTAAATAATTGTCTGTATTGATTTCTGACATTCTGCAAGGTCGTTGAAATGTTTTTAACGCATGAAATGTTCCCTGTTCGGTATCGACATGCATCAATTTTCCTTGATAATTCCCCTTCAATTTTCCTGTGTATTTATTACCGCCCGATAAATAGGCGGACGATATCAAAGATATAAAAAAGGTTTTCATTGATTTGGGCGGTGCCTGAACGAATACAATATTCCCAAATGTTGAAATAGGTATGTCGTATTTGACGCCTCGAAATTCCTTTTCGCCCATTGAAATTGACGAAGGCGGATACGCGATTTCCTCATTAGGATTCACGTACCCATTTTCAAGAATATATTCACATAATATTTTGTCTTCGTCCGTCATATTAGAAAGGCAAATCTGTATCTTCGTCCATCGGTTCGTTTGTCCCTAGATTTGATTCATCTAATGTTTCAATTCGCCACCCCTGAATTGAATTAAAATATCGCGTCACATCGTCTTTCGTGTATTCACGACCACGAATATTAATACTTACTATGACGTTATCGCCCACCTTGAATGAAGATAATTTGTCACAATTATTTTGCGTAAATTCAATTAATATCGTTTGAGGGTATTGGTCGTCTGTTACGATTACTAATTCACGTTTTCTGAATGTGTCATTCACAGGGATATCTTCCCCGATTTTTTTGATTTTTCCTGATAGTTGCATTTTATTTATTTTGTTTAATTAATGATTCAATTTGATGTAATGTTAATTCTGACTGCGTATCGAGTTGTCGATAAGGATCGAATCCTACGTATTTTCCACGCGTCGTTAAACGATAAAAAAAGAAATGATTCAACGATGAATTGAAATACCCTCGAATACGTCTTCGTTTGATTGCGCGTGATATTGATTTGAATTTTTTCATGATTTCTTTTTGAATGATTCGGCTTCGTCTTCGCCAAAGAATCCCTCAGCGTACAATCCTGTTAATTTCAAAACGACGCGTGACATTGCACGCTTTTCGGCCATTTCAGCGATGTACAATGTCGTGCATGTACCTGTGTCCATCCATTTAAACGTTCCATCGCCCTTGTCGACCTTTTCTTTGTGACCGTATAACGCGGACCCGAATGTTTCGATTTTAATTTCAGGTGTCGAACGAATGAAACCTGTCGCCTTTATGACTGCGAATGTTTGATGTATTTCGATGATCTCATATTTGATTTCAATATTCATTTTCGACTGTATTTTTTCAATCCCACCACGTGATATGATTGTGTAATGGGCATGTTTGAAAACGTCGTTTTCGTTCAGATCGTATTTTTTGTATAATTTAATTAATTCATCTCGATTCATGTCGTATGTGTATTTGATTTATAATATGTTTCATGTAATACTACACGTTTGTAATCGTCAGGACATTCGTCCATGCATAATTCAAAAATGTAACATTTAAGTTCGTCGTTTTGCTCGCGTAATTCTCGATTTGCATCTTCTAACGCTTTGATTCGTTGATTAAAAAAATCTGTTACTGTCATTGTTTTGTAATTTGTTGCAACTTACATTAATGAAATGAATCTTGCAAATTTATTTTCGCTTTTTTTTGTCGTGTACTAATTTCGATTTACCGCAATTGAAACATTTGACATTGTCAGTCGTGTAAAAATATTGCCATTCGTGTCCTCCGTCGTCCTCGCATTGTTTTTGACGTAATGACGTTTCATCATAATGCCCATCGTTTAACGTCAAAGGTTCGTCCCACCACCCTGTAATAGGGTTTAACATTGTGTCCCAAAATGATTGTTCGTCCATATTTAATTTCATGTCTTTTGTGCGTCCCATAATTATATGTTATTAGTGTAAATTGATAAATCGTTTGCTCGCATTTGCGCCCTTTTGATTGTGATGTATCGAACGAAATTTTCTGACGTTTTCATCCAATATGTCAATCCTTCATCAGTTTTTCGCCATTCGAATGCGTAACTCACCGCTGCGTCGTTTTCCCCGTAAGTCGTCATAAATGAATTGATTGTTCGTTTACAATCGTTTAACGACCTTGCGATTTCGTAATTTTTGACAAATTTGTCATAGGATCCTGTTGTGCGTAAAAAATGTTCTAATGTTGTCATTGTGTTAAATTTTAAGCGGGGACGAATCCCCGCGATTGATTTATTTTTTAATGAATTTTACGTGTTTTTCAATTACGCGTTTTCGTGCGTTTAAAAATGCGATGTCCTGTGCGTCGCTGAATTCGATTTCACCATTCAATGAATCGCAATAATATGTATCGCGTAATACCGTATAATCACCGTTTTCTAAATCATATAATACAAGTGATATTTTACGTCGTCGTTCGTTTACGACATATTCAAGACATGCGTTGTCTTCGTTCCAACCGTTCGCTTTCAATGAAGGCGTTAATTCAACCTTAAGGTGTATGTTCCCTAAAAAATCTTCAGTTGTCAATGTTCGTCGTGTGTTTGTTTGTGTTGTCATGATTTTGTTTTTTATGTTTGTTTATTTGTTTGTTAAGACAATGATACGGCGCGTTTTCCGATCCTGCAAGATTTTTTTTATTTTTTTAATAATTTTAAAATCATCTGCGCCTTCGATTTGTTCGTTGTCGTAAAATACGCAGTCTGAGTAGTGAATGACCATAATACGTAATCACCGTATTTTGTTTCGTTTGTCAATTCGATGCTGTCACATGACGCGCCGTCCTTTTCGATTGATGTTTTGATTTCGTTTACTATTTGATAAAGTTTCATTTTGTTTGTTTTAATGTTTGTTGAGACAATATTACGGTGCGTTTCTCAATCCCGCAAGAAAAAAGATTTTTTTATAAAGATTTTTTATAAAGGTTTTTTGCATCGTTGAATCCCTCTTCCCAACATTCGATATTCAGGTCGTGTGCGATTAATGATATTTCGATGTTTTGTTCATGTGACAAATCCATTGCATTTAATTTGTCGTAAAATTTTTGTAAAGGTGTGCGTGTTTTCATGATTATTTGTTTAAAATTTGTATTGCCTTTTCGTAGTCGAATTGTTCTTTCAAAAGATTGATTTCATCTTCATCTAATTTGATGTCGCCTTGAATGTATTCAATTTCATGTATTTTTGTTTCGTATGTAACGATGAATATAGAATCGTTAATTTCAATTGCTGCGTGTCTCATTATTTTTTTGATATTAAAGTGAATGATTGTTCGTTTTCGTCGTATGTGTTTTTCAATGGAAACAATGTAGGGTCAGTACAACGGATCAATTCACCGTTAACATTGATATAAGGTTCAGTTGATGCGTCGAAACAGATTGAACGTAATACGTTAAGAAAATTGTGTTTACCTGTTACTGTGCAGAATTCATATTCAACACCGTCGATTAATATTGAATCGTTGTACGTGATTGTCGTGTTTTGTGGGCCTTGTGTTTTCATTGTTTGTGTTTTAATTACCAGACAATGATACGGCGCGTTTTCTTACCCTGCAAGAAAAATTTTAATTTTTTTTTATTTTTTTTTCAGCAACGATTTATGTTCAGAAATTAATGCGTCCAGCATCGTTTGCTTTTCATCATCCGACCATTTTGCAATCTGATGCGCATTATAAGATAGTTTGTCGAGGAAATCGCGTCCTAAACGTTGCTCGAGGTAGTAGGTGAAGTCAGTAGGCGTTTGATGTGCAGAAAATTTCGAGGAATATACATGATGACCTGGGCAAAGTGATATCCCGTTATCAGGATCCCACCGCACAGATTTATTTGCACGACTAAAGATATGATGTGCGTGTACCTGTTTTTGTGAAAATGTACAGTTTTCGATTTGACATTTATTATTCGCCCGTTCACGAACGACTAACGACCAATATTTGTCTAATTTACCGTCAATACCTTTCGCCTTTTTCATATTAGTATAACAGGTCAAAAACAAAATTGTAAATAAATTGTCATATCTATGCTTTGATTTATGTCGCGGACATATTATCATTGCCTTGTAGAACGTCGGTCAACGGTGGGTTCTACATAATACAAATCGCGTACCATGGGGAATTAGCAAACGCGAAAGGTCAACCTTAATTCAAACGACCGCTAAAACTTGTTTACGCAAGTGGAATTGAATAATTGATGAATCGTAAAATTACATCAATCCCTATTTACGAATCGCATTGATGACGAGAATAAATAAGGTCGGTAGCTAGGGCTACCTATACCCAATACCGAAAACGCTTGACTCATAGAATTAATAAATTATAAATATAAAAGATGAAATTAATAGACAAGTTAAAGAAAGAAGATCATAGAAAAATATTATTGCAACAGGCATCAAAAGCGACATTGTTTGAATTACAACATTCTAAGTATGCGATGAATTTATCTATAAATGCATGTTTTGAAATATCTAATCTTGTGATTCATTCTACACCTGTTAGATTGAAGTGGGTTTATAATTTGTTCAATGATTAAAATATTATTTTGGGTTTGGACAGTATCAATGATTTGTATGTTAATTTACATTTACAAACTATTGAGCGATAAAAAAAAATAAAATTTGTGTTTGTTATTTATTTCTTCTAGTGTTTGTTTTCTAATGAAAAAACCGCGTCAATTACGATGCGGTTTTTTTTATAAAAAATGACGAAATCGGCTTCACGAATTTGCGATTCCTTTGAGATCTTTTTATTTGAATATACCAATACCCGGCAAGATGGATCGTTTGGTAAATCGCAGTAAAATAATGATAGCGACAATGATTAAAATCCACCACCAACCACCTAGAAATTGACGTTTTTCGACATTTGATGTCCGTTTTTTCGTGTCAATTTTTGTAATAATCTCTTTTTTCACGCCTGCAGAATCCGACGTTTTGACCTGTTTTATTTCGTCGATTCGCGATTCGCGATTTGTAAATTTTATAGATTTTGCGCCTGTGATTATTGTCACATTTTCAATTTCTGTTTTCGTGACAATGCCTGAGGAATCAGGTATTATTTCTATGATTTTGTCCTTAATATCTGATTTTGTAATTCGTATTGAATCTACCTTTTTGATTGATGTCGAGTCAACATTTTCAACAATCGTCGTTTTTTCGTTTGTTCGTTCTGTGACCTTTTTTTTAGAACCACAGCCTATTAATGTCAAAACGATTATTGCGTAAATTAATTTATTTATCATTTTTATATCCTAGATTTGAAACAGTTTTTGCATTGTGTAATTTACCGTCTTCGTAATACATACCCTTATTTGATTGTATTAAATCGCGTCCCTTTCGTCCTGCGACAATCGTCGTAAATGCAGTTGCAAATATCATCGTTACTGTCGTGTCTGTGAATTGATAAATACCGCAACACAATAAACCACCCACAATTAATACCTGAACAGATGTCGATTTTAAGGCCTTCATAATTTTGCTTGGAAATGCATCCAATCGTAATTTTTTAATCGACCTAATGAATCGAATCCATGTTCGTCGAATATTTCTATCATTCGTTCATAATCGGGCGTAGCGAATAACGCGCGCGTATCGTCCCATTTCAATTGATTCATCTCAGGGTGCAAATCGATTGCGATACCCCAAGAATGAAGGGACAATTTAGAACCGCCCCTCATTTTTCTGTAATTGTAACACCCACCAAATATATCAATACCTAATTCCTCTAAACCTGCGCGTCCGTAATAATTTTGTAATGCGATAAATGTATTATCGAATGATTGTTTCAATAATTTATGACATCTCATCTTATTGACGCGTGTCGATAAATCCCATGCAAGGCGCATAGGGTAAGGTAACGACATCGTTACGAGGTTTGATTCACCGGGCTGCCCGAATGTGTCAATTATGTTTTGCATTACGCAGGAAGGTTATCGTATTCGAATTTTTCCTCTAACGTTGTTCGTGCGATGTATTCAAATGCATTCAAACACTCGTCTGTTGCAAATGTTTCCCATTGTGCTTGTGTCGCATTTCCTACTTGTGCCCATGTTACATTTGTTCGTCCAAGGATCGCTACAAATATTCGTCGTAATTGAAACAATAAATTTTCATCACCTGTTAACATTCGAAATGATACACCTCGTAATTTGTCTTGATATGATTGTGCAGGGTCGTTTTCAATGATTGTTTTTTCATTATCGATAAATGTCATTGCTGTATTCACACCTGTCTGTAATAATAATGATAGTAAATCTGTTTCAGGTGGGTTTGGTGATCCGCCTATGATTTGTAATTGTTGTGTTACTGTTAACATATTTTAATTTTTAAATTGATTTATATTGCGTCGTATTCGATTAATGAAAATCGTGCTGAAATTTCGGTTGATGCCTTGTCTGTCGTCGCCTCTAACCAAAATGCTGATTGTTCCCCAAGAACAAAAGGCATGTCAGGTGAAAGTTCGATATTGTTTGTTACTTTTGTGTCCATTGAAATTCTGAAAACCTCATATTTTGCATTTGAAACCGCGCTGTAAACCCACGCCTTGACAGTTATTACGGGTTCAGTACCTGCAGAAATTTTCAATGCATTTACTGTCAACCAATTGAATAACCCTGTCGAGCCTGCATTTGTAAAAAATATACATTGTTGCGATGTTCCTTCGCCTATTTCCATTCGCGTTTGTATTGACGCGTCAGTGGTTGCTGTACCTGTGATTTGTCCCTCGTTTATCAATGATGTACCTGACCGAAATATTGCAATTCGATTAATACCTAACCATTGTGATGTCGTCACAACTGGGGTTACACCTGTCAAGAAAACGACCTCGATTTGATTGTCACGATTTTCATCGACACCGTACACAACTAACCCATGACAACCTGTTCCACCGTTTGTGTCATTCCCTGACGTTGAAACAAATGACAATGTAGATGCGGTCAACAATGGTGTAAATGTCCCACCGAATGATGCGACAACCTCAGTCCCGGGTCCGAATGATGAATTATACCCGAATTTGTTCCATAATGTTTCACCTGTGCGTCGTCCTAATGCAACCTCATGATGGTGGTCGGGTTCCTCGAGTATTTGTGCAATTCTTTGTTGCCATGACCCATTTAATGTTGTAGCGTCCATTTTTTATGTGTTTAGGATTCGATATCCCGGTGGTTCTTTTATTTTTAATGTCCTAATATCACTGAACATAGTTAATGCGTAGTAATTGAAAGGATTTGTTTTCCGATAAAGAACAACAGCGAAATCAGACTAGCGCCGACCATTCCCCATACAGTTGCCTTGCCTCTGTAAACTTTCTCACGTGTCAAAATTTCCGATAATGTTTTATCGATTGAATTTAATTTCGATATGAATCCTTGTGTATTTGTCGTAGAATCATCTTCTAACAGAAATAATACACGATTCAATTTATGATTCGTTTGTGCGAGTTGTTCTTTTACTATTTCTAGTTCCTGTTTCGTCGTCATTTTTTAATATGTATTTTTTCAGTTTTTTAATGTTTATAGGTTTAACATTTTTTCTCATAATACCCAATTTGTGAAATTCGTGTCTTTTGACGGATGAGTGTCGTCGTTTGTGTTTGATGTATATTCAGGGAACAATGACGCGTTGTATGTCATGTAAGTAACGAAATGCGCTGTGTACCCCATTGCAATGTTTGTTTCTTTTTCTATCATGTAATCGATGTCTTCACGTGTCACAGTTTCGCCTGTTTCACTTGTTGGTCGATGTACACCCTTATTTGATATTTCAATCGATGCGTGAGGGAGGTATTCAACCATTGCCCAATGAATTAACATTTGTTTGACGTAATTATTCAATAATGATGTTTCATCTGCAGTCAAATCCGAATTGATAACACCCTCTTCCAATCGCGCTAACAAATCCGATCCTAAATAATTTTTCAAATGTATGTCTTGCGCAATTTCGATGAAATGCAACAATTTATCTTCGTCTAAATTACCCGACATTGATGTATATCGTTTAACGTCTTTTGTGGTTATTAATAATGCTTGTGCCATTGATTTTTATTTAGTAAGGTTTTTTGCTACCCACGCTGGATGATGACCTTCGAAAGGCATATCCTTTGGTGCGATTTTTGATAATTCGTCGACTTTAGGTTTGTTGGGCATCGAATCCACCTCTTTTGAAGATGACAATGCCTTATCGGGTTTGAACGTCCCATCGGTGTTTTGTTTCAATCGATATAATTGTTCCTTCCAATAATGCCCACATCGTACACCGCCCTTGTATTTTAACAATGAATAAGGCCTTCCCTTATGTCCGAATGATTGATTCACGCCTTGAAATGACGCCTGGTCGATGTCCTCTTTTCGATACATAACACCTCGGTCGGTACGCGCCATCATTTTTTTGCAAAAATCACGTGATTTTGTAGACGAATATTTTTGCGCGTATTGAAAACGAACCTTGTAAATATCGCGATCTAATTTTGATTCCTTATTTGCGTTTTGCGTGATAAATGATTTTATCGCTGACAATGACAATTTTTCAAGAAACGATTTTTTAGGGCGGATCAATCGGGCTGCCCACGCCTCATGTGATTCATTTTCCTCGTTGTATTCGCGTTCGTCGACCAATTCCCAATCTGTATTAGGTGCCTCACCCTCTAAACAATTTAATATGTTTTCGCCCTGTTCGTCCGTCATGTCAACTTGTTCGTCATGTTCGTTCAATCCTGTTTCACGTAATTTGTCATCACCTGATGCGTTTGTCGTGTCAATGAATTCTAATGGTTCCAATGTTTTGAAATACAAATCGAATGACATATCGTCCGATGCTAATATTTCATTCAACCCATCGATGAACTCGATTTGATACGGTTTGATTGTGAGGTTATCCATTAACAATGTCGCAGTTTTTATTTCGTCCGCATTATTGCCCAATCCCCCACCTGAATCACGTATTCCTAATAACATCGGGGACGTGACGCGATGACCTACGATTAATTTGTTGAAACATTCGTCTGATAAATATTGATAATGGTCGGGCGCATTGTCTAGCGGGATTGATTCCACTGTAGTCGAATTTTCATTTGAATTGTTAAATGATACAACAACTTTTTGACCTGTCGCGCCTGTCAATTTGCGTTTTATTTCGTCTGCAGTTTTCTTGCGTTTCTTTTCGTCGGTTATCAATCCATTATTGAAGTTCACGACCTTTGTGCCGCTGAACCCATTTTTCACGTCGTTAATTAAAAAATCTGCGATGTCCTCTTCTAAAACAGCGTAAGGCAACGCGCCCTTGTAATCGACCGGGCGAAAGTAATCGAATCCTGCGACGTACCGCGAAAAGACGTATATTTCATTCGCGTCATGTGTTTCTTTCGTACCAAACGCGGTGATTCGTTTAGGTTCATCAGACGGTTTTATGTTCGGCCAATCGTGGTGATAATACCATGCATTTATAACGCCTTCATCGTCCATGATTTCAGGTCGTAAATGTTGCATCGGAAAATGGGTAATTGATTTGATTTTTCCTTTGTCACGCGTGATTTGTAACGCGCCCATGCCTAAACATTTTCTATCGTAAATAACACGTTTCAAATCTTCATTTGATAATATCGTTTTGAATCGCGCCCATTCGTCAGCACGTCGAAATGCATTCATCGCCGCCAATCCCTTTCCGTATATCATTTGACTGATGCCCGTGATTATAGACCCGTTCGTTGGGGAATTATTCGCGCGGTCGATTAAATACTGAAAATAATCATTGTCGTATTCGCCTGCTGCGTCACTGTATTCGACCCATTCACGTCGTTTGTTTTCCTCAATAACAGGCGTTGTATAGGCTGATAAATTAATTACGTGATTTGTATTTTCTATCATAATATAATGTAGTCGTTTGTAGATGTTCGTTCTGTGTATTCACCGTCATGTAATGAATACGTAGTTTGATTCGTGCATAATGCAAAACCTCGATATATTTCGACCGCGTCATAACCACATGAAATTGTGTACGTATGACCCTCGATTAAATCAGGCATCGCAATTGACATTTGATTGTAATATCTATCGATTGTCCAAGTCCCGTTGTAAGTGAACGTTTCCTTCGTTGTTTTATCGGTGAATGATATAAACCCTGCACCGTCGCGTAGTTCTCGCGGTATAATCGTTAGGGTTTGAGCATCGTCTGAATCTTGTATAATGTGCATAGTAATATAACAGTTGAATCGTGTATTCGTAAAAAAAAAGGCTACATCGTGATGACATAGCCTTTTTATTAATTGTAATGAATTATTTATACGCCTTCGACTACAGTCGTATTGACTGCATCGTCAATGATTGTAGGGTCAACGAATGATGCCATCGAACCTTCCATTCCTGTCCATGTCAATGTATATCCATTGAAATCCCCCATCGCTGTACCTACAGTCGTGTTGACTGAAATTGATACCCCGTTTTCTAAACCTGACAACAAAATGTTTCCGTTGTAATCTTCGATAAATACGAGCGGCGTTCCATGAGTTGCAATTCGTAATTCTTTGTGAGAACCTACGTCTTGTTTTTTCAATTGCAAGGATCCTGATTGATTCCAAAATGATGTCCCGTTTTCACGTGATTTTTCATTTGTTTCATCATAAGAATTCGTGCCTAACCTCACATCGTATTTGTACAATGTCAATAATGACGCAAAGGCAGTTATTTGGTCGTTAGCATCGAATGTCGCTGTCGTTTCCAAACCTGCGGTATAATTTGCGAAATACACAGATTTAATTCCACCGTTTTGTTCATCACAAGGTTCTAATCTTCCTAAACTTATATCACACATATTTTGATTTTTGTTTTAGACCTTGTAGGGCGCAATGTCGCATTGATGAAAAACATCGCGCCCCAGTTGGTTGAATTAATATTAGTTAGCGGCGTTAACGATTCCGTATGTTACGATATCTTCTACAACACCATATTGTACACCTGCAGTGAATCGCATTACGATTCTCACATTGTCATCACCTAATGTTGCTGACGTGTCAATCACCTTTACTTCATTGTGGTCGGACATCAATCCGGTACCGAAGAAAAAGTTAGACGAACGACCTGCAATCATTACGTTTGAGGTCATTCCCGGACAAACGATTAAATTTATGCCCTGGAAATTCATTTCCGTTTTGTCAACGTTGTATAGATCACGGTAACCTAAAGCTGCCTGAGCGGCGATGTACGCTTTCGCGACATTCGTAGGAATACGTATTGCAAGGTCCTCGGCACCGTAAACAGCGTCAGGGATTGCAGCGACAACAAGATTCATTTGTGCGATTACATTCGCAGATGTCACAGTTGTACCTGTTACCTCCTGTGCAGCGGGTAAATTAGCATCAAGGGCAAGTAACGTTTCGAATCCGTCGAATTCACCTGACGTTCCAGTTGCACCTGACCAGATTGATATTTCATTATCGTTTGCTACTTTCGCGGCAATTAATCCGACAAGGTAATCTGCGAATTTCTTTGGTAAAACGTCATGAGCGCTGTACCCCATTGAAACTGCCTCCCAGGTATCGTGATAATCTTTTTTACATAAAATCGCATTGACCTGCAATTCTTTTGGAGTCAATATTCGTTCAACCTGTGTGAATGTACCTGTGTCGGTAAAATCACATGTTGCATCGGCTAAAAGTGATGCAGCGTCAAGACGAGATATTACATGTTTGTATTTGATGTTTGGAATTACTTCGACAGCACCGTTTTCAATTGATGCGGACGATAGTAACGCGGCGCTGATGTATTTATTAGCAAATTCACCTGCGTAAGTTGTGGTTATGTTGTTTGTAGTTGCCATGTATTATTTGTAAAGTTTAGCAAACACGCGATCTTTAGTCGTCATTCTTCGACCTGTTGCGTATTGTTTAATGTTAATTTGTTCTTTTTTCTCAGGCGAATGTTTGATGGGTTTTACCTCTTCTTTCATTTCAACCTTTTTTTCAACCGTTTCAACTTTCGTTTCAGACGTTTGAGGTTTTTGTGATGCTATCAATTCGTCAAAATATGATTTGATACCTTCGTTAATCATTTCTGAAAGTAACGTTTTTTGTTCGTCGCTAAATTCAACTTTGATTTCGTCTTTGGTGTCGTCTTTGATTTCATCTTTTTTCGCGTCAATTTTTTCATCTGCGAATTGAGTTTCTTTCACGACTGATTCAATCATTTTTTTCGCTTGAGTTTTCGTTTCGTCGGTTTTCAGATTTTCATCTTCGACAGGCGCTTCCGTTTCACCAATTGTTTTGATTATTCCCTCTGCATCGACGGTGAATTTCGTTCCGTCTTCTAAAATATAAGGACCTTCAGGTAATGCACCTTGAGCCCCATCTTCAGAAATTGCAAATGCAGGAAAACCAACCTCAAATGATTCAACCATTATTTTTACACC